>OFJB01000133.1_pt1 | contig 42546 bp, 33 predicted proteins | sample 1775081 | NCBI WGS metagenome assembly OFJB01 (sample SAMN08195771, study PRJEB24354) | sludge metagenome | isolation source: initial sludge from phenol fed wastewater aerobic bioreactor | place: India: Nagpur | collected 2016-06-05
CGGGGCGCTTGGGCGGTGCGCCGCATAACTCACTGCGCGGCTTTGCCGCTCCGTTCGGACAAAAGCGGCGAGTCAGTTTACGAACGCATGCGCGCTTCGACGCGCATGCTCACCGCCCAAGCGCCCCGCCGCAGGCGCATCCAAGGGGAAGTGGGACAGCCCGACACGGGCCATCGCTGCGCTCGGCCTCGCGTCGCCGGGGCGAGACCCGGCATATGGCGCTCGCACGATGCGCAACATCCACAAGACAAAGCAGCGTGGGCAGGCGGCGGCCGGCCCCCACCCCAACCCTCCCCCAGCGGGGGAGGGAGCCACACCGCGGAGGGTCGGACATGAACCTCTCGCGCCCCTTCATCCGCCGCCCCATCGCCACCATCCTGCTGACCATCGGCCTGGCGCTGGCGGGCATCGCCGCCTTCCTCACGCTGCCGGTCTCGCGCCTGCCCGCGGTCGATTTCCCCGTCATCTTCGTCACCACCAACATGCCCGGCGCCAGCCCGGCCGACATGGCCCGCACCGTCGCCACGCCGCTGGAGCGCACGCTGGGCACCATCGCCGGGGTCAACGAGATGACCAGCAGCTCCAGCACCGGCTCGTCGCGCGTGGTGCTGCAGTTCGACCTGAACCGCAACATCGACAGCGCCGCGCGCGACGTGCAGGCCGCGATCAATGCCGCGCGCATCGACCTGCCGGCCAACCTGCGCACCAATCCCACCTACCGCAAGGCCAACCCCGCGGCGCAGCCCTTCATGATCCTGGCGTTGACCTCCAAGACGCGCACGCCGGGGCAGATCTTCGATGCGGTGAACAACATCGTCAGCCAGCGCTTGCTGCAGGTGCCAGGCGTGGGCGACGTGACGCTGGGGGGCAGCTCGCAGCCCGCGGTGCGGGTGGAGCTGAACCCGTTCGCGCTGCACGCGCTGGGCATCAGCAGCGACGACGTGCGCGCCGCGCTGCAGGCGAGCAATGCCAACCGGCCCAAGGGGATGATCGAGGTGGGCGGCGAGGAGAACGGCCGCCAGCTCGCGGTGCTCACGCCCGCGCCGGGGCTGCAGGCGGCGGATTACCGCGGGCTCATCGTCGGCATGCGCAACGGGGCGGAGGTGCGCCTGTCGCAGGTGGCCCACGTGATCGACAGCGTGCAGGACACGCGCACGCGCGGCTCGTTCAACGGCCAGCCGGCCATCATCGTCAACATCACGCAGCAGCCCGATGCGAACCTGATCGCCACGGCCGACGCCATCGATGCGCTGCTGCCCCAGCTGCGCGCGCAGCTGCCGCAGGACGTGGAGCTGCAGGTGGCGATCGACCGCACGGGCTCGGTGCGCGGCTCGGTGCGCGAGGTGGAGATCACGCTGGCGATGGCCGTGCTCTTGGTGGTGCTGGTGGTGGGGCTGTTCCTGCGCAACCTGCGCGCGGCGCTGATCCCGGCGGTGGCGACCGGGGTCTCGCTGCTGGGCACCTTCGCCGTGATGGCGGCGCTGGGTTATTCGCTCAACAACCTCACCCTGATGGCGCTGACGGTGGCCACCGGCTTCGTGGTGGACGATGCGATCGTCGTGATCGAGAACATCACGCGCCACCTGGAGCAGGGCGTGGCCCGCACCCGGGCGGCGCTGGAGGGCGCGCGCGAGGTGGGCTTCACGGTGCTCACCATCAGCGTTTCGCTCGTGGCCGTGTTCATCCCGCTGCTGTTCATGGGCGGGCAGCCGGGGCGGCTGTTTCGCGAGTTCGCCGTCACGCTGTCGGTGGCGGTGATGATCTCGCTCGTGATCTCGCTCACCACCACGCCCATGCTGTGCGCCATGCTGCTGCCCGCGCATGCGGGCGCTGCGGCGCCGGCGCGCCGCAGCGCCGCCGGGCGCGTGCGCACGCTGCTGGCGGCGGGCCAGCGCCGGCTGGTGCGGGCGTACACGCATTCGCTCGACTGGTCGCTGGCCTTTCCCTGGCTCGTGATGCTGGTGCTGGCCGTCGTGATCGGCCTGAGCGGCTATCTCTTCGTGCACATCGACAAGGGCTTCTTCCCCGACCAGGACAACGGCCAGTTCTTCGCCGGGCTGCGCGCCGACCAGAGCATTTCCACCAGCGCCTTCGGCGACAAGCTGCAGCAGGCGGCGGACATCATCGGCGCCGATGCGTCGGTGGGCACCGTCGTGGCCTTTGCCGGCGGCGCCCGCGCGGGCGGCGGCTTCCTGTTCGCCGCGCTCAAGCCCGCCAAGGACCGCCCCCAGGGGGAGAAGACGCGCGCCGTGATCAACCGCCTGCGCCCGCAGCTGTCGAAGATCACCGGCCTGAGCGTGTTCCTCAACCCCGCGCAGGAGCTGCGCATGGGCGGCAGGAGCAGCAACGCCACCTACCAGTACACCCTCAAGGCCGACACGCAGGCCAGCCTCAAGACCTGGACGCGCAGGCTCTCCGCCCGGCTCAAGCAGGACGAGCGCCTGACCGACGTCGACGACGACGAGAGCGACAACGGCGTGGAAACCTTCGTCGAGATCGACCGCGCCAAGGCCGCGCGCCTGGGCGTGACGTCCGCGGCCATCGATGCCGCGCTGTACAACGCCTTCGGCCAGCGGCAGGTGGCCACGATGTACAGCGACCTGAACCAGTACACCGTGGTGATGGAGTGGGCGCCGCGCTACGCTCAATCCCCCGTGGTGCTGCGCGACGTGATGGTGGCCGCCGGGGCGGCCGCGGGCACCTCGGCCAATCCGGCCTTGCGCAGCGGCTCCACCGGCGCGCCCATCTCCATGGCGGCGCGCACCATGGTGCCGCTCTCGGAATTCGCGCAGTTCTCCGAGCGCGCCGTGCCCGCCAGCGTCTGGCACGACGGCGGCGAGCTTTCCAGCACGCTCTCGTTTAACCTGGCCGACAGCGTCTCGGTGGAGCAGGGGCGGGACGCTGTGCTGGCCGCGGTCGATGCCATCGGCCTGCCCGACAACGTGCGCGGCGCCTTCAGCGGGGCGCTGGCGCAGGCGCAGCAGACGCAGTCGCAGCAGGGCCTGTTGATCGTGGCCGCCATCGTGGTGATCTACATCGTGCTGGGCATGCTCTACGAGAGCCTGATCCACCCCGTCACCGTGCTCACCACGCTGCCCAGCGCCGGCTTCGGCGCGGTGCTGGCGCTGATGCTGCTCAAGATGGAGTTCTCCATCATGGCGCTGATCGGCGTGTTCCTGCTGATCGGCATCGTCAAGAAGAACGCCATCCTCATCATCGATTTCGCGCTCGATGCCGAGCGCTCGCGGGGCCTCACCGCGGCGCAGGCGGTGCGCGAAGCCTGCCTGCTGCGGTTTCGCCCCATCCTCATGACCACGCTGGCCGCGGGCCTGGGCGCCTTGCCGCTGGCCATCGGGTTCGGGCAAGGGGCCGAGCTGCGCCAGCCGCTGGGCGTGACCATCGTCGGCGGCCTCATCGCCAGCCAGCTGCTCACGCTGCTGACCACCCCGGCGGTCTACGTGCTGCTGGATCGGCTGCGCCGGCGCACACCCGCCGCCGGACCGGCGCCGGCCCCCGCCATGGAGGGAGCATGAAAATACCTGATTTGATAGCTGCACGCGCTTTACCACACTGCGCTAGAGGCGTTTTTGGTTCGATATTCCTGGCGGCGCTCCTGGCCGCCTGCTCCACCGCCGTGCCCCCGGCCGCGCCCGACGCGCCCCTGCCCGCGCACTGGAAGAGCGAGGCCCCCGCCGGCTGGGTCAGCACCGCGGCCTACCGGCAGTGGCAAGGCGGCCAGTGGTGGAAGCTGTTCGACGACGAAGCGCTCGACGGCCTGATGGCGCAGGTGGAGGCGGGCAACCAGAACATCGCCGCCGCGGCCGCCAACGTGGCGCAGGCGCAGGCGCTGCTGCAGCAAAGCGAATCCCAGCGCCTGCCCACGCTGGGCGTGCAGGCGGCGGCGCAGCGCAGCGGCGGCCCGGCGCGCGGCAGCGCCAGCGCGGGCCTGGCCGCCAGCTGGGCGCCCGACCTCTGGGGCCGCATCGCCGCCACCATCGCGGGCCAGCAGGCGGCGCTGCAGGCCAGCCAGGCCGACCTGGCCGGCGCGCGCCTGGCGGCGCAGGCCAGCCTGGCGCAGGCCTACTTCCAGGTGCGCGAGCTGGACGCCGAAACCCGCCTGATGGACGAGATCATCACCGGCTACGAGCGCTCGCAGGCGATCACCACCAACCGCTACCAGGCGGGCATCGCCGCGCACACCGACGTGCTGCAGGCGCAGACCACGCTGGAGAACGCCCGCGCCACGCGCGTCAGCCTGCAGCGCAGCCGCGCCACGGCCGAGCACGCCATCGCGCTGCTCGTGGGCCAGGCGCCCGCGCAGTTCGCGCTGCAAAGCGCCGCGTGGAGCGGCGCGGTGCCCAGCGTGCCGCCGCTGCTGCCCTCCGAGCTGGTGCTGCGCCGCCCCGACGTCGCCGCCGCCGAGCGCGCCGTGGCCGCCGCCAACGCGCGCATCGGCGCGGCGCAGGCCGCCTGGTTTCCCAGCCTGAGCCTGAGCGCGGGCCTGGGCGGCGCGGCCGGGAGCCTGGGCGATCTGCTGTCCGTGCCCACGCTCACCTGGTCGCTCGGCGCCACCCTGGCCCAGACCTTGTTCGACGCGGGCAGCCGCGACGCCGCCGTGCAGCAGGCCATCGCCGCGCAGCAGGGCGCCAGCGCCCAGTACCGCCAGAGCGCCCTCGCGGCCATGGGGCAGGTGGAAGACCAGCTCACCGCGCAGGGCGCCCTGGCGCGGCAGATCGAGCACCAGAAGACCGCCGCCGATGCCGCCGCCGCGGCCGAGCTGCGCATCATGAACAGCTACCGGGCGGGCCTGTCCGACTACACCAGCGTGGTGACGGCGCAGGCCGCCACGCTGGGCGCGCGCCGCGCGCTGATGCAGCTGCAGCTGCAGCGCCAGCAGGCCGTCGTCATGCTGGTGCAGGCGCTGGGCGGCAGCTGGGTGGCGCCCTGGGCCTGAGCCCTGGGCCCGCGCGATTGCGGCGCGGCGCCCCGAAAATATCGCTGGCTTTCCCTCAGACCCCGCATTAGACTGCCGCCCGCAAGATGCGGTTGCCGGTATTCCCCCATCCAAGAACGGGAAGCGAGGAGACACATGACACACCAAGACGTCGTCCTGACGATCTGGCTGGTCGGCGCGGCGCTGATCACCCTGGGGTTCATCTTCGTCATCATGCAGGTCGGCCAGCCGGCGGGCGACGCCGCGGCGCGCGTGCATGCGTCGCACGTCTGGCAGGCGCGTTTGTTCGCCCTGATGGTCGCGGCCTTCGTCATCGGCACCTGGGCCACGCTGCACAAGTTCCCGATTCCGGCGCAAGGCCAGGCGCTGGGCGCGCCGCAGACGGTGGAGGCCGTCGGCCGAATGTGGTCCTGGGAGCTCAAGCCCGACAAGGTGAACGCGGCCAGCGAAGTGGAATTCCGCGTCACCAGCGCCGACGTCAACCACGGCTTCGCCATCTACGCGCCCAACGGCCGCATCCTCACGCAGACGCAGGCCATGCCCGGCTACACCAACCGCCTGCTCTACACCTTCGACGCGCCCGGCACCTACACCGTGCAATGCCTCGAATACTGCGGCATCGGGCATGGGCCCATGACGACCCACCTTGAAGTCCTGCCGGCGAAAGGACAGTGACCATGGCCTCGCTCACCCTCTACCCGCCGGAAGAGCGCCTCGCCGGCGGCGAACGCCTCGCCTTCAACCTCTACCTCATCACCGGGCTGCTGCTCTTCGTGCTGATGATGCTGCTGGGCGTGACCATGCGCATGACGCAGGCGCACTGGCTGGGCGTGCCGTCCAACTGGTTCTACCAGCTGCTGTCGATGCATGGCGCGGGCATGGTCGGCACCTCGGTGATGATCACGACGGCCACGATGTGGTTCTTCCTGCGCAAGTACGTCAAGCTGCACCTGTGGGCGTTCGCCGCCAACTACGCGCTCTTCATGCTGGGCGCGCTGTGCATCATCGGCGCCATCTTCGGCGGCGGCTACGCGGCGCTGTGGACCTTCCTCTACCCGCTGCCCATGCAGGGCATGGGCCTGTGGTCGCCGGGGGCCTCGGCGCTGTTCATGCTGGGCTACCTCCTGATCGGCGTGGGCTCGCTCATCTTCTACATGGACGCCGCCGCCGGCATCATCCGGGTGCATGGCAACCTCGCGCGCGCCCTCGGCCTGCAGTGGCTCCTGGGCGGCACCATCGATCCCGACCACCCCAAGGCCGTCGTCGCCGGCACCAGCATGATCATCGCCAACACGCTGGGCATCCTGGCCGGCGCGGTGGCGCTGGTGATGAGCCTGGCCAGCATCTTCTTTCCCGAAGTCAAGCTCGACCTCGTGACGATCAAGGCGCTGATCTACTGGTTCGGCCACATGTACATCAATGCCGCGATCTACATGGGCGTGATCGCCATCTACGAACTGCTGCCGCGCTACACCCACCGGCCGTATCCGCTCTCGCGCCCCTTCCTCTGGGGCTGGGCGGCGACGTCCGCGCTGGTCATCATCGTCTTCCCGCACCACCTCCTGATGGACTACGCGATGCCGCACTGGATGCTGGTCATGGGCCAGATCGCCTCCTGGGGCTCGGGCTTTCCGGTGGTTGTCGTCACCACCTGGGGGGCGCTCAGCAACCTCTACCGCGCGGACTTCAAATGGAGCCTGCCGCCCATGCTGCTGGTGCTCTCGCTCTTCGGCTGGGTCACGGGCGGCTTCGGCGCGCTGCTGGACAGCACCATCCGCGTGAACCTGACCATGCACAACACGCAATGGGTGCCGGGGCACTTCCATTTCTACCTGCTGCTGGGCGTGCTGGCGATGACGCTGGGCTTCATCTACCACGTCATCGGCGACCGCGCCCCGGACGCCACCCGCTCCGGCGCGGGCCGCGGCGTGTTTTTCCTCTACCTGGCGGGCGCGCTCGTCTTCCTGTTCGGCTTCCTGGATGGCGGGCGCCTGAGCGTGCCGCGGCGCATGGCGGAACACCTCGACGCCTGGGTGTTCACCGACCAGGTGGGCTCGATCGGCGGCCTGCTGGTGCTGCTGGCCATGCTGTATTTTGCGGCGCAGCTCACGGCGGGGCTGCTGCAGACGCGCCCACCCGCGGGAGCGGCCCGTGTCGGTGCTGCGAACGCTGCTGGCTAGCCTGCCCATCCTTGCCGGCGGGGTGGCGGCGCTGGCGGGCGCCACCGACGGCTTTCACGCCTTCACCTCCGAGACGGCGCGCCGCCTCGCCATCGCCGAGCACGCGCGCGCCTTGCCGCCCGTGGCCCTGCAGACCGCGGACGGGCGCGTCATCGACCTGGCCGAACTGCGCGGACGCTGGCTGCTGGTGGATTTCATCTACACCCGCTGCGAGACCTACTGCTCGGTGCAGGGCAACGAATTCGCGCGGCTGCAGCAGCGGCTGGCGGGCTCGATCGCGGCCGGGCGGGTCCTGCTCGTCAGCATCAGCTTCGACCCCGGGCACGACGCGCCGGCGCAGCTCGCCGCCTACCAGCGCCGCTCTGGCGACCATGGCGCAGGCTGGCTCGCCGCGCGCCCCGTGCGGGCTGCGGACCTGCCGCCGCTGCTGCGCGCCTTCGGCGTCATCGTCGTGCCCGACCGCCAGGGCGGGTATGTGCACAACGCCGCCATCGCCGTCGTCGATCCGGCCGGCCGGCTGGTTCAGATCGTCGATTGGGACGCCCCCCAGCAGGCCGAGGCGCGGGTGCGGCGGCAGGCCGCGTCATGACGCCCGCCGCACGGCGCAAGGCGTGGCTGGGCGCGGCCCTGTGGCTCGCCTTGGTCCTGGCTCCGGTGCGCGCCTTGCTCGAAGCGAGCATGACGCTGCAGATGCTGGTGCAGATGCCCCTGCTGGCGCTGGCGGGAGGGTGGCTGGCGGCGCTGCTGCCGCCGTCCTGGCGCACGGGCCTGGCACGCTGGAACCATCACGGCATCAACGGCTTCCTGCTGGCCTCGCTCACCGGCATGCTCTGGATGGTGCCGCGCATGCTCGACGAGGCGATCGACCAGCCCTGGGTGACGCTGGCCAAGTTCGCCAGCCTCCCCTTGCTGGTGGGCGCGCCGCTGGCGCTGAGCTGGCCGCGCGCGGGCTTCGTGCTGCGCGCCGTGGTGCTGCTGGAGGCCGTGGCCACGGCATGGCGGCTGGGCTGGCTCTACCTCGCGTCGCCCAGCCGGCTGTGCAGCCGCTATCTGCTGGAAGACCAGCAGCGCCTGGGCCAGGCGCTGCTGCTGCTCGGGGCGGCGCTGTGCCTCGTGATCGCCTGCAAGCTGATGTGGGGGCACGTCCAGGTCGATGAGGCGCCTGGCTGAGGGCCGCGCCCCGGCGGGCCGCATTCATACGGATTCGCATTCAATCGTCTCACTTTGTTGGTTCGCCTCGCCGTGCTACAGCACTGCCTTCGGCTCCCGCCGCGTTATCCGATCGAATGCGAACCCGTATCACGCGGCCTGCCGGTCCGCCCCGCTGTCCGATGCCTGCTGCGTCAGGCGCCGCTCCGCCTCGCGGTATTGGCTGGGGGTCTGGCCGTACCGGCGCCGGAAATGCTGGCGCAGCGACGTGCTCGTGGCGAAGCCGACCTGGGCGGAGATGTCCTCCACCGTGTGATCGGTGCTTTGCAGGAGCCGCTGGGCCAGCTGCAGGCGCTGGTGCAGCTGCCACTTGCCATAGGTGGTTCCCGTGATCAGCCTGAAGCGGCGCGTGAAGGCGCGCACGCTCAGGCCGACCGCCCGGGCCAGGGTGTCCAGCCCGATGTTTTCGTGCAGGTGGGCGCCGGCCCAGTCGAGGATGCCGCGCACCCTGCGGTCGGTGTCGGTCTGCGCCATCGGGCAGCCCAGCTGTTGCTGCTGCACGCCCTCGCGGTGCGGCGCGCTCACGATGCGCCGGGCGACTTCCGTGGCGATCTCGGGGCCGCACAGCTTGCGCAGCAGAAGCAGGCAGACGTCGATGGCCGATGCGCCGCCGGCCGACGTCCAGACCCGCTCGTCGCTCGTGTAGAGCCTGTTGGGCGCCAGCCGGATGTCGGGATGGCGCTGGGCCAGCAGGGCCGTGCGCGCCCAATGCGTGGTGGCCTGCCGCTCGGCCAGCAGCCCTGCCTCGGCAAGCACGAAAACGCCCAGGCACAGGCCCACCACATACGCCCCGCGCGCGTGCGCCTTGCGCAGGCTGTGCCGCAGCGGCTCGGGCACCGGCGTGTCCGCCGAATGCCAGCCGGGCACCATCACCACGTCCGCATCGGCCAGGGCATCGAGGTCGCCGGCCGTGTCGATTTCAAAGCCGGCCAGGGTGCGGATGTGCCCGGAATGGACGCTGTACATCCTGAGGTCCGCATGCGCCTGGCCCAACCCGCTGCATCCGAACACGAGCAAGGGGCCGGCGAGCTGGAACGGCCCGATGTCCTCGTACAGCAGCAAGGCCACCACGGGACGGCGCAGCGGCGCGTGCACGGGCCCCTCGGAACGCCGATCTGTTACATCGGACTGGCCAGAAACCATCGTTGTGTGTTTCGAAGTCATCTTGTGTGTTGCGCTTGAACGGGCAGCATGGGCCATCGCTTCCAAGGCTGCCGTTGCGCGCGGATGCGCCTGGCGACGAGGTATTTTCTGGAGCGGGTACTCGTTCAGTCAAATACCTGTGTGCGGGGTGGTTTTATCGTGTGGCGCCGCGCCATCGGCGGGGGAAGCGAGCGCAAGAGGGTCTGGATCAAGGATTCCAAGGAGACATGATGAAAGACATGAAGATTTCCGCTCGCCTGGTACTGGGCTTTGGCCTCATGGGCGCCCTGATCGCCGCTCTGGGCGGGGTGGCGCTGCGAGAGGGCAGCCGGCTCGAAACCGGGTTCGACGTGGTGGTGCGGCAGGACATGCCGCGCATGGAGATGATCAACGGCATCGGCGAACAGCTCTCGAAGATCGCGATCGACCAGCGCGATGCCTTGCTCGTGCAGACCCCCGAGGAATACCAGCAGGCCAGGCAGCGCCTGCGGGCCGCCCGCCAGGAGATCGGCGAGCTGATGCAGCAGATCGAAGCGGCCGTGCGCGATCCCAAGGGCCATGCGCTGTACGAGGCCATCGCGGCGCAGCGCAGCCGCTACATCGCGGGCCAGGACGAGCTCTTCGCCATGATCGACAAGGGCAACGAGGGTTCGGCGCGCGACTACCTCAACAAGAATCTGCGGCCCATGCTCGCCTCCTACATGCAGGCGGTGGATGCGCTCAAGGCGTTCCAGAAGGAAGGGCTGGGCGGTTCGGTCGAGGCGGCGCATGTGGGCGTCCAGTCCCTGCAGGCTTCGGTGTGGACCGCGGTCATCATGGCGCTCGTCATCGGCGTGCTGCTGGCCCTGTGGATCATCCACGCCATCACCCGCCCATTGCGCCGGGCGGTCTCCGTCACGCAGGCGGTGGCGGGCGGCGATCTCACGGTGCAGGTCGACGCCCATGGCCGGAGCGAAACCGCGCAGCTGCTGCATGCGCTGCGGCAGATGCTGGACGGCCTGCGCCAGGTGGTCGGCCAGGTGCGCGACGGCTCGGGCTCGGTCGCCAGCGCCAGCGGCCAGATCGCGCAGGCCAACATGGACCTGAGCGCGCGCACCGAAGAGCAGGCCAGCGCCCTGGAGCAGACGGCCGCCTCCATGGAGCAGCTGAACTCCGCGGTGCGCCAGAACGCGGACAACGCCGATCAGGCCAACCAACTGGCCCGATCCGCCTCGGAAGTGGCCGAGCGCGGGGGCACCGCCGTGGGCGAGGCGGTGCAGACCATGCAAGGCATCAGCGAGAGTTCGCGCAAGATCGCCGAGATCATCCAGGTGATCGACGCCATCGCCTTCCAGACCAACATCCTGGCGCTCAACGCCGCAGTGGAAGCGGCGCGCGCGGGCGAGCAGGGCCGGGGCTTCGCCGTGGTGGCCAGCGAAGTGCGCACGCTGGCGGGGCGCTCGGCCGAGGCGGCCAAGGAGATCAAGGCGCTCATCACCGACAGCGTGCAGCGCGTCGCATCGGGCACCGCGCAGGTGAACGCCGCGGGCGAGACGATGAAGGAAGTGGTGCGGGCGATCCACCGCGTCGCCGCCCTGATGGGCGAGATCAGCGCCGCGAGCCGCGAGCAGAGCCAGGGCGTGGGCCAGGTGGGCGAGGCCGTCTCGCAGATGGACCAGGTGACGCAGCAGAACGCGTCGCTGGTGGAAGAAATGGCGGCGGCGGCAAGCAGCCTGGAGAGCCAGGCACAGGCGCTGGTGAAGGCGGTGCAGGCGTTCAGGCTGGACGAATCGCAGCGCGTCGTGGCGGTGAGCCCGGCCGCGGACCCATCTGCAGACCGGGTCGTCCGGCTTGGCCGCAAGCCGGGCGCACGCGGGTTTTTGGGGCGCCCGCGGCCCTTCGAGCCCGCAACCCTCGCGCCAGTAGAATCGCGCCTTCGTGTCCAGTAAGAGCCTGATCATCGTCTCTTCATGGAGCCCGCAAGGCAGCAAAAGGGCGCAATCGAGGCGCGCGCCGCAGGTCATGCTGCCGCCCTGATCGGGCGAGATGGCGACAACACCTTGATGATGGAACGGTTCAGCAACGCGCACTTCGCGGCACTCGACATGCTGCATCACCCGGTATGGGTGTTCGACGTCGATCGCAAGCGCGTGTACTGGGCCAACCGGGCGGCGATGGCGCAGGTCTGGCGGGCCGGGTCGCTCGCCGAGCTGTGCGCGCGGGACCTGGGCGCCGGCATGTCCTGCGCGGTGGAGCAGCGCCTGATCCAGTACCGCAACGACTTCATCAGCCACGGTGCGGTGTTCGACGAGCAATGGACGCTCTATCCGCATGGCGAGCCGCTGGCGCTGCACGTCACCTACAGCGGCTACCCGCTGCCCGACGGCCGCATGGCCATGCTCTGCGAGGGCCGGCGCGCCGCGGCCGAATCGCCGGAGGCCCTGCGCTCGGTCGATGCCCTCCTGCACACCCCCGTCGGGATCACGCTCTACGACGAGCAGGGGCGGGCGCTGTACCGCAACCCGGCGGCGCGCGCCGCCGCGCCCGAGGTGGCCCAGACCTGGTCGCGGCGCTGCAGCGATGAGGCGGCGCTGCAGGCGCTGCGCTCCGAGCTGCAGCGCGACGGCGCCGCCACCGGCACGCTGTGCGTGCGCACCAGCCACGGCCTGCAGTGGTGCGAGGTGTCGGCGCGCCATTGCCTGGACGCGGTGACGGGCGAGAAAGCCATCCTGGTCAGCGAGGTCGACGTCACCGCGCTCGTCAAGAGCGAGGCCCGCGCGCGCTATCTGGCGGTGCACGATCCGCTCACGGGCCTGGCCAACCGCACCGAGATCCGCGAGCGGTTCGAGCACGTCACCGCGCTGCTGCGCCAGCGCCGGCTGCAGGCGGCGCTGGTGCTGATCGACCTGGACAACTTCAAGGACATCAACGACACGCTGGGGCATGAGGCCGGCGACAGGCTGCTGGTGCAGGTGGCCAACAGCCTCAAGCGCGCCGTGCGCGATGACGACCTGGCCGCGCGCCTGGGCGGCGACGAATTCCTGCTGCTCATCTCGGGCAGCACGGTGGCCAACAACGTGCAGCGCGTCTACGAGCGCGTGCGCGAGTCCATCCGCGCCCTGGGGCTGGGGAGCGAGCGCCAGGCCTGCGTCAACGCGACGGCCGGCGCCAGCGTGTTTCCCGACGATGGCAGCGACTTCGACACGCTGCTGCGCCGCGCCGACGTGGCGATGTACGAAGCCAAGCGCGCCGGCCGCGGGCAGCTCGCGTTCTACGCCGCCCACATGGACCAGAACCTGCGCGAGCGCATGCAGGTGGAGCAGGAGATCCGCCAGGCGCTGCAGCGGCGCGAATTCGTGGTGCACTACCAGCCCAAGGTGCAGGTGCGCACGGGCAGCATCATCGGCGCGGAAGCGCTGGTGCGCTGGCAGCACCCGACGCGCGGGCTGCTCATGCCCGACGAGTTCATCCCCGCCTGCGAGGCCATGGGCGTGGTCGGCGAACTCGGCCAGCAGGTGTTCGAATCGGCCACGCAGCAGCAGGCCCGGTGGGCCGCGCAGGGGCTGGACCTGGTGGTCTCGGTCAACGTCTCGCCGCAGGAATTCAGCGATCCGGTCTTGTCCGAGCGCTTGCGTCGGGCGCTGGAGCGGGCCGGCTGCCACGACGGCGCCATCCAGGTGGAAATCACGGAATCCATGCTGCTGGCCCCGGACGACGCGCCGCAGCGCACGCTCAAGACGCTGACGGGCCTGGGCCTGAGCATCGCGCTCGATGATTTCGGCACCGGGTACTCCAATCTGGCGACCCTGCAGAATTTTCCGATCAGCGTGCTCAAGATCGACCGCAGCTTCATGCAGGACCTCGACCAGGAAAAGCCGCTGGCCCGGCTGATCGTGGATTTGTGCAGCCTGATGCGCCTGGAGGCCGTCGCCGAGGGCGTGGAAACGCCCGCGCAGTACGCCTGGGTGCGCGCCGCCGGCATCGAGGAGATGCAGGGCTGGTTCATCTCGTCGGCCATGCCGGCCGATCAGTTCCTCTCGTTCGCCAGGCATTGGCACGCGCGCCCCGGCGATGCCTGGCGGGGCGGCGCGCAAGCCCGCGCGCCGTCTGAGGATGAGGCGTATCCCACGCTGCAATGAGCGCATGGGCAAGGGCGATGCCGAAGGCCCGCAGGATGCTGCCGTAGCCCCTCGCTGGGAGGCGTGGCGGTTGCGTCCCGGAACCTTGGGTATCGTGTATTGTCGAACTCGCTGAGGAGTTGGTTGGCCTGCACATCAAGGTATGCCATGGACTCGATCGCACGCATGCTCAGGACGGTCGGCCTGATCGGGCTCTCGGGCTGCTGTGCGGTCATCGCGCACGCCAGTCCGGCGGATGAGGTCGAAGCGCCGATCCAGCCCGCCGTGCGCATCGAGGTCTCGCGGGATGCCTGGCCGGACATGGCTTACCCCGGCGGATTCGGCAGTCGCCTCGCGGTCACGCGCTGGGGCCCCGGGGGCCGCACGGATGCCGGCTTCTCGCTCGGGATGCAGACCACCCGGTTCGTGCAACTGCCCGACGGAACCGGCGGCGCCCCGACCCTGTGGGGCCCTCAACTGGGCGTGCATTGGACGGCGGGTCTTTCCGGGCGCCGGCAGGTGCGGTTTTCAGGCTGGACGGACCTGCCGCCGATCGGCGCCGGGGCCGACCAGGGCTTCGGGGGCGGCCTGGTGACCTACACCGCGCAGGTGCAGGTGCAATGGCAGTCGGCCCGCTACGGCGGACTGGTTCCGGAATACGGCGCCATCGGCGTGCAGATGCAGGGCGGGTCCCGGCTCCTGCTGCGTGCCCGCCATGGGGGGCCGATGATCTACTACCGCATGCGGTTTTGAGGTGCCCTTGCATGGGGAGCGTGGATGGCCCGCTGCATGCGGCCTTTCGCTTTTGCGCATACGCTCGCCCACCATGAACGACGCTTCTTCGGTGCATCAGGCCGGGCAGGGCGGCACGCGGGGCGAGGCGGCGGCGCCGGTGCCCCGCGTGCGCATCTTCATCGTCATCGCGTTGGCGCTCTTGATGATGTCGCTGGATTCGACCATCGTCGCGACGGCGCTGCATGCGCTGCAGCTGGGCCTGGACACCAGCATCAACTGGGCGGGCTGGACGCTGACCGCGTATTCGCTGGGCTTCGTCGTGGCGGTGCCGATCACGGGCAAGCTCAGCGGGCGCTATGGGCGGCGGCGCGTGTTCATCGCCTCGGTGGTGGTGTTCACGCTCTCGTCGCTGCTGTGCGGGCTGGCGACCAACGTCTACGTGCTGATCGCGCTGCGCGTGATCCAGGCGGCGGGCGGCGCGGGCTTCACGCCCTCGGCCACCGGCATCATCGTCGATCACTTCGGCAGCGCGCGCGATCGCGCGGTGAGCCTGTTCGGCAGCATCTTTCCCATCGGGGCGATGATCGGGCCGATCTTCGGCGGGCTGTTCGTCAACTACTGGGACTGGCGCGGCGTGTTCCTGGTGAACGTGCCCATCGGCATCGTGATCCTCGTTGCCGCCTGGCGCCTGATTCCGCACGACCACAAGAGCCGCCGCGCCGATGCCAGCCTGGACCTGCCGGGCATGGGGCTGCTCGCCCTCACGGTGCTCGGCGGCATGCTGGGGGTGAATTACCTCGGGGAGCGCGACGTGCCTTTCCTCGCGCCCGTGGTGTGGGTGCCGCTGGGGGTGGCGGTGCTGGCCGGGTGGGTGTTCGTGCGGCACCTGGGGCGCAGCGCGCAGCCGTTCATCCAGCCGCGTTTGCTCCATGGCAAGGATTTCGGGGTGGTCAATCTGGTGAACGCCCTGCTGGGCGGCGTGTCGCTGGGGGCGATCGTGCTCTTGCCGCTGTACGCGACGAACCGCTATGGCATCGATGCGCTCTCGTCGGGTTCGCTGCTGGTCGCGCAGGGCCTGGCGTCGGTGGTCGCGTCGGTGCTCGCGGTGATGGCGCTGCGGCGCACCGGCTATCGCAAGCCCATCGCCGTGGGGGGCGCGTTCATCGTGGCGGGCGTGCTGCTGCTGGCGCTGCCGCCGCAGCTCGGGGCCACGCCCTACCTGTGGCTGGCCGGGGCGGCGCTGCTCGCCGGCGTGGGCATGGGCATCATCAACCCGGCCAGCCGCAACGCCGGGCTGCAGCTGGCGCCCGAGCATGCGTCGGCGCTCGCGGCCATGCGCTCGATGTTCATGCAGGTGGGCACGATCGTGTTCATCTCGATCGGCACGGCCATCCTCGCGCCGGCGCAGGAGCCGGGCATGGCGCAGGCCTGGATCTATGCCGTGACGGCCGCCGCGCTGCTGGCGGCGCTGCTGGCGCTGGTGCCGCTGGTGCCGGAGCACAAGGGGGCTTGGTAGGGGCCTGGCAGGCAGGCCTCTTTGCAGCCTTATGCGGCGAGCTTGGCCGCGACCTGGACCAGGCGCCGCGTCTGGTAGCGGATGATCTCCAGCACCTCGTCGCCCACCGCGCCCATGTTGTTGCTGGCGCCGTAGGGGTTGCCCAGGCCCTTGAACATCACCGGGTCGGTGAAGCCGGGCGGCACGATGACCGAGCCCCAATGGGCGAAGGTGGTGTACAGGCCGGTGAGCGTGGTTTCCTGCCCGCCGTGCAGGTTCTGCGCGCTGGTCATCGCGCTCACGGCCTTGCCCGACAGGTGGCCCTGCTGCCAGATGGGGCCGAGCGTGTCGATGAAGGCGCGCATCTGGCTGGCCACGGTGCCGAAGCGCGTGGGCGCGCTGAACAGGAAGGCGTTGGCCCATTGCAGATCGCCGGGGGTGGCGGCCGGGATGGCGGCGGTCTTCTGCTGGAATTCCTGCCAGGCGGGCACGGAGTCGATGACCGACTGCGGCGCGGTTTCCTGCACCTTGCGCAGGCGCACCTCGGCGCCGGCGGCCTCGGCGGCCTGCGCGGCGGCCTCGGCCATCGAGTGGTTGGTGCCGTAGGCGCTGTAGTAGACGATGGCGAGCTGGACCTTGCTCATGCTTTTCTCCTTGCGATGGGATGCGGTGGTGTCTATGGAGGTCTGCAAGCCAGGAACTTGCATGGGCAGTATTATCAAACGTGCACCTATGCCGTATTGGCAGGTGTTTTTGCATTTGATTGTCCTGAAAATAGAACTATGCATGATTTGAACGACATGCTTTACTTTGCCGAGGTGGTCGAGCGCGGCAGCTTTGCGGCGGCCGGCAGGGCGCTGGGCATCCCCAAGTCGCGCCTGTCGCGGCGCATCTCCGAGCTGGAGACGCAGCTGGACGTGCGCCTGCTGCAGCGCACCACGCGCACGCTCTCGCTCACCGATGCGGGGCAGGCCTTCCTCTCGCACTGCACGGCGGTGCGCGAATCGGCGCAGGCCGCGGCCGACGCCGTGGCGCAGGTGCAGGCGGTGCCGCGCGGCACGGTGCGCGTGACCTGCCCGGTGACGCTGGCGCAGACCGTGCTGGCGCAGCAGCTGCCTTTCTATCTGGACCGCTACCCCGAGGTGCGCCTGGACCTGCAGGTGACCAACCGCGTGGTGAACCTGGTGGAAGAGGGGGTGGACGTGGCGCTGCGCGTGCGCACCTCGCTGGAGGACAGCGGCTCCATGGTGGTCAAGCGCCTGGACGAGGTGTGCCAGGCGCTGGTGGCCAGCCCCGAGCAGCTCAGGCGCCAGGGCACGCCGGCCGTGCTGCAGGATCTGGCGGGGATGGACGTGCTGATGCCGTCCAGCAGCGAAGGGCATTGCACCGTGCGGCTGGTCGGGCCCCAGGGCAGGCTGCAGAGCCTGGAGATCACGCCGCGCTGCGTGATCGACGATCTGCTCTCGCTCAAGTTCGCGGCCATGGCGGGCACGGGCCTGGGGTGGCTGCCGGACTACATGGTGGCGGGCGAGCTGCGCGACGGCCGCCTGGTGCGGCTGCTGCCCGAGTGGAGCCAGCCCAAGGCCATCGTGCACGCGGTGTTCGCCTCGCGCCGGGGCATGTCGCCGGCGGTGCGCAGCTTCCTGGATTTCCTGGGGGAGATCATGCCCTCGCACGCCAGCCCTTCGTGCACCGGCATGGCGCCGGCCTGAATCAGGCCGCCACGGCCTCGCGCTCGGGCTGACCGAGGCTGCGCAGCAGGTCGCGCACCATCTGCGCGCGCGCGGCGGGCTCGGGCAGCGGGCGCTCGATGCGCAGCTTCTCGTTGCCGGCGAGCTTGATGTCGCGGTTTTTCTGCACCAGCCGGATGATGGCCATCGGGTCGATCGGCGGCTGCGGCACGAAGGTGACGTGGATCACGCCGGGCGCGGCGTCCACCTTGGTGATGCCATAGGGCTCGCAGAGCACGCGCAGGCGGTGCACGTCGATCAGCGTCTGCGCCTGGGCGGGGAGCTTGCCGAAGCGGTCGACGATTTCCTCCAGCAGCGTGTCGATCTGGTCGCTGGTGCGCGCGGTGGCGAGCTTCTTGTAGAGCGACAGGCGGGTGTGCACGTCGGCGCAGTAGTCGCTGGGCAGCAGCGCCGGGGCGTGCAGGTTGATGTCGGTGGCGGCCTGCATGGGCGCGAGCAGGTCGGGCTCCTTGCCGGCCTTCAGGCTGCGCACGGCCTCGGCCAGCATCTCGTTGTAGAGCTGGAAACCCACCTCGATCATGTTGCCCGACTGGTTCTCGCCCAGCACCTCGCCCGCGCCGCGGATCTCCAGGTCGTGCATCGCGAGGTAGAAGCCGCTGCCCAGCTCCTCCATCTGCTGGATGGCCTCCAGGCGCTGCGCCGCGTGGCCCTTCAGGCCCTTGACGTCGGGCACCATCAGGTAGGCGTAGGCCTGGTGGTGGCTGCGCCCCACGCGCCCGCGCAGCTGGTGCAGCTGCGCCAGGCCGAACTTGTCGGCGCGCGAGATGAGGATGGTGTTGGCCGTGGGCACGTCGATGCCGGTCTCGATGATGGTGGAGCACAGCAGCACGTTGGTGCGCTGGGCGATGAAGTCGCGCATCACGTGCTCCAGCTGGCGTTCGGGCATCTGGCCGTGGGCCACGGCGATGCGCGCCTCGGGCAGGATCTCCTGCAGGCGCGCGCGGCGCTCCTCGATGGTCTCCACCTCGTTGTGCAGGAAGTAGACCTGCCCGCCGCGCTTGAGCTCGCGCAGCACGGCCTCGCGGATCACGCCCTGGTTTTCCTCGCGCAGGAAGGTCTTGATGGCCAGGCGCCGCTGCGGCGCGGTGGCGATCACGCTGAGATCGCGCAGGCCCTCCAGCGCCATGCCCATGGTGCGCGGGATCGGCGTGGCGGTGAGGGTGAGCACGTCGACCTCGGCGCGTAGCTGCTTCATCGCTTCCTTGTGGCGCACGCCGAAGCGGTGCTCCTCGTCGATGATGAGCAGGCCCAGGTTCTTGAACTTGGTCGAGGGCGAGAGCAGCTTGTGCGTGCCGACGACGATGTCCACCGTGCCCTCGGCCAGGCCCTTGAGCGCGGCCGTGGCCTCCTTGCCCGAGGCGAAGCGGCTGACCTGCGCCACCTTCACCGGCCAGCGCGCGAAGCGGTCCACCAGCGTCTGGTAGTGCTGCTCGGCCAGCAGCGTGGTGGGCGCCAGCAGCGCCACCTGCTTGCCGCCGGTCACGGCAATGAAGGCGGCGCGCAGCGCCACCTCGGTCTTGCCGAAGCCGACGTCGCCGCAGACCAGCCGGTCCATTGGGCGCGGGCTGATCATGTCCTGGATCACGGCGTGGATGGCGGCGTTCTGGTCGGCGGTTTCCTCGAAGCCGAAGTCGGCGACGAACTGCTCGTAGTCCTGCGGCGAAAAGCGGAAGGCGAAGCCCTCGCGCGCGGCGCGGCGGGCGTAGATGTTGAGCAGCTCGGCAGCGGTGTCGCGCACCTGCTCGGCCGCCTTGCGCCTGGCCTTTTCCCACTGGTGGCCGCCGAGCTTGTGCAGCGGCGCCTCCTCGGCGGCGATGCCGCTGTAGCGGCTGATCTGGTGCAGCTGGCTCACTGGCACGTAGAGCACCGCCTGGTCGGCGTATTCGAGGTGCAGGAATTCCTGCGGCGCGGGCGTTCCGTCGGGGTTCTTCTGCCCCATGTCCATGTTCACCAGGCCCCGGTAGCGGCCGATGCCGTGCTGCGCGTGCACCACGGGGTCGCCGATCTGCAGCTCGGCGAGGTCCTTGATCATCGCCTCCAGGTTGCTGGCCTGCTCCTGCTTGCGCCGCCGGCGCGCGCCGGCGGTGGCCGCGAAGAGTTCGGTTTCGGTGACGAAGTCGATGCCCTCGTCCTGCCACGCGAAACCGGCGGCGAGCGCGGAGGTGGCGATGCCCACGCGCTCGCCCTGGGCGCCGAGGAATTCTTCGAGCGAATCGAAGGCCGGCGGGTTCAGGTGGCTGGCGCGCAGGAAGTCCAGCAGGCTCTCGCGCCGGCCGTCGCTTTCGGTCAGCAGCAGCACGCGGTGCGGCGTGCGGGCGATGTGCGCGTGCAGCCTGGCGATCGGGTCTTCGGCGCCGCGCTGGGCGGTCAGGTCGGGCAGCGGGGCGAAGTCCTGCAGCTGGTGCTCGCCCTGCTCGGCCACCGGCCGCAGCGAGAGCTGGGGATGCGCCTTGGCCTGGCCGTAGAACTGCTCGCTGCTTAGGAACAGCGCCTCGGGCGGCAGCGCGGGGTGCTCCGGGTCGCCCTGCAGCAGGCGGTGGCGCTCGCGCGTGTCCTGCCAGAAGCGCTGGAACGCCGCCTCCAGGTCGCCGTGCAGCACCAGGGTGGCGGATGCGCCCAGGTAGTCGAAGACGGTGGCGGTTTCCTCGAAGAACAGCGGCAGGTAGTACTCGATGCCGGCGGTGGCCAGGCCCGCGCCCATGTCCTTGTAGATGCGGCTCTTGGTCGGGTCGCCCTCCAGCAGCTCGCGCCAGCGGTGGCGAAAGCGCGTGCGCGCCGCCTCGTCCATCGGGAACTCGCGCCCGGGCAGCAGGCGCACTTCGGGGATGGGGTAGAGGCTGCGCTGGGTGTCGGGGTCAAAGGTGCGGATGGAGTCGATTTCATCGTCGAACAGATCCATGCGCAGCGGCTGGGGCGAGCCCATGGGGAACAGGTCGATCAACCCGCCGCGCACCGCGTATTCGCCGTGGCCCACCACCTGCGCCACGTGCTGGTAGCCGGCCAGCGTGAGCTGCGAGCGCAGCCTCGCCTCGTCGAGCTTCTGCCCGGTCTTGAAGTGAAAGGTGTAGCCCGCGAGGAACGAGGGCGGCGCCAGGCGGTACAGCGCCGTGGTGGCGGGCACCAGCACCACGTCCACCTCGCTCTGGCTGATGCGCCACAGCGTCGAGAGGCGCTCGCTGATCAGGTCCTGGTGCGGCGAGAAGCTGTCGTAGGGCAGCGTCTCCCAGTCGGGGAAGAGCGCGCAGCGCAGCCCGGGCGCGAAGAAGGCCAGCTCGTCCTCCAGCCGGTGGGCGTCCGACGCATCGGCGCAGACGATGGCGGTGATGCGCCCCTCCCGGCCCACGCCTTGCGCCAGGCGCGCCAGCAGCAGCGCATCGCTGGAGCCTGTGGGGCGGGGCAGGGTGTGGCGCTTGCCGGGGATGAGCTGGGGTAACTGCATGGCGAAGGAGAGCAAAAACGACCAAAACCCCCGGCCGGAGCGGACGGGGGTGGATGGACGCTATTTTAGGCCGGCCTGCGCTGGCAGTGGATTTTGATGAAAAACGGCTCTAGCGCAATACCATTAAGCGCGAGCAGCTATCACAATGATAGTTGCCTGACTTGTCTTTGGCCTCGCTTTATTTTTGCCGCGATCTGCACTAGCATGAAAGGCCCACGTGCACGGGAGCCCCACATGCCCACTTCCTCCATCAGCAGCGATGCCGGCCCCCTGGCGGGCGTGGCATCGGCCCGGCCGGCCTCCGCGGCATCGCGCGCCCAGCGCGACGGCGCGCAAGACCCACAAGACCCGCGGGCGGCCCCGGCGCCCGAGACCGACGGCACCAGCGTCACCATCAGCGGCCGTGCGCAGGCCCTGGCGGCGCAGCCCACGCGCGACGGCGACCAGGACGATGCCGCCAGCGCTGGGGGCGGCTCGCGCAACGCCCAGCTGCTGCGCGCCTACGATGCCGGGGCCTGAGGCGCGTGGCCAGGGGAGGTGAGCATGCCTCTTGCCATCGGTCCCTCCACCGCCGCCGGCGCGGCGTCCGCGCGCGTGGCGAGCGCCCAGCAGGAAGCCAGGCAGGCGCAGCAGATGGCCCAGCGCCTGCGCACCGAGGCGGACGCCGCGCAGCGCAGCGCCGACCGTGAACAGCAGCGCGCCGACGGCCTGATGCAGCGTTCGGACGACGCCGGCCGGCGCTCGGTGAACGCGCAGCGCGCGGTTGGCGCCGCGCAGTCCGAGATGAACCTGACCCGGCTGCCCGCGCCGCCGTCCGCCCAGGGCCTGGCGGGCGGCTCCCACTACGTCGCGGGTCAGTTTCTCAGCGTCATGGCCTGAACCCGCCCCGGCTGCGCGCACGGCGCGGCAGGGGTCAGCGCGCGGCCCGGAACACGCTCACGGCCTGCACCAGCTCCTCGGCCTGGCCGCGCAGGCTGCTGGCGGCGGTGGCCATCTCCTGGACCAGTGCCGCGTTCTGCTGCGTGCTCTGGTCCAGTTGCACCACCGCCTGGCCGACCTGGCCCACGCCCTGGCTCTGCTCGTGGCTGGCGGTGCTGATCTCGCCCATCAGGGCGGTCACGCGGTGGATGCTGGCAACCACCTGTTCCATCGTGGCGCCCGCCTGGTCGACCAGGGTGCTGCCGCGCTCGACCCGTGCCACGCTGTCGTTGATGAGCTGCTTGATTTCCTTCGCGGCTTCGGCCGAGCGGCCGGCGAGCGAGCGCACCTCCGAGGCGACGACGGCGAAGCCCCGCCCCTGCTCCCCCGCGCGGGCCGCTTCGACGGCCGCGTTGAGCGCCAGGATGTTGGTCTGGAACGCGATGGAGTCGATCACCGCGATGATGTCCGCGATGCGCCTGGAGCTGTCGCTGATGCCGCGCATGGTCTGCACCACCTCGGCGACGACGCTGCCGCCCTGCGCCGCGACGCCGGAGGCGCCTTGCGCAAGCTCGTTGGCCTGGCGCGCGTTGTCCGCGTTCTGCCTCACGGTGGTGCCGAGCTGCTCCATCGCGGCCGTGGTCTGCTCCAGGGCGCTGGCCTGGCTTTCGGTGCGCACCGACAGGTCCTGGTTGCCCGTGGCGATTTCCGAGCAGGCCAGCTCCATGCCGTGCGCCGAATCGTGCACCGCGGCCACGGCCGTGCCCATGCGCGCGAACATGCCTTGCAGCGCCCGCGCCTTCGGGCTCTTCGCGGGGACATCGCGCGCCGCCTCCAGCATGAGGCCCTGCGGCGTATCGACCGCGCCCACCAGCGCCTCCAGCTCCGTGCCTTCGCGCATGATGGCGTGGATGCGGATCGCCAGGATCATCTCCAGGGCGGTCTGGATGACCACGTACAGCGCGTGGATCATCACGATGCCGAAGTTCGGCTGCGTCAGGCAGTACAGCCCCCAGCCGGCCGCCTGCAGCCGGTCGAACGCCACGTGGTGCACGGCGATGACCAGCGCGGCGAAAAGAATCGGGCGCCAGTCCAGGTAGACCAGCAGCAGCGCCAGCGTGGTGAACACGCCGAAGTGGTAGAGCGTGGTGCCCTGCGCCAGCTGGATGTGCAGCTCGACGAAGCTCATCAGCACGAAGGCCAGCACCATGCGCGAGGTGAAGGACGCCCTGGCGAGCAGGTAGACGCCGACGGCCAGCGCCAGGAGCACCGCCGTCGCGCCCCAGGCCAGGCCCGGCTGCATCTGCGTGGCCCCCAGGATGACGGCGGCGAGCGTGGCGGCGCCGATGCTGGCGAGCATCACGCGGTCGCCGAGCAGGGCCTGGGCGTTGTGGGCACGGCGGGTGCGCGGGGCGGGAGGGGAGTGATGGGGGTTCATGGGCAAGGCGTGGGGGCGTGGTGGGAGGGGGGTAAATTGTATCTATGTGTACACTTTTGCGCTGCCCGCCCACCCGGCGCGCGCGCCGTTGCTCCTATAGTACGGACCGCTCCCCCGAACTCTCGCCCCCAGTTTCATGAACGACGTTTCATCCCCCGACGCCATGCGTTTCGGCAGCGGCCGCGCCGTCCGGCGCATGGAAGATGCGGCCCTGCTGCAAGGGCGCGGGCGCTATGTGCAGAACATCTGCGAGCCGGACGACGGCTGGGCGGTGTTCGTGCGCTCGCCCCACGCCCACGCCCGCCTGCGCGGCGTGGATGCGGCGGCGGCGCGGGCCATGCCCGGCGTGTGGGGCGTGTTTTCGGGGGACGACCTGCGGGCGGCCGGCGTGCCGCCCATGAAGGCGGGCGTCGGTTTCCGGCGCGCCGACGGCTCGCCCTGCGCCGCGCCGCCCTGCCATCCCCTGGCGGTGGACGAGGTGCGCTTCGCCGGCGAGGCGGTGGCCCTCGTCGTCGCGCAGAGCCTGCAGCAGGCGCGCGACGCGGCCGAGGCCGTGGCGGTCGATTACGAAGCGCTGCCGCCGGTGCCCAGCCTGCAGGCCGCGCTGCGCGCCCAGGCCCTGGTGACCCCGCAGGCGCCCGACAACATCGCCTGCGAGGCGCGCCACGGCGATGCGGCGGCCGCTGCGGCCGCGTTCGCGCGGGCCACGCACGTGGTGCGGCTGGAGCTGGTGCACCAGCGCGTGGCGGCGCTGACCCTGGAGCCGCGCAGCGTGCGCGCCGCGTGGGACGCCGCCACCGGGCGGCTCACCCTGCACATCTCGTCGCAGATGCCCACGTCGGTGCGCAAGAACGTGGCGCACGCCATGGGCCTGCCGCCGCAGGCGGTGCGCGTGCAGGTGGGCGACGTGGGCGGCGGCTTCGGCATGAAGATCGGCTCCTACCCCGAGGAGGCCGCGCTGGGCTGGGCCGCGCGCGCCACGGGCCGCCCGCTGCGCTGGACGGGCGAGCGCGGCGAGGAATTCCTCTCCACCACGCACGGGCGGGATGTGCAGGCCCATGCGGCGCTAGCGCTCGATGCCGAGGGCCGCATCCTCGCGCTGCGGGTGCAGGCGGACGCCAACGTCGGCGCCTACCCGACAGCGACCAACACGGCCATCCAGCTCATGGTCGGCCCCTGGGTGCAGACCAGCGTCTACGACATCGCGCCGATCGACTTCCACTTTCGCGCCGTGCTCACGCACCAGGCGCCCACCGGCGCCTACCGCGGTGCCGGCCGGCCCGAGGCCATCTTCAACATCGAGCGCCTGATGGACGAGGCCGCGCGCCAGATCGGCATGGACCGCGTGCAGCTGCGCCGGCGCAACTTCATCCGCCCGGAGCAGATGCCCTACACCAACCCCATGGAGCAGACCTACGACGTGGGGCGCTTCGAGCACGTGATGGACCAGGCCCTCGCGCTGGCGGACGTGGCCGGCTTCGAGGCGCGCGCCGCGCAGTCGAGGGCGCGCGGCCTGTGGCGCGGGCTGGGGCTGGCCACCTTCCTGGAATGGACGGGGGGCAACGCGTTTGAAGAGCGCGTGACGATCGACGTGCAGGCCAGCGGCGTGATCGAGGTCTACTCCGCGGTCAACCAGATGGGGCAGGGCATCGCCACCGCGCTGGCGCAGCTCGTGGTGGACGCGTTCGGCGTGCCGCTGGAGCAGGTGCGCGTGGTGCTGGGGGATACCGACCGCGGCAACGGCTACGGCTCGGCCGGCTCGCGCTCGCTCTTCACCGGGGGCTCGGCGATGGCCAGCGGCGCGCAAGAGGCGCTGCAGCGCGCGCGGCGCCTGGCCGCCGCCGAGCTGGAGGTGGCCGAGGCCGACATCCGCTACGAGGCCGGCCGCTTCACCGTGGCGGGAACGGACCGCCGCATCGGCCTGTTCGCCCTCGCGGGCCGGCAGGCGGGCGGGCATATCTTTCTCGAACACACGCACACCGTCGCCGGCCCCACCTGGCCCAACGGCGCCCACCTGTGCGAGGTGGAGATCGACCCCGCCACCTGCGCCGTGCGGCTGGTGGCCTATGCCGGCGTGAACGACATCGGCCGCGTGGTCAACCCGCTGATCGTGCGCGGCCAGCTGGTCGGCGGCGCCGTGCAGGGCATCGGCCAGGCCCTGATGGAGCGCGTGGTGTACGACGAGGCGAGCGGCCAGCTGCTGACCGGCAGCCTGATGGACTACGCCGCGCCGCGCGCCCAGGATCTGGAGTGCGAATTCCGCATGGAAATGGACGAATCCACGCCCAGCGTGAACAACCTGCTGGGCGTCAAGGGCGTGGGCGAGCTGGGCACCATCGGCGCCGCGCCCTGCGTGGTCAATGCGGTGGCCGACGCGCTGGCGCGCGCCGGGCATGCCGATCTCGCGCCGCGCCTGCAGATGCCCGTCACGGCCGCCCGCCTGTGGAGCCTGCTGCATGAATGAAGCGCCGGGCCTGACGGCGCTGGTGCCCTGCGCCGGCACGGGCTCGCGCGCGGGAACGCAGCAGCCCAAGCAGTACCAGGAGATCGCCGGCCGCCCCCTGGTGGAGCACACCCTGGCCGCGCTCGCGGCCGTGCCGCGCATCGCCCGCGTGGTGGTGGTGGTGGCGCCCGGCGATGCGCGCCTGCACGCCACGGCGCAGTGGGAGGTGGCCCGCTGCGGCGGCGCCACGCGCGCCGAGAGCGTGTGCAACGGCCTGGCGCACCTGCGCTCGCACGGCGCGCGGGATGACGACTGGGTGCTGGTGCACGATGCGGCGCGCTGCCTCGTCGCGCCGGCGCTGGTCGATGCCCTGATCGATGCCTGCCTGGCGGACGAGGTGGGCGGGCTGCTGGCCCTGCCGCTGCCCGACACCCTGAAGGTGGCGCAGGGCGCCCGGGCGGCGCGGACGCTGCCGCGCGCCGACAAATGGCTGGCGCAGACACCGCAGATGTTTCGCATCGGCCCGCTGCATGCGGCGCTGGCGGCGCATCGCGCCAGCGGCTTCGCCGGCATCACCGACGAGGCCAGCGCGATGGAGCTCGCGGGCCGCCCGCCGCTGCTGGTGCGCGGCAGTGCGCGCAATTTCAAGGTCACCTACCCGGAGGACTTTGCCCTGGCCGAACATTTCCTGAAGGAGCGCTAGCCAATGAACGAACTGCCGCGGATGCGCGTGGGCGAGGGCTGGGACATCCATGCGCTGGTGCCCGGGCGGCGCCTGGTGCTGGGCGGTGTGCCCATCGAGCACACGCAGGGGCTGCTGGGCCATTCCGATGCCGACGTGCTGCTGCACGCCATCACCGACGCGCTGCTGGGCGCGGCCGCGCTGGGCGACATCGGCAGCCATTTCCCCGATACCGACCCGCGCTGGAGCGGCGCGGATTCGCGCGTGCTGCTGGCCGAGGCGGCCCGCGCGGTGCGGGCGGCCGGCTGGTGCATCGCCAACGTGGACAGCACCATCATCGCGCAGGCGCCGCGCCTGGCGGTTCACAGGCCCGCCATGCGCGCCAGCATCGCCGGCGTGCTGGGCCTGGAGGTGGAGCAGGTGAGCGTCAAGGCCAAGACCGCCGAGCGCATGGGCCCCGTGGGCCAGGGCCTGGCGATGGAGGCGCGGGCGGTCGCGCTCCTGTGCGCCGCGCCGCGCGGCGGCTGATACATTGCGCGGCATGAACCCGGTTTCTCGTCAAGGACGCCTTGCGCTGCTGCTGCCCTTGTGCGCCATGCTGGCGGTGGCGTGCGCCGCCCAGCCCACTCCCGCTCCTCCCCTTGATCGCCCGGACGCGGCGCGGGAACTCAAGGCCTTTCCGTCCTCGCTGGCGGGGCACCGGCGCTACGTGATCGAACCGCCCGCGCTGGCGGACGAGGCCGCGCACCAGCTCGAACTCATCGGCGGCAAGGCCATGACGGTCGATTGCAACGCGCGCGGGCTCGACGGCCGCCTGCAGGCGCGCGACGTCCCCGGCTGGGGCTACACCTACTGGGTGCTCGAAAGCAAGGGCCAGGTGCGCTCCACCATGATGATGTGCCCGCCGGGCACCGAGAAACCCGGCTTCGTGCAGGCCGAGCCGCTGCTGGTGCGCTACAACAGCAAGCTGCCGGTGGTGGTCTTCGTGCCCGAGGGCATGCAGCTGCGCTGGCGCGTCTGGCAGGCCGGCGCGACGCACGAAGCCGCCGCGCGCTGACTGGCCGCGCCTCTTGCTCTTTCGCGTCAGGCTTGCGCCTGCGCCGCGATGCGCCGGGCCAGCGCCAGGCGTTCTTCGTGCCGGTCCAGGCCGGTGATGAAGCGCTCGGGGATGCCGTGCAGGCCCACCATGGCCCCCACGAGGGCGCCGGTCAGCATCGCGCGGGCCTGGTTCTGGCCGCCGCCGTTGACGGCGTGGAGCACGGCGGCCTCGAAGTCGTCGGCGAAGCGCGCGGCCAGGTGGTAGACGGCCGGGAACTGGTGGTAGACCGCGCAGGGCATGCCGTAGACCTGCGAGACCTTCCATGCGGGCTCGATGCGCACGGCCGGGTCCAGCGCGGCGGCGGCGATGTGGCCCAGGCCGATCAGGGCATCGGGCGAGGCGAACTGCCCGGCCTTGCGCGCGCGCTCGGGGCCGGGGGGCACCGCGTCTTCGCCCGCCGTGGTGACGCTGTGAAACGGGAGCGTGCCCGCGCGCACGCGCGCCATGAGCTTGTCGGTGATGCTGGCGTCCAGGCGCTCCCCCTGCACCAGCAGGCCGAGGGCGAGGCCGTAGGCCGTGGTCATCGCGCCCACCACGCCGTCGCATTGCGTGAGGGCGGTGTTGCTGCTCACGTGCTCGGCGAGCGCGCCCAGGTCGCGCGCATCCCGCACGGCGATGGCCAGCGTGCGCTCCGCCGCCTCGGTGTCGTCGGCCCAGCCGCTGACCTGGCCCCAGGGCCGGCCCAGACTCACCCGCAGGCGGTAGGTTTCGCGGATCGACTGGCTGGTGTAGCCGCCCGGCCCGTTGTTCGGGGTGCCGTCGATCAGCGGAAAGAAGTCGCGGTCCAGCCGCTGGCAGAAGTCTGCCTCGTCGTAGCGGCCCTGCTGCGCCAGCGAGCGCATCGTCAGCTCCAGCAGCAGGCCGGCCTGCGAGGACTCGCCCGCCTTCAGACCCTCGTGGTAGCGCCCGGGCCGGGGCGTGGTGTAGCCGCTGATCCACGGGCCGTAGGCGGCGCGCAGTTCATCGAGGTTGTAGTACCAGTGCGGCCCCACGGCCAGGGCCTCGCCGATGAGCGCGCCCATCAGGGCGCCGGTGGCGCGGTCTTCAAAGGATGGGTTCGGCATGCTCTTTCTCCGTGGGTGAAGAATGAGCGTACTGCGCCAGCGTGAATTCTGCTGGAGCCGGTGAAGGGATCGCCTGATCCGGAAATGGAATTACTGGTAGACCACTACCCGGTCGCCCACCTTCACCTGCTCGTAGAGCCATTTGGCCGCCTGGTAGTCGCGGATCTGGCTGCAGCCGTGCGAGCCGCTGTTGTAGCCGTTCTCGGCGAAGTCGTCGGAGAAGTGGATGGCGACGTTGCCGTTGTAGAAGATCGCGTAGGGCATGGGCGTGCGTTCGCCGAAGATGGTCGAGATCGTGTCCTTGTTCATGTACCAGACGCGGAATTCCCCCTCGGGACTTTCCCATCCGGGGCGGGCGAAGCGGGCCTCGCGCGTGAACTTGATCTCGCCGTCCACCACGTAGGAGAGCTTCTTCTGCGCCTTGGAGATGCACACCACCTTGCCGCTGGCGCAGCGCGGGTCGAGTTCCTGGGTCAGGGTGCTCTGCGGCGGCGCATCGAAGAGCTGCTTGTAGCTGGGGTTGCGCGTGGCGGGCAGGAGCCGGGCCCAGGTGCGCTCGTCCATCACGTCGGCGGCGGGCAGGCCCAGCTTCGCGCGGTACGCCGCCACCGCCTGCCGGGTGGCAGGGCTGAGTTCGCCGTCGATGGCGCCGGCATAGGTGCCCGCCTGCTTCAGGCGGGACTGGAGCTCCATGATGAAGGCGGGGTGCCTGGGGCCGGTGAACCATGGGCCGACGTCGGTATTGCTCAGCTCGGCCTGGGTCGGCGCCTGGGATTTCTGGCGCAGCAGGCTCCAGGTGGCCTGGTTCACGATGCCCGTGGCCGGCAGTTCGTTGTCGCTCTGGAATTTCTCGACCGCGGCGCGCGTCCTGCCGTCGAATTTGTCGTGCGCGTCGTAGATGGCCAGGTACTTCGCGTGGCGCAGGCGGACCTGCAGTTCGCGCACCGCGGGGGAGGTCGTCTTGTAGCGCAGGTCCTGGGCCAGGGGGGCGGGCTCGGCGGGCGCCGGCGTCGCGGCCCGTGCGGCGGGCAGCCCGCAGGCCATGGCGATGCCCGCCGCGGCGGCGCAAAGCAGGTGGGTGGTGGTGTGGTGCATCGGTCTCAAAAAGAAAAGAACTCTGGATTCAGTGCGTGCGTTTCCAGACCGTGACTTCCGAGAGCGTGTGCTGGAATTTGTGCCGGGTTTCACGGATCACGAAGGGGACCTCGCGCGGCTGCCCCAGCATCTGGAAGTGCGTGCCCAGCAGGGCCTTGAGCGCATCCAGCGTGCGCCAGCTCTCGCCGTCCTTCTTGAAGCCGCCCAGCCACTTCTCGCGCGGCGTGTGCTCGGTGAGCCACGTGTAGGGCGAGGCGATCACGAGGAGGCCGCCGATGTTCAGCCGCTCGTGCACCATGTGCAGGAAGCGCGCCGGGTCGTAGAGCCGGTCGATCAGGTTGGCCGCGAGGATCAGGTCGTAGCCCGTGAACTGGGGCTTGAGGTTGCAGGCATCGCCCTGCCAGAACTGCACGCGCGGGGCCGTGCCGGCCAGGCCCAGGTCGGCCAGCTTGACGGCCTTGTACTCCACCAGCTCGCCTTCCTCGGTGGCGGTGTAGCGCACGGTGGCGCCCCGCGCGAGCGCCACCCCCTGGTCGATGAAGCGCGCGGAGAAGTCCATGCCCACCACTTCGTCGAAGTGGCGCGCCAGCTCGAACGCGCCGCGGCCCACCGCGCAGCCCAGGTCCATTGCGCGCCGGTGCGGGCCGCTGCCCGCGGCTTCGATGGCCAGGCGGGCCAGCGCCCGGGGGAAGTTGGGCACGCCCCAGTACTCGGCGCCGTAGTGGAATTCCATGTACTGCGTGACGAGATCGTCGGTTTCGTAGCGCGAGGCCTGCGAGACCACGGGGGTGTCCGTCACCACGTAGCGAAAGCCCGCGTGCTGGAAGAAGTGGCGCCGGAAGGCGTAGCGCGACTCGGGCTCGGCCTCGTTGCCGGTGGACACCCAGGAGCCGCCCTTGATGAGGTTGTGCCGGTCGTCGAAGGTGGGGGTCGTGAAGTCGTCGTAGACCGGGTGGGTCTTGAAGCCCTCGAAGGGATAGGTCGGCGTCTCGGTCCATTGCCAGACGTTGCCGGCCGCGTCGCAGAACGGCCCGTGCTCGAAGCGGTTCACCGGGCACGGCGAGGCCCAGTGCTCCAGGTACAGGTTGGCGTTGGCGGGCTGCGCGTCGCCCAGCCGCCAGTCGCTGGCGGCGAGGATGCGGTGCCATTCGTCCTCGGTGGGCAGGCGCACGCTCTGGCCGCTGTCCCGCGATTTCCAGCGGCAGAAGGCGCGCGCTTCCAGGCAGTTGACCTCCACCGGCCAGTCCCAGGGCATCGGGATCACCTGCGTCATGAGGCGCAAATGCCAGCCTTCGCCCTGGCGCAGCCAGAAGGTCGGGTGCCCGGCCTTGGCGAAGTCGCGCCAGCGCCGGCCCTCGTCGTCCCAGAGCGCATCGTCGGCGTAGCCGCCGGCCTGCACGAAGGCGTGGAATTCGCCGTTGCTCACCAGCAGGCGGCTGGCCTGGAAGCCGGCCACGTCCGCCTCGTGGTGGCCGTATTCGTTGTCCCAGCCATAGCGCGCGCTGTCGAACGCCTTGCCCAGCTTCACGTGGCCCTGGGGGACGTCGACGAGGCTGTTGCGCGGCGCCGGGCCGCTGTCGGGGCACGCGGGCCAGTCGGGCTGCGGCTGTACCCATGCGAGCTTCTGCTGGCGGATGAGCACGGAGGAGGTCTCGATGTGGATGCGCTCGTGCTCCACCCCCATCACGATGGCCCACCACGGGTTGTTCCAGTCGATCGGCAGCGTGAGGGGCGCGTGGTCGATCAGGTCGAGCACCACCGCGCGCACCTGGTCGCGGTAGGCCTGCACTTTTTCCACGCTGGGCCAGTCGTAGTGCGCGTCGTCCAGGTCGTCCCAGCTCATCTCGTCCACGCCCACGGCGAAGATCGACTCCAGGTGCGGGTCGATGCGCCGGCCGATCATGCGCGTGAGCGTGAGCTTGTTGACGAAGAAGGTCGCCACGTGCCCGTAGTAGAAGATCAGCGGGTGGCGCAGCGTGATCGGGCGCTGGTACCAGGCGTCGTCGCAGGCCAGCGTGCGAAAGAGGGATTCCGTGCAGTCGAAGGTTTCGATGAAGTAGGCGCGCAGGGCCTGGCGGAAGGCCTGTGGGCTGGCGGCGTTCAGCGCCAGGCGGCGGGCCAGGGGAAAGGGGCGTTGTGGCGCGGTGAGCACGGTGGTCTCGACTCGGTTCATGGGGGGTGCCTGCCGGTGGGTTCGGAACAGCGAAAAGGGTAACACCGCCGCCTTGCCCGCGCGGCCGGCCCCCTTATCGGCGGGGCGGAGAAGGGCCGCCGCGCCGTGCGCTCGTTCAGTGCTTCTTGATGCCGAAGGCGCCCAGCATCTGCTCCGTCTGCTTGCTCATCTGCTCCTGCATGTGCTGGAACACGCTGTGCGACTGCTCGATGTAGCTGCCCATGAGGTTCTGCATCATCGGGGACTGCAGGTTCATGAACTGGCTCCACATCTCGGGCGTGATGGTCTTGGCCTGCTCGGCCAGGCGGGACTGCACTTCGGTGAACATCTGCACGTTCTTCTCGATGTAGGCGCCCATGAAGCCCTGCATCGCATGCCCGTAGAAGCGGATGATGTTGGCCAGCGCGGCTTCGCTGAACATCGGCGCGCCGCCGGCTTCCTCTTCCAGGATGATCTGCAGCAGGATGCTGCGCGTCAGGTCTTCGCCCGACTTGGCGTCGCGCACCCGCACGTCGGCGCCGTCGATCACGAGCTGGCGCACTTCGGAGAGCGTGATGTAGGTGGACGTGGAGGTGTCGTACAGGCGCCGGTTGGGGTATTTCTTGATGATGCGCTGAGGGGCTTGCGCCTGGGGGGTGGAAGAGGTGTCTGGCACGGTGGTCTCCTTGTCGCAAGCGCCCGTACCGCCGGGCTTTTTGCAGTGCAACAGATTCTAGTTCGGCCCGCCGCGCCCCTTCATTGCCAGCCCCAGCGGCGCCGGTAGAAGCCCTTGACGGTCTGCGTCAGCGCGACGTAGCCCAGCAGGATGAACGGCAGCAGCACGAAGTACAGCCACGGCAGCGGCTGCAGCTTGAAGTGCTCGGCGAGCGGCCCTTCGGGCAGGAACAGGCCGATGGTCATGATCACGCCGGTCATCACCAGCAGCGAGGTGGCCGCGCGGCTTTGCACGAAGGGCAGCCTGGGCGTGCGGATCATGTGCACGATCAGCGTCTGCGTGAGCAGGCTGACGACGAACCAGCCGGACTGGAACAGCGTCTGCTGCTCGGGCGTTTTGGCGCCGAAGAGAAACCACATCATGGCGAAGGTGACGATGTCGAACACCGAGCTCAGCGGCCCGAAGAACAGCATGAAGCGGCCGATGTCGCCGGGCTGCCAGCGCTGCGGGCGGCTCAGCATTTCCTCGTCCACGTTGTCGAACGGGATCACGATCTGCGAGATGTCGTAGAGCAGGTTCAGCACCAGCAGCTGCATCGGCAGCATCGGCAGGAAGGGCAGGACGGCCGAGGCGACGAGCACGGAAAACACGTTGCCGAAGTTGGAGCTGGCCGTCATCTTGATGTACTTGAGCATGTTGGCGAAGGTGCGCCGGCCCTCCTGCACGCCTTGCTCCAGCACCAGCAGGCTCTTTTCGAGCAGGATGATGTCGGCCGCCTCCTTGGCGATGTCCACCGCGCTGTCCACCGAGATGCCGATGTCGGCGGCGCGCAGCGCGGGCGCGTCGTTGATGCCGTCGCCCACGAAGCCCACCACGTGGCCGGCCGCCTTGAGCTGGTGCACGATGCGCTCCTTGTGCGCGGGCGTGAGGCGGGCGAAGACGTTGTGCTCCTCGACCGCGCGGGCAAGCTCCGCGTCGCTCATGCGCTCGATGTCGCCGCCCAGCATCAGGCCCTGCTGCACCAGCCCCACCTCGCGGCAGATCTTGGCGGTGACGCGCTCGTTGTCGCCCGTCAGCACCTTGACCGCGATGCCGTGCGCCGCGAGCGCCTTGAGCGCGGGCGCGGTCGATTCCTTGGGCGGATCGAGGAAGGCCACGTAGCCGATCAGCACGAGCTCGCTCTCGTCGGCGAGGCCGTAGACCTCGCGCGTGGGTTCGAGCTCTTTCGCGGCGACGGCCACCACGCGCAGGCCTTCCTCGTTGAGCGTGGCCGTCACCGCGCGGATGCGTTCGAGCAGCGCGGGCGTGAGCTCTTCCCGCGCGCTGCCGTGGCGCACGTGGGAGCACACCGAGAGAATCTCCTCGACCGCCCCCTTGGTGATGAACAAATGCCGCGCCTCGTGCGTGGCCACGACGACGGACATGCGGCGGCGGCTGAAGTCGAACGGGATCTCGTCCACCTTGCGGTAGTTGGCCGCGGGCCCGAGCTCGCGCTGCACCTCGGCGTGTTCGAGCACCGCCACGTCCAGCAGGTTCTTCAGGCCGGTCTGGTAGTAGCTGTTGAGGTAGGCGAGCTCCAGCACCTCGTCCGATTCTTCGCCCCAGACGTCCACGTGGCGCGCGAGGAAGATCCTGTCCTGCGTGAGCGTGCCGGTCTTGTCGGTGCACAGCACGTCCATCGCGCCGAAGTTCTGGATGGCGTCCAGGCGCTTGACGATCACCTTCTTGTGCGAGAGGTACACCGCCCCCTTGGCGAGGGTGGAGGTGACGATCATCGGCAGCATCTCGGGCGTGAGGCCGACCGCGACCGAGAGCGCGAACAGCAGCGCCTCCATCCAGTCGCCCTTGGTGAAGCCGTTGATGAAGAGCACGGCCGGCGCCATCACGAACATGAAGCGGATCAGCAGCCAGCTGACGCGGTTCACGCCGTTCTGAAACGAGGTGGGCGCGCGCTCGGTGGCGCCCAGGCGGCTGGCGAGCGCGCCGAAGTAGGTGGCGTTGCCCGTGGTCAGGACGAGCGCCTGCGCCGCGCCGGAGACCACGTTGGTGCCCATGAACACGATGTTGTCCAGCTCCAGCGCGTTCACCGCCTCGCGGTCGCGCTGCAGGGCGAATTTCTCGACGGGCAGGGATTCGCCCGTCATCGCCGCCTGCGCGACGAACAGGTCCTTGGCGCTCAGGAGCCGGCAGTCGGCCGGGATCATGTCGCCGGCCGAGAGCGCGATCACGTCGCCCGGCACCAGTTGCTGGATCGGCAGCTCCACGCGCCGCGCCTGGCCCGTGCCATCCGGGCGCAGCACCGTCGTGGTGTTGCTGACCATGGACTTCAGGGCATCGGCGGCGCGGTTGGACTTGCCCTCCTGCCAGAAGCGCAGCACGGTGGAGATCAGCACCATGGCGCCGATGACGGTGGTGGCCTGCATGTCGGCCGTGGCCCAGGAGACGATGGCCAGCAGGGTCAGCAGCAGGTTGAAGGGGTTGCGGTAGCAGTGCCAGAGGTGGCGCTGCCACGACAGCGGCTTTTCCTGCTCGATCTCGTTGAGCCCGGAGGTCGCGCGCACGGCCTCGGCTTCGGCGTCGGTCAGGCCCGCCTCGCGGCTGCCCAGTTGCGCCAGCAGGCCCGCGCTGTCGCCGCGCGCGGCCGAGACCAGCGCATGCCCCAGGCCCACGGGCGGCTCGCGGTTGACGCTGGTGCGCGTGAGCGTCTCCAGCAGCGCCAGGCGCCGGAAGTGCCGCGTGATGTGGCGGGTGCGCAAAAAGCCCGCAAAAAATTCCCGGAGTGCGTTCAGGAGCATGGTTTCTCCAAGGGGGTGCCGCAACGCAGGGCACGCGATGCTGAAAAAAAAAGGGGAAGCGAAGGGCTGCGGCGGGCCCGCAGGGAGGCGCTTCAGCAGCGCTGGGCCGCCGGCGCGTGCGCTTCGGATCTCTGTCGAAAGGGCAGCATGACGTGGTCTCGGGACGAAGAAAAAGGGGCTACAACTTCAATAGCTGTAACCCCTCGTCTTTATTGGTCGGCGTGGCGGGATTCGAACTCGCGACCCCTTGCACCCCATGCAAGTGCGCTACCAGGCTGCGCTACACGCCGAAGAGCGCGATTGTAGCGCGGCTCTCAGCCCTGCGTGAGCAAGATGCGGATTTCTTCGAGTTCCGAGCGGATCTGGCCCTGCGTCAGTGGTGGCTGCGCCACAGGCGCGGTTTCGCCCGCCTCGGGTTGCTCCACGGGGGGCGCCAGGTCGGCGGCGTTGGCGTGGGCCAGTTCCTGCAGGCGGTTGCGCGCGCCGCTGATGGTGAAGCCCTGCTCGTACAGCAGTTCGCGGATGCGGCGGATCATCAGCACCTCGTGGTGCTGGTAGTAGCGCCGGTTGCCGCGGCGCTTCATGGGGCGCAACTGCGTGAATTCCTGCTCCCAATAGCGAAGCACGTGGGCCTTGACGCTGCACAGCTCGGCCACTTCACCGATGGTGAAATAGCGTTTGGCCGGAATGGCGGGCAGCAGGGCGCTCATGGCGATCGATTCTGGAAATTGCACCGCAAACCACGTAGGTTACTGCACCCCGCCGCGCGCGGGAAGCGATGGCAGGCGCCGAGGTGTCACTCCTGCAGCCGCTCCTTGAGTTTGTTGCTTGCATGAAACGTCACCACGCGCCGCGCCTCGATGGGGATGACTTCGCCGGTGCGCGGGTTGCGCCCCGGGCGCGGCGCCTTGGTGCGGATCTGGAAATTGCCGAAGTTGGAGAGCTTGACGTCCTCGCCGCGCGTGAGGCTGGCGACGATGAGGTCGAAGAACGCGTCCACCATGTCCTTGGCCTCGCGCTTGTTCAGGCCGATCTGCTCGAACAGCAGCTCGGCCAGGTGGGCCTTGGTGAGCGCCGGGGTTTCCAGGCTTTCGACGGCCAGCTCGATCTCGAAGGGTGACGTGGGTTCGCTCATCGCAATCGTGCTCCGGTGTGTTGCGCCAGCGCCTGCAGCACCTGCTTGACGGCGGTGTCGATGTCGGCGTCGGTCAGCGTGGCGTGGCCGCTTTCCAGCGTGAGGCGCAGGGCCAGGCTTTTCTCGCCCGCGGCGATGCCGCCCGAGGCGCCCGTTGCCTGGGGCCGGAAGACGTCGAACAGCACGCACGAGCGCAGCAGCTCGGCGGGCAGGGCGGCGCGGGCGGCCTGCATGATTTGCTGGTGCGTGACGCGCTCGGCCACGACGATGGCGAGGTCGCGCTCGACGTGCTGCAGGCGGGCCACGGGGGTGGAGACGGGCACTTGGCGCCGCTGCACCGCGCCGAAGTCGAGCTCGAACAGCATGGGGGCGTGCGGCAGGCTCCACGACTGGCGCCAGCGCGGGTGCAGCTCGCCGACGTGGCCGATGGCCTGGCCGTCCAGCAGCACGCGGGCGCAGCGCCCGGGGTGCATCGCGGGGTGCTCGGCCGCCTCGAAGGTGGGGCGCAGGGGGGCGAGCAGGGCCTCGACGTCGCCCTTGGCGTCGAAGAAATCGACCGCGCGCTCCTTCGTGCCCCATTGCAGCGGCCGGGCGGCGCCGTAGGCCAGCGCGGCCAGGTGCATGGGCTGGGCGTAGCCCTGCACCGTGGCGTCGGTGTCGGGCACGCTGGCGTCGCGCCGGTAGACGCGGCCGACCTCGAACAGGCGCACGCGCGCGGCCTTGCGGTCGAGGTTGAACTTGAGCGCCTGCAGCAGCGAGCCGAGCAGGGTGGAGCGCATCACGCTCATCTGGCTGGCGATGGGGTTGAGCAGGCGGATCGGCGCGTCGTTGTGGGCCAGCTCGCGCTCCCAGCGCTCTTCGACGAAGCTGAAGTTGATGGTCTCCTGGTAGCCGAGCGCCGCCAGTTCGCGGCGCACCGCGTAGCGGCTGCGCTGGCTCTCGGCGCGCAGGCGCGGGGTGATGCGGCCCAGGGGCGCCTCGGCCGGCAGGTTCTGGTAGCCGATGAGGCGCGCGACTTCCTCGATGAGGTCTTCCTCGATGCGCAGGTCGAACCGGTAGCTGGGCGGCACGACGCTCACGGCGCCGTCCTGCCGCGTGACGGGCAGGCCCAGCCGCGCGAGCGCGTCCGCGCACTGCGCCAGGGTGAGCGGCATGCCGATGACCTTGGCGGCGCGCGCCACGCGCAGCACCACGGGCGCGGGCGCGGGCAGGTTCGGGCGCTGGTCGTCGATCGGGCCGCAGCGGGTCTCGGCGGTGCCGCAGATTTCGAGCACGAGCTGCGTGATGCGTTCGATGTGCTCTACCGTCAGGCCCGGATCGACGCCGCGCTCGAAGCGGTGGCCGGCGTCGGTGGCGAAGTTGAAGCGGCGCGAGCGCCCGGCGATGGCGTCGGGCCACCAGAACGCGGCCTCGATGAAGATGTGCCGGGTGTCGTCGGAAACGGCGGTGGCGTCGCCGCCCATGATGCCGGCGAGCGATTCCAGGCCGCGCGCGTCGGCGATCACGCCGACTTTTTCATCGACCGTGACGGTGTTGCCGTTGAGCAGCTTGAGCGATTCGCCCGCGCGGCCCCAGCGCACCGTGAGGCCGCCCTCGATCTTGTCCAGGTCGAAGATGTGCGTCGGGCGGCCGAGCTCGAACATCACGTAGTTGGAGATGTCCACCAGCGGCGAGACGCTGCGCTGGCCGCAGCGCGCCAGGCGCTCGACCATCCAGCGCGGCGTGGCGGCGCGCGGGTCGATGTGGCGCACGATGCGGCCGGAAAAGCGCCCGCAGAGGTCGGGCGCATCCACGCGCACGGCGAGCCGCTCGTCGCTGGCGGTGGCGGCCGGGGGGAACTGCGGCGCCTTCAGGGGCGCGCCGGTGATCGCGGCCAGCTCGCGCGCGACGCCGTAGACGCTCAGCGCATGCCCGAGGTTGGGCGTGAGCTTGAGCGTGAAGAGGGTGTCGTCGAGCTGCAGGTGCGCGCGGATGTCCTGGCCCACGGGCGCGTCGCCCGCCAGCTCCAAGAGCCCGCCGTGGTCGTCCGAGAGCTTGAGCTCGCGCGCCGAGCACAGCATGCCGTGGCTTTCCACGCCGCGCAGCTTGCCCACCTTGATGCGAAAGGGCTGGCCGTCCTCGCCCGGCGGCAGCTCGGCGCCGACGAGCGCGCACGGCACCTTGATGCCCACCCGGGCGTTGGGCGCGCCGCAGACGATGGTGAGCGGCGCCGGGCCGCCCGCGTCCACCTGGCACACGCGCAGGCGGTCGGCGTTGGGGTGTGCCGCGGCGTCCTTGATTTCACCGACGACGACCCCGGAAAACGGCGGCGCGACCGGCCGGGTTTCTTCCACCTCCAGGCCCGCCATGGTGAGCGTCTCGGCCAGCGCCTGCGTGCTCAGCGGGGGATTGCAGAATTCGCGCAGCCAGGATTCAGGGAATTGCATGTTCGGTTACTCGGGTGTGCTCTTGAATGAGGAGCTGCTCGCGCTGGATGGACAAAGGTTTCAAATATAAAACGATTTGAAATCAAGCCGTGGAAAGCGCGAGCAGCTCCTCTTTTTGTTTACTGGAATTGCGACAGGAAGCGGACGTCGCCGTCGAAGAACAGCCGCAGGTCGTTCACGCCGTAGCGCAGCATGGTCAGGCGGTCCGGCCCCATGCCGAAGGCGAAGCCGATGTAGCGCTCCGGGTCCAGCCCCATGTGGCGCACCACGTTGGGATGCACCTGGCCGGAGCCGGCCACCTCCAGCCAGCGGCCGGCCAGCGGCCCCGAGGGGAACTGGATGTCGATCTCGGCGCTGGGTTCGGTGAACGGGAAGAAGCTCGGGCGAAAGCGCAGCACCAGGTCGTCGTTTTCGAAGAAGGTCCTGCAAAAGCCCGTGAAGATGGTCTTCAGGTCCTTGAAGCTCACGTTCTCGCCCAGCCACAGGCCTTCGCACTGGTGGAACATCGGCGAGTGCGTGGCGTCCGAATCGACGCGGTAGGTGCGCCCCGGCGCGATCACGCGGATGTCGGGCATGGGGCCTTTGTAAAGCTGGCCCGAGCGCGGGTCGAAGCCCTTGCCGTGCTTGCGGATGTGGGCGTGGGCGTAGCGCACCTGCATCGGGCTGGTGTGCGGGCGCAGGTTCAGCGGCAGGCCGTCGGCGCCGTGGCCGTCGATGTAGAAGGTGTCCTGCATCGAGCGCGCCGGGTGATTGGGCGGGTTGTTCAGCGAGGTGAAGCTGAACCAGTCGGTCTCGATCTCGGGGCCGTCGGCCACGTCGAAGCCCATGGAGCCGAAGATGCCCTCGATGCGCTCCATGGTCAGCGTCACCGGGTGCAGGCCGCCGCGCCCATGCTGGCGGCCCGGCAGCGTCACGTCCAGCGCCTCGGCCTTCAGGTGCTGCGCCAGCTCGGCATCGGCCAGCGCCTGGCGGCGCTGCGCCAGGGCCGCCTCGATTGCCTGCTTGGCGGCATTGATCGCCGCGCCGCGCGTGCGCTTGTCCTCGGGGGAGAGTTGCGCCATGTCCTTCATCAGCCCGGTCAGCCGCCCGGCCTTGCCGACGAATTGCGCCTTGGCGTTCTCCAGTTCGGCAGGTGCGCCGGCGGCGGCGAATTGCTGGCGGGCGCTTTCGACTAAGGTATCCAGATCGTTCATGGCGGTATTCATGCAAAAGAAACGAGGGCCAGTGCCTTTTCAAGCCCTGGCCCTCGTGGGTAGCGCGCTGGCAGCTACCAGAACAATAGCTGCTGCTCGCCGGCTCAGGCGGCCAGCTTGGCCTTGACTTGCTCCACGATGCTGCCGAAGGCCGCCTCGTCGTGCACCGCGAGGTCGGCCAGCATCTTGCGGTCGATCTCGATGGCGGCCTTCTTCAGGCCGTTGGTGAACTGGCTGTAGGTCAGACCTTGCGCGCGCACGGCGGCGTTGATGCGGGTGATCCACAGACGGCGGAACACGCGCTTCTTGGCACGGCGGTCGCGGTAGGCGTACTGGCCCGCCTTCATCACCGCCTGTTTGGCGATGCGGAAGACGTTGCCGCGGCGACCGCGGAAACCCTTGGCCAGGGCGAGGACTTTCTTATGGCGGGCGCGAGCCGTAACACCACGTTTGACGCGAGGCATGTGTGTTCTCCTTGTTCGTCAGTGAATTACAGACCGGCCATGGGCATCATCTTGGCGATGGAACCCATGTCTCCGTCATGCACCGCGACCATGCCGCGCAGCTGGCGCTTGTTCTTGGTGCTCTTCTTGGTCAGGATGTGGCGCTTGAACGCCTGGCCCCGCTTGACGGTGCCCCCTGGACGAACGCGGAAACGCTTCTTCGCGCCGCTCTTGGTCTTCATTTTGGGCATTTGCATGCTCCTTTTCATTCGTGCTCGTGAGGCGTTCGCGCACCCTTGCGCGAACTTGCGGGCCCCGAGCCACTTTTGAGACGACCGGCATCCTGCGACGCCGTTCGTGCGGCGGTGCGCATGCACCGCCTGTTGGCGGGGCGGCGGTGGGCCGCCTCGCCACATTCTTTTTGCCAGCTAGGCCGTCGTCGCCGCATCGCTGGCCGCGGGCGCCTTGGCGGCGGCCCCCGGCTTCTTGCGCGCCGGCGCGATCATCATGATCATCTGGCGGCCTTCGAGCTTGGGGAACTGCTCCACCAGGATGGCGTCGGCCAGTTCGTCGCGCAGGCGGTTGAGCAGCGCCAGACCGAGGTCCTGGTGCGTGATCTCGCGGCCGCGAAAGCGCAGCGTCACCTTCACCTTGTCGCCGTCGGCCAGGAAGCGGCGGATGTTGCGCAGCTTGATGTTGTAGTCGCCATCGTCGGTACCGGGACGGAACTTCACTTCCTTGATGTCGATGACGGTCTGCTTGGCCTTGGCCTCGGCCGCCTTCTTCTGTTCCTGGTACTTGAACTTGCCGTAATCCATCAGGCGGCAGACGGGCGGATTGGCCGTGGCGGCGATTTCCACCAGGTCCACGTCCAGATCGCCGGCCATGCGCAGGGCTTCCTGCAGGCTCACGATGCCGATGGCTTCATTGTCCGGCCCGGTCAGGCGCACTTCGGGTGCCATGATTTCCCGGTTGAGCCGGTGCTTGCGTTCCTCGCGGTGACGGCGATCACGGTATTCAGTAGCGATGGTTTTCACCTCTGTTCAATTTGACTACGAAAAGCATAGCCGCTTACGCACGTCACGCGTGCACCAAAGCGTGGTTTGACCATTGGTTTTCAAGCTTTGGAGGCGATGTCCCGTGCGATCCGTTCGACGAAAGCGTCGAGAGACATCACGCCGAGGTCCACATTGCCCCGGGCACGCACCGCGACTGCACCAGCGGCCTTTTCCTTGTCGCCAGCAACCAGGATATAGGGCGGCTTTTGCAGCGCCTGCTCGCGTATTTTATACGTAATCTTTTGGTTACCAAGTGCGGTCACCACCCTAAGGTCTTGATTCGGCAATGCTTTTTGTAGCTTTGCGGCGATTTCGCGACAGTAGTCGGCCTGCGCGTCGGTGATGTTGAGCACCGCCACCTGCACCGGCGCGAGCCAGACGGGCAGGGCGCCCGCGTGCTGCTCAATCAGGATGCCGATGAAGCGCTCCAGGCTGCCGACGATGGCGCGGTGCAGCATCACGGGGCGGTGGCGCGCGCCGTCCTCGCCCACGTACTCGGCGTCCAGCCGCTCGGGCATCGAAAAATCCACCTGGATGGTGCCGCACTGCCACTGGCGCCCGATCGCGTCCTTGAGCGTGTACTCGATCTTGGGCCCGTAGAACGCGCCCTCGCCGGGCGAGATCTCATACGTGCAGCCCGAGGCCTGCAGGCTGTGGATCAGCGCCGCCTCGGCCTTGTCCCAGCTCTCGTCCGAGCCGATGCGCGCGTCCGGGCGCGTGGCCACCTTGTAGATGATGTCGCTGAAGCCGAAGTCCTTGTAGACCTTCTGCAGGAGCGCCGTGTAGGCCGTGCATTCGGGCAGGATCTGGTCCTCGGTGCAGAAGATGTGGCCGTCGTCCTGCGTGAACGCGCGCACGCGCATGATGCCGTGCAGGCCGCCCGTGGGCTCGTTGCGGTGGCAGGCGCCGAACTCGCCGTAGCGCAG
>OFJB01000134.1_pt1 | contig 42391 bp, 36 predicted proteins | sample 1775081 | NCBI WGS metagenome assembly OFJB01 (sample SAMN08195771, study PRJEB24354) | sludge metagenome | isolation source: initial sludge from phenol fed wastewater aerobic bioreactor | place: India: Nagpur | collected 2016-06-05
CGAAGATGATACTGATGATCCTCATTACCTTCAGTACGAATTAGTAGACTCGCGAGCGGCGAACGGATCTCGTGCCCAATCGCTGCTAATCGCTCCTGACGCAATTCGAGTCGGGCCTGCAACATCCGGACCTGCTTTGCTTTCTCCGCGGTAGCTTTCTGCATTTTTTGCATCCACACTGCGTGATTCGATTGATTCCGGCGATATAACTGCCGCAGTACCCGCCAAAGGGTGGTGAATTCATCTCGTCGCTTGTCCACGGTTCTTAGCACATTCCGATCCACCGCACCGGACTTCATGGACCAAGCCAAGTGAGTCAACAATCGAAGTCGGAAAACAGCATACGCAACACCAACCGCAAGAATGATGGTCAGCAGCAGAGCAGCGGTAAGCCAACCGAAGGCTCGCGTTGCAAAGCCAGGCAGCGCAACAGGCGGTGCGACAAGACTAGCCTTTAAGGCCCCGGTTGGAGCTGGGAGTAAGAACGGAAGATCGTAGGTGGACGAATCTGGCCTATAACGCACCATCGCCATGAGTTTAGGTGCCCACCAGTCTGAGACCTGTTGCCGCCAATCGGAACGCCTGGGTGCCGCGGGCAACTGCAGACTAGCTGACGACCATAAGACGTCGGTACTTGTTCCGTTGAGCTTTGATACGACCAAGTCTGACCTTGACGGCACGGTCGCTAGATAAGCATTCTGCAACGACACCAAGGAGCGTCCTTTTGAACCCACTGGGACTTCCAGCAATTCCTCCGTTCCATCCGTGGCTCGGCGATAGATATCTAGGCCAATCCCCATCTCGGAAATATTCCGCGTCGGCCAAGTCTCAGACGATTCCGCTAACGCATCGATCAAACTTGCTTCAATGCGTCCCACAATCGTCACGTAGTTCCGAGTGTCATCGCCGTCGCCCCTTCGTTCAAAAGCTTGTGCGTTCACTTGGCGCAAAGGTCGATCCGGTCCACTTGCTATAAACGAGGCCATCTCGTGAATTCCGGCGAACCTTGAAATCTGAGAGGGATAACGGGACATGGCCAACGTCGGAGCCCTGTACACCAACACTATCGGAATCGTCCGAACCGCGCCAAATTTGAGTACAACGCGGTCCTCACCCTTCAGGTTACTCCCAACTTTATGACGTTGAATTTCATTAACAGGATATCTGATTGCAAAGTATCCGTAGCGCCCAGAATAATCACTTGCTAAAACAGCGAAACACGCCTGAACACTAAATGAAGAAGGCTGATCTGGCTGTTCGGATTTTTGAAAGAACTCGGTAATGCACGGGCGTGGCGCATCCCAAATCACCTTCTCTGCTGTAATGTTTCTAGCATTTTGCCTGTTGAGAAGATAGCTATAGAACGGCTTCTTGATTTGAATAAATCTTAGAGGCCTTTGCGCATCAGAATAGTCTGATGGATTATCGAGCAAAGAGGATCCGTCAGGCTCTCGAGTTGCCAGTAAAAAATTCGAAAGCTCTGCCGCTAGGGTGTTCTCCCGTACCTGCTGATCGCTAATTTTGGCCGATGTTAGCGAGTCGTACAGCGCGAAAAGAATGAGCCCAACTATTACCAAGGTGCCCAATAGTGCAGCAATGGTGTAACGCCAAGGCGCCACCGGACGAAAGGCTCTACTTCGCATCGACCTTCCAGAAGTATCCCTTCATAGGATCATTTGCAATTCTGTCGAAATTTGGATCTACTTCAACAAATGTCCTTTTAATGTTCGAGACGTGCTGCTGCACAACTCTCTCCGTCTGTCCTGACTTTAATGCTTTGGCGAATTTTTCATATTCAATAGTTTTCCCAGGAGTTTCGGCAAGCATATAAACAATTGAGAGCTCGGTATTGCTCAGGTTTATAGATTTTTTTTGCCAGGTCAATTGAGGCTTACGATTCGCATCAACTTCAAGATGGGCGGGCCAAGAGTCTGCAGCCCTTGTCGACCTATAAATTTGAAGATCGCGAAATGCTAATGCGTGCCTGACCTTATTAAGAAAATCAGCCTGACTAATCGGTTTACGAACGAACTCGAATGCCTTGAGATCTAAAGCGATTTCATGAAGATTTTGCTCTGGCATCCCGGTTACTATGATGACCGGGGTTTTGGCGCCATACTCGCTTAATAAGGATATTCCTCCTTTTGGAGACGGTCCACCAGGCTCCAGTTCAATGTCAAGGACGAGTAAATCAAACTCGCTAGACGTCAACAATGCGCGGGCTTCGGTAGTGCTAAAGGCCTGGTGGATTTCAGCTCCGCTGATCTGACTCAGCATGTCTGCGTGTAGCTGATTCATGGCGCGGTCGTCTTCGATGACAGCAATTTTTGGCATGTTGAGCGTTCTCCGGAGAATCGCTCAAGGATCGCACAGCTCACCAAAGCCTGCTGTGCAGGAATCTTGACGGGTCTTTGCCATCGTTGAGCCGACGCTGTCTCCAGTCAACGAAGCTGAATCCACGCGCAGCACATTTCACGCATCCGGTCCTAAAGTGACGTTACGCCGAAGGCAAATCCGACTCTCGGCTCAAGCAACTGCATGGAGCAACTTCATGAAAAAAATCCTCACACCAGGCACCCCTGTGCCGCAGTCCGGCCAGTACAAGAACCCCGCTACCGGGAATGAAGTTACCGGGGTCCAGGGCAAACCGCTGCCCCCTACGCCTCGCCCGGGTCAAGGCTATATCTTGGTTGACCCTACCAAGCACAAACGCTAAGCCTTCGTAGCGAAGACTGCTCATCGATGCATCCCCTACTAGCAATTGGGCTGATCGCGTGTGTAGCGTCTTGGCTCTTTTCAAAAGACAAGGAGGGCAAGATGCCCGCAGTTCAACGACAGTTTGAAGATTTCCACCAAGCCATTTGCTTCGATGAAGACGACGAAAAGGCGACGCTGCGCGAGAAGCGCGACATCATCGTGAAGGCGTTGAAGGACAACCTCGGTGACGACGTGCCATCGTTCGTCAACTTCAACCAGGGTAGCTACTCCATGCACACTGGTGTGGTGCCGCTGGATGGCAACTTCGATATTGACGTCGGTCTCATCTTTGACTGCGACCAGAGCAAGTATCCTGACCCAGTGGCACTGAAGAAGAAGGTGCGCGACGCAGTCAATTCAAACTTTCGCACGGTACTCATCCGTCGCCCATGCGTGACCGTCAATTACATCAGCGGTGGCGAGGTTGCCTACCACGTTGATCTGGCCATCTACTCTCGCGATGCGCACGGTACGTTGTACCTGGCAAAGGGGAAGGAAAATTCGGCCGCCGAGCACCGTATCTGGGAGATCTCCGACCCCAAGGAACTTACCAAGCGTGTCTGCGGCGCCTTCAGTAACTCGGACGAGCTGGCCCAGTACCGCCGCTGCATCCGCTACCTGAAGCGCTGGCGTCAGTGGCAGTTCAACGGCGCTGGCGCGCCACTGAGCATCGCCCTGACGGTAGCGGCCCTGAACTGGTTCAAGCCCAACTTCAGCACCTCCGGCAAGCCCGTCGACCTGCTAGCGATGCTGAACTGGGTGAAAGCGATACTTGATGAGTTCACCTACGAATATAGCCATGATGACGGTGTGCACCAGCGTCTGAAGGTCCTGCTGCCGGTTGCTCCGTACTCGGACCTTATGGCAAAGCGCACCGCAGCTCAGATGAAGACTTTCAAAGAAAAGCTTGAATCGTTGAGCGACGCACTGCGTGATGCCTATAACGAAGAGCTGCCTGAGGATGCATGCAAGTTGTTGAAAAAGCAGTTTGGCGACGACTTTAAGGTGCCCGAAAAATCGGAGACGGCCAAGGCGGTTACGGCAGCAGTCATCAGCACCGGGAATTCCGCTTGACCGAGGCCGTAGTAGCTCCAGTCGACACCGCAAAGGTTGATGCAGCCTTCGAGGCTGTGGATACCTCGTGCGCATTGCGCAGCATCGCGGTTGCTCGCCTGGCGAACCCAGCCCCGAATGTCTTGGCTATCGAGCTGATCGGCACGCGCAAATGGACGCTCTACGTCGACTGCGCTGAGGAACACCTGCAGCTGCCGGCGGTGTACACCGACCCGCAATCCGCGTTGCTCGCCCATGTCAGCTATGGCGGCTATGTCTGCATCGATGACGAACAGGGACTGTCGTTGGACCCGAAGCGTCCGGCCGACATCGTCGCGCACGCTGTGATGAGGGCGTACGCTCTGCTGGAAAACTCCGCGGCGGACGCCGCTTCCGGCTACAAGGAATTCTTCAACGAGCTGGAAGGCTACTGGCTTGGTCTGCCAGGGTCGGTGCGCGCGCGGGCGTACTTCGAGATCGATGGCACTTCGCGCATGCTCAAGGGTTTTTCCAATTTCGGTTTGAAGAAGCCGACGTGGTATTTCATGGAGCGCGACGCCAAGGTTCCATGGGAGGTGGAGAATAATAAGCTTGAGGCCTATCGCACGCTTTACGTCCACCTCGACGAAGTTGGATTGCCCCCTGTGCCGCCAAACAATCTGACGGCAGCTTTTGTAGACGATGTCCTTCAAAGGATGTCGCCCGAGCAGCGGGTGCTGTGGGATCAACTGGTCGGGCCTTCCAAGAACTCGCCGAAGCGGCTGGCACTGTTGGTGTCGGTGCCCCGCCAGGCAGGCGGGCGCTCGTTGGTAGCGGTTTCTTTCACGGCCAATCGTGGTGTAGTCGACATGAAGGGGACAGTAACTCCCTTGACCATGCGGCGGCACACACCCACCTACATGCGCGAGCGTGGGGGCGCGTCTCTCAATCTGTTCAACAAGCACATTGTCCTGCTAGGAGCAGGAGCGGTAGGTTCTGTAGTCGCGGACAATCTAGGCGCGGCAGGTATCGGCAAGCTCACAGTGGTCGACCACGACGAATACTCGGAAGACAACGTGTTCCGGCACGTCCTTGATCCGATGTACATCGACCTGAACAAGCCCATGAGCATGAAGCTAGCGCTGGAGCGTCGTTATCCGGGTTTGAATATCACACCAGTGGCTACGACAGCGCAGACGTGGCTTAAGACCGCCGATCTCAGCCAATACGACGGCATCGTACTTGCGTTTGGCGCGCCATCGATCGAGCGTTCTTTCTCACGGGCGCTCAAGGGCGCTGCTGTCGACTTGCCTGTGGTGTTTACGTGGCTCGAAGCCCTCGACCTTGGCGGTCACTCGGTGCTGATGTGGACCAGGGGGGAGGGGTGCCTCAATTGCGCCTACCGCGACGAAGAAGGGCAACCATCGCTGGCCCCACGCACTGCGTTCCTGGAGCCCAACCAGCCGGTCACTCGCAATCTCACAGGGTGTGCGGGCGCTTTTGTGCCCTATGGGGCGCTCCAGTCCCGGCGCACCGGGTTGATGGCTGCTGAACACATCTTGTCAGTTCTGAGCACGGGCGCGGCAGGCGATGGGGCACATCGGCCTTCCTACAAGTTCTGGGTGGGTGAGGGGAAGGTCGCTGCTGAGCAGGGCTTGCTCACTACTTCCTGGTTCCAGATTGCGCGGACCACGTCCGAGGCTGTTGCTACCCAACAGGTCTTCGGGATCCCGTGCCCGCATTGCCGAGCGCCCAAGGAGTTGGCACAGTGAATCTCGTTTATCGCGTCACGCCGCGGCAGCGACTCATCATCGTAGAGCATGCGCTCAGACAGATGCAGGCGTTTGCGCAGCACCGCGTTGGGGACCGAGAGGCAGGCGGTGTCCTCCTTGGTCGGCACTTGCTGGACTCACACGACGTCGTCGTCGACGTGGTATCAACACCGCAGAGCAGCGACCGCCGCAGCAGGTACGGCTTCTTCCGATCTTCCATGCACGAGCTGCTAGCACGCAAGCGCTGGCTGGAGGAAAACAGCACCTCGGCCTATCTCGGGCTCTGGCACACGCATCCTGAGCGCGAGCCGACGCCGTCGAGTGTTGACCAGCGTGACTGGCAGCAGGCCGTTGCTGGAGATACCTATGAGGGTGACCGGCTGTTTTTCCCCATCGTTGGCACTCACTGCATCCGGATTTGGACGCTAAACCGCCGAGGCACGTATCGCGAGTTGAAGTTGGAGAACAAAAATGCCCAAACCTAAAACCCCGGCGAGTCCGGCTTCCGTATCCACTCCTGCCGCTGCGGTCACTAGGACGGTCGAACGTGCCTACATCCCGTCATCTGTTCGGCGTGACCTCTGGGTCGCCGCAGCTGGTCATTGTGAGTTCCGCGGGTGCTGCAAGCGTGTGGACCGGGACTTTCTGACCAAGACCAAGTGCAAGGTCGGGGAGTACGCGCACATCATTGCTGACAGCCCAGGTGGCTCTCGCGGCGTTCCGGGACTATCCGAGAAGCTGGCGGCGGATGCCAGCAATCTCATGCTTGCCTGCTTCGACTGCCATGCACGCATCGACCGGCATGGTCAGAGCAATGAGTTCTCGGCGGAACAACTCCGGGCGATGAAGCGTGAGCATGAGACCCGCATTGAGCGCGTATATTCGGCGGCAGGGGTTGTTGAGAGCATGCCCTTGATCATGTCTTTTCCCATCGGTGCTCACGTGCCGGTCATCGACGTGCGGCACATCCACTACGCGATGTTGACCAACAGCGACTTCAACCGCTTCCCTACGGCCACCTCGATCCACATCGACCAGAGCAACTTCTTCCTGCAGGACAATGATCCCGACTTCTGGGGCAGTGCCCAACGTGCACTAATTCAGCAGTATGAGCAGCGCATCTTGCCTGAGTTGCTCGCACGGGGTGGGGCTGCGCACTTGACCATCGCTGGCTTTGCTCCAATCCCAATGCTGATGAAGTTAGGGGCGCTAGTGGGGGACAAGACGCCTGCGACCATCTTGGATCTTCCTGGAGAGAAGTGGCTTTGGGATACGCGCGATTCCTGCCCAGAGCCCAGCTACACCTTCGTGGTGCCTCCCGTGCTTCCTCGCGAGGTATCCGTAGTTGTCAGCATCTCTGGCAGGGCACAGCACCCAGTCGGCCGCGAGGTGGTCGAGTTCCATGCGGTCGCGCCAGACCGCGGCATCATCCGCAAGGATTCCCACTTACAGCAGTTCCGTACGAACTTCAACACGTTCCTTCAAAAGATCTCTACGGCTGGTGCTCGTGTGCTTCATATTCATCCAGCAACGCCGCTGTCGGCCAGCATCGAGATCGGTCGCACTCTCCTGCCTAAAACTTTCGAAGAGATCCATATCTGGGAGTGGCAGGCCCCCGAATGGAAGCCAACGCTTCGTTTGAAATAGCGGCCCAGTAGGTCGCAAAGCTGTGGCCAATTGCTGAAATAAATCGGTTCCACGCGGTCGATCTTACCGAGAACAGCCGTCCAGTAGAGGCGCTCAACGCTTAAAGCTCCGAACCGCACTAAATGCCACTTTTCTCGTCCGAGCAAGGTTCTTCTTGATGAAGCTGCAATGGGGTGGCAGCATCGTTGAAAGTCATTGAACTTGCAAGTGTCCTCTATGCATTGGCTCAGCGCCAGCAGCGCATCTCTTCAAGGGAAAACTTTACTAATCTATGGCGACAAGTCGAAAGCTTCGCGTAATGATCTCCAGCCGATGCGTGGATCTTTTTCCCGGGCCAGGAGGAACGCCACTCACTGACGTACGGCGTGAACTCAAGAAGAGCATTGAGGCGGAAAAGCTCTTTGGCGCAAAGGCTTTCGAAGTCTGGATCAACGAGGACGCGGAAGCTCTTGATCACTCGAAGGACAGCTGGGATGCCTGCCTGAAACAAGTCCAAGATTGTGACGTGCTGATCGTTCTCTACAACGGACACGCTGGATGGGCAAAAGCAGCAGGCGACATCGGCATTTGCCACGCGGAGTACATGGAGGGCTTGAGTACCTCAAGAAGCAAGGTTCGATTGATAGAACTTCCTGCGTGTGCAGCCGCGACCGAAGTGGATCAGACTGATCGGAATGATCGCTTCAAAGTATTCAAAGACAGCGAGTCGGCATTTCGAGGGGGGATAGTTCCTCAGGATGTTCCGACCCTGGTCAAAGAAGTTCACAAAGCACTGGTGGACGCCGTACTCGCACAGGCCCGCGAAGGCGGCAAAGGAACTGGAACGCTTCGCTCTGATTTGGGCGCGGCCTTGGAATGGAACAGGCTGGACTTCGCCGGACGGCGCGATGTCATGCGTCAGGTTGTCGGTGACGCCCTAGGGCAGCGGACTGGATCGCAAAAGACCAAATTCGGCGTGGTTCTGCCCATTGACCACAAACCGACGCTGATCAAAGTCGATGCGGTCCCTGCTGCGTTCTCCATTGCTGCGGCAAGAGAGCCCGTCGGGAGGCCCCATCTTCAGGATCATCTTTCTGCCCACGCGCTGCAGAAGGTTGGAGGTCCCGTACATCTCATCGCATGTCACCGGACTGTGACCGAGACCCAGGCAACCAACTTGTTGGGGTTTCCAGATGCCACCGTGGTGAGCAGTCCCTTTGGTATCTACGTAGCTGACGAGATCCAGAAAATGCAGTTCGTCTTCTTAGCGAATTGCCGAGATCCAAGTCAGACGCGTCATGCCGTGCAGCGATTCCTGGATTGGCTGGAACAGTCAGGCGAAGGCAAGTACCTGGCCGAGCGAGCACAGGCACGAGCGCGGATCGTCAAAGCCATTGCTCAAGAGCAGCTTCAGAAGGCTTAAGAGAAGTTCAACAAAAACTACGGAGGGATCACTTCAATGGCAACAAAAATTCTGCTTGGGCCCGTGCTTTCGTTTCGGGGAGCCTCAGAAGGTAAGTGGAAAGTCAGTGCGCTTATCGGAATTGATGAGGGCGACAAATCACCTAAAGTCATCGTCGATGGGAAGGCTGCGCCAAAGGGCAAGGTGTTGCTCAAACATGGAGGACGCCAATACCTGCGCTACGACCTGACAACGGATCAAGGGAATCAGGAGCGCAAGGTTGAGTACACGATTGGAGGCGTAGACGAGGTATGGCAATTCACCGTGCCAGGAAAAGACTATGCACCTCGCGTGGCCTATGTGTCGTGCAATGGTTTTTCTGACCCCAGCAGCATCCGCAAGTTGATCAAAGGCGAGAACGCTGTCTGGGCGGATCTGCTGTGCAACCACGACAAGCAGGTGCGCCCTGCGGGCTACATGCTCGACAAGGAGCAGCTTTGGCATGAATCGAGGACTCACGACAAGAATCTGCAGCGCTTCCACTTGCTGCTGATGGGGGGAGATCAGATCTACTTTGACTCTATCTGGGAAGACGTCAAGGAACTCAAGGGGTGGATTGGCCTACCCAGAGAGCAGCAGTTGGTCTTCCCCGTTGACCCAGAGCTTGAAGCAAGGATTGAGGATTACTACCTCAACCTGTACGCCGACAGATGGCTACCCAAAGAGCGAGGCGCTTGGGGTGGCGAGACAAAGCCACTTGATGCGGCGCAGGCCATGGCGCGGACTCCCACAGTGATGATGTGGGATGACCACGACATCTTCGACGGGTGGGGCTCCTACAGCTGCGAGATGCAGCACAGTCCGCTTTTCAAGAAGCTATTCCATCACGCACGTCGAGCATTCTGGGTATTCCAGATGCAGCATGCGGCTGACTGCCTCCCTGATCTGGAGCCGCGGGATGACGTTCAAGTCAGGGCTAATGATCCGCTCTTCAAAGAGATTGAGTGGAAGACAGTACTCAAAGGCGATGCTTTGGCCTTGCCTCTACTGAACAAACAGCCGGGCTTCAGTTTCGCGCACGCTATCGGCCCAGTGCAGCTACTGGTTGCGGATCTGCGAACAGAACGCTCGCACGAACAGGTACTGGGACCGGAAACATGGAATGCGCTGAAGGCCTGGCTTGAGAAAATTCCATCGAACAAGCGTAAACATCCAGGTGATGGGTGTCAGCACCTGCTGTTCATGTCGTCTGTTCCTGTCGTGCACCCGAAGCTATCGCTGGCGGAAGCGTTCCTTGACAACTTCGGCTCCGACCATGTTCTTGATAGCAGTGCCGATGATCTGAAAGATCACTGGACTCACGACGACCACGAGGGCGAGCGTCTACGCCTGCTCGAAACCCTGTTCGCAACCGCAAAGGCCAAGCAACTCAGAGTGGCCATCGTCTCAGGGGACGTGCATGTGGCGGCACATGGGGTTGCATATCGCAAAGACGTAGGTCCGCAAGACAACTGGGCACAGATTCAGCAGTTCACATCGACAGCGGTGGTGCACCCATCGCTGGTGTCTGTGGCCGAGCGACTGTTCTTTCATGTCTTGGATAACGTGGGCCGGATCACGCAGAACTTGAACGTCAACACCAGTGCGGAGATGCTGATCTTTCCGCAGTCGAACCGGCGGGTCTTGGCTGCCCGAAACTGGCTTGCTCTCGAGTTGGATATTGGTGGGGCCAATGCCGCTGGCTCCAAGCTCTGGGCCACCTGGCGATGTGAAACGAAAGATGGGGTGTCGAATCACCTGATGGCTGTAGAACCTACGAATACTTAGGAACTGCAGCGGCCACATTGCATAGCTCATTGCTACTGCTACCGGATCAGTTGATGATCCGTTTCTTCGTTTTCAACTCGCGCAACGACTCCCCTTTCGGGAGTACTCGGGAGGCCGAGATTGCCACGCTATCAAGAATGGCATCGGCTTAGTCATACCACGGAGAGTTATGGACACTGAACAGCCACTCTCACAGTTTGAGATGCCGTTGCATGGTACCTTGGCTCTAGGCTGCGGTCGGAGTGCGGGGCTTGCCACATCCGGTGTTTCAGCAGCTAAGTTTAGAGCACTGCACGGAGCTTGCTTGACCAAGCATAGAAGTGTTTCCCATTATCGATTTGGCGGGGCTGTTTCAGGTTCGTGCAACCGTGATTTTTCGAGTGCGGCCCTCACGATCGAGAAGTCGACGGATTCGAGAGTTGCGGCGCCGCTGTGTTCCGGACGATTCCGTGCCGCGCGTTGTCTATCCGTGGATTTTGGATATCCAGCGGACGCGCTAGCCAGAGCGGCCGTTTGGTACGAGCCTGAAGCTGCCGCCGCCTTTTATTGCCATTTTTGACATCATTGTGAAACGACTCAACCTAACGCCCGCGCTCCTCTCGCTCTCGTACTCCAGTGAAGTGATTAGTTTGTTCCATCGATGTGTGTGTTTCAGGTTTCGGAAACAGGTACTGACTAATGCCAATTGCAGGGCTTTCTTACGAATAAGATATCGTGAGTCTTAGCTTCATCATTCAAGGAATGAGATATGACAGAGCTTCAAATTCAACCCTTCCCACAGAGAACTATTAGCCCGCTTTTGGCAAGAACGGCTACGGAGAGAACCGGGAACGAGAAGTTGCCGGGAAGGTACTGTAGGCAAATGCACGTGTGGATCGTAGAAGGAAGGCCCATCGTCAAGTCCCTGCCTAACCTCGCCGAATTGACTACAAAAACCGAAGCCCAAATGGAGCGAGACGACAGTTCTGAAATCACATTGCTGGAGCTGCAAACCAAAACGAAGGCAGAGGTCGAGCAGGATGATCAGGATTTCAGCCTTGACATGCTCGGCCTCGTTACGAAAACGTTCGCCAACACAGAGCGCGATGACTGACCCGGCCCATGATCCTCATCGTTACCAGCAAGAGAGATTTAACGAGCGACTTTGTCGTTCTTGAGCTCCAGCGAAAAGGGCTTGCATACCTGCGACTCAATACTGAGGACCTCCCGAAAGGAACGTTCCACTGCCAACCAGGGATCGATGAGTCGTGGATTTTTGACCTCGAAGGAGTTTCCTTCAATCTTTCTCAGGTCAAGGCCGCTTATTTTCGACGGCCAGGTGCACCGGAGACACTGCCGGAAATTGCAGAGCACGATCAGGCGTACAGCGCAGCAGAGTGGCAGGCGACATTGCAGTCTATGTATTGGGCAATTGGTGATCGCTGGTTTAACGCACCGCATGCGATAGCGCTCGCCGAAGACAAGATTCGGCAGCTAACTGCTGCACGAAGACTTGGTTTTCTGATACCTGAAACTTTGATTGGAAACGATCCAATTGCTGCTGCAGCTTTTGCAGCTGAGGCGAGAGTTGTGGGCAAGCCACTACGGAATGCTGTTTTACGTGGGGGAGTCGCGGACAGAATAGCTTTTACTTCTCGCGTTCAAATCGATCCTCAAACCGACCCCTTGTCCATAAGAGCCTGCCCACTGATCCTCCAGCGTGAGGTCAAAAAGCAATATGACGTGCGGGTAACGGTGGTCGGCGATAGTGTCTTCGCCGCTACCATCGACTCTCAAGTTCATCAGGAAACCGAGGTGGATTGGAGAAAAACATCGAGGCGAGATCTTGAGCATTGTGCGTATGTACTCCCTGAGGACATTGCGCGGAGATGCGTGAACCTCACGCGAAGCTTGGGGCTTCGCTTCGGAGCGTTGGATTTTGTGCTTGACCCTGAGGGGCTTTTGTGGTTTCTGGAGATCAATCCAAATGGCCAGTGGGCATGGATTGAAACTCGAACAGGACATCCCATTGCAGCGACTATCGTGGCTGAGTTGGAGCGAATAGCAAATGAAAAAGCTACTGCAGGTGGTTTGGCCAAGGCCTGAGCAAGCCCCAGCAGAGTCCTTTGAAGCAGGCCAGCAACAAGGCCGTACGTTGGATGACAGCATTTTGGGTTTGCAAGGCCTTGGTGGCTCGGAAGCCTCTTTGTACTTGGAGGCCGCCAGACGCATTACGGACGACGAAGACAAGCGTAAAGCCGGCGCAGAAGCCCGAGCGACGACTTTTATTGCTGCAGTAGCCGCGTTGATTCCTTTAATGACATGGGCAATTGGCAACACCGCGCCCTCGGCGACTTGTTCTCCGGGATTGGGTTGCTACGTGTGGACAGGAGTGTTCGCACTTGCCGTTCTTTACTTTGTCACGGCAGCCTACTGGGCCCTCAAGACCCTTGCAGTTGCCAACTATCACGTCATAGGCGTGGAGGACATAGTTCTGCTCAAGCAGAAAGGGCAGAACCTGTCTAAGTTGTTGATCCAGCAAACCTTGCTACAGGGCAGACGCAATCGGGACACTATCAACTCCAAACTCACTTTCATCAAGGTGGCGCAACGACGCTTTTTTAATGGCCTTGCCCTTCTTGGACTTCTACTCATGCTGGACCCAGCGGCACGATTCGGTGTGCTCGAAGCGGCCAAGAATCAGGTCATTGTTTGGGCAAAAAATACCACCGTAGAGGCCACCGCCCCATCCCCTAAGTCCGGGACAGATGACTTCATTTTGTCGCTGCGAATGACGCGACAGCTATCCATCAATCCGTCATTGCGGCCTTAGCGCCACCCTGGCCGAGATGAAATCGGCACAAAGACGGTCACAAAGGATGCGCTGCGCGAGCAGTTTGTGGAGTCCGGGTCTATTGAACACCCAATCCACCTTGTCAACGCCGCGCTGCTGCTCATGCTCAACGGTCCGACATCGCAGACATGGGTATTGCGTTATTAACAACGGGCCAGCATCACGATCAGGGTACCGGCCTCGCAGACGCTCTCTGCTGGCCAGATGGCTTGGCCATCCACCTGCAAGGCCCGGGTGCTTGTGTCGCCGATACTCATATGTATTCCAATTGACAGCGTCATGCCATGCCAACGTTAAGATACAAAATTCATTCCAAATGCATCCCAATAATATGAACTACTTACATATTGCACCGTATATTTTTCCAGTTTCACCATGGATACTGGAAAGAGTTCTCTCATACGAGGCCTGGGTGAAGGTGCCCGCAGGCAAGACGGTGGACCGCAAAGGCCAGCCGCTGCTCATCAAGATCAAGGGCACGGTCGAAGCGTTCTACAAGTGACCGCTGCACGGGCGGCTGATCCGCTCGCCCTCGGTGCCTGGGTCATCCACTGCGATGGCAGTGCCTGGCCCAACCCCGGGCGCATGGGCCTGGGGGCTGTGCTGACGGGCCCCGACGGCACCGTGCAACACCAGATCTCTGACGCCACCACCTTCACCGGCTGCAACAACGAGGCCGAGCTGCGCGCGCTGATGTTGGCGCTGCAGTGGCTGGCGCAGCAGGGCATCGCAAACTCAACCCCGGTGCACGTGTTCAGCGACAACAGCGTGTTGGTGGAGCAACTGGGCAGCCACCCCAAGGCACCGATTGAGCGGCTGGCAACGCTGTTTGACGAAGCACGCGAGGCACTGCGGCGGTTCCCGCAAGCCCAGGTGCAGTGGATTCCCCGCCACCGCAATGGCGCGGCCGATACGCTGGCCCGCGCCGCCCTGGGGCTGGCCCCCAAGGCCGCCACGCCACATGGGCAGACGCTCAAAAAGCGCCGCAGGCGCTGAGCACCCCACCCGGCACACGCCATCAGGTCGGGTCGAGCCCCGCAGCCGCCCGGTAGGCTTGTATGCGCGGCATCAGCGCCTGGCGACGGGCGATGCTTTGCGCAGGCCAAAGCCCCTCGCGTTCGTAGTATTCCGCCACGGCGGGTGTCCCCGGCGGCAGCACCACCCAGGGCTGTTTGGAGGCCGTGAAGATGTGGATGTCGGGCGGCAGGTGGTCTGGCGCATCCAGCGTGCCCACGCGCACAAAGGCCATGACGGGCCCCGCGCCTGCATAGTGGCTCCACACTGCCACCTGGCAGTGCGGGCACCGCGCAATCTGCTGGCCCAGGCCGCTTTCTGACGGGGTGTGCACCATCGCCGGGGCACCTGCGAGCAGTTCTACGCGGTCGGCCTCGATCATCGCGTTCAGCGCAAAGGCTGCGCCGCTTTCGCGCTGGCACCAGCGGCAGTGGCAACAGTGCACAAACAGCGGAGGCGTGAGCAGGCGGTAACGCACATGGCGACAGGTGCAGCCGCCGTCCAGCGGGTATTCAGGGGCAGGTTGGGGCATAGCGATGGTGTCCTTGCAGCGGGGTGAGGGTGGGCGCAACACCGGCCTTCAGCCGCAGGCACGGGCCAGCAGCAGCGCCTTTTCCTGCGCATTGCGGGTCAGGCTGGCCGCGCGCTCAAACTCCGCACGCGCTTCATCCCCCCGGCCCAGCTTGGCCAGCAAGTCGCCGCGCACGCTGGGCAGCCAGTGGTAATGGCGCAGCAGGGGGTCGCCCGCCAGCGCATCCACCAGCGCCAGCGCGGCTGCGGGCCCTTCGGCCATGCCCACGGCCACGGCGCGGTTGAGCGCTACGACGGGCGAGGGCGCCACCTGCAGCAGTGCGTCGTACAGCGCCACGATGTGGGGCCAGTCCGTGTCTTGCGCCTGCCTGGCGCGTGCGTGGCAGGCGGCGATGGCGCCCTGCAGCGCATACGGCCCCCAGGGCTTACCGGCGCGCGCCAGCTGCTCGGCCTTGTCCAGCGCCGCCAGGCCCCGGCGTACCAGCAGGTGGTCCCAGCGTGCGCGGTCCTGGTCCATGAGCAGCACGGGCTGGCCTTGTGCATCGGTGCGCGCGGGCAGGCGCGATGCCTGGATTTCGAGCAGCGCCACCAGGCCTTGCACTTCGGGCTCGTCGGGCGCCAGGCTGGCCAGCACCCGCACCAGGCGCTGGGCCTCGCCACACAACGCGGGGCGCATCCAGTCGTCGCCCGCCGTGGCGGCATAACCTTCGTTGAAGATGAGGTAGATCACCTCCAGCACCGAGGCCAGGCGCGGCGCGCGCTCGGCCGCGCCGGGCACTTCAAACGGCACCTGCGCGGCCGTGAGGCTGCGCTTGGCGCGCACGATGCGCTGGGCCACGGTGGGCTCGGGCACCAGGAAGGCGCGCGCGATCTCGGCCGTGGTGAGGCCGCCCAGCAGCCGCAGCGTGAGGGCCACGCGCGCTTCGGTGGGCAGCACGGGGTGGCACGCGGTGAAGATGAGGCGCAGCAGGTCGTCGCCAATGTCGTCCTGCTCGGCATGCATCAGGGTGTCCACCACATCGGGCGCGTACTGCGCCTCGAGCGCTTCGAGGTCGTGGCCCAGCGCCTCGTGCTCTCGCTGGTGCAGGGCCTGCTGGCGCAGGTGGTCGATGGCGCGGCGCTTGGCGGTGGTCATGAGCCAAGCGGCCGGGTTGGCTGGCAGGCCCGTCTTGGGCCAATGCTCCAGCGCGGCCAGCAGCGCATCCTGCGCCAGCTCTTCGGCCCGACCCACGTCGCGCGTCATGCGCGCCACGCTGGCGATGATGCGTGCGGCCTCGATACGCCACACGGAATCGATGCTGCGGTGCAGGTCATCGCGGTCGGGCAGGGCGGGCGCGCTCACCGGCCGTCAGCCCAGGGCTTGGCTGGCGTCCACCATGTGCACAAACTCCCAGGTGTGTCCATCGAGATCGTCAAAGCTGCGCGAGTACATGAAGCCCAGGTCCTGCGCCGGGCGCGGCGTGGTGGCGCCTGCGGCCACGGCCTTGTCCACCAGGGCATCGACCTCTTCCCGGCTGCTGCACGACAAGCACACCAGCACCTCCGACGTGGTGCGTGCATCGGCAATCGTTTTGTCGGTGAAGGTTTGGTAGAAGCTCTTGACGAGCAGCATCACGAAGAGGTTCTCGCCCACCACCAGGCAGGCGCCCTGGTCGTTGGTGAACTGGGGGTTGAACTCGTAGCCCAGCGCGCGGAAGAACGCCTGCGAGCGGGCCATGTTGTCGATGGGCAGGTTCACGAAAATCTGTGCATGCATGACGACTCTCCAGAAGGGTGATGACGGTAAAGGGAAACGATGGGTTTGGCAAAGGTGAAGGGGCGGTGGCGCGCCTTCATGGGGCGGGCTTCTGCGCCACGGCCTGCAGGTTGGCCAGGCCCTCCTCAAAGTCCTGCCCCACCATGCGGTCCATGTTGAACACCAGGTGGGCGATCTTGGCCAGGTAGGGCACGGGGCCTTGCATGGCCCAGGTCACGCGCGTGGCCCCTGCACCTTCGGGCTGCAGGGTGAATTCCACCTGGTTGTGTGCTTCAAAGGGCTTCACAAAGTCAAGCTTCATGCCCACGCGGCGGGGCGCAGTGGCCTCGACGATCTCCATGCTGCCCACGCCCACCTTGTCGCTCTGCCAGGCGTAGCGAGCTCCGGGGCCGCTGGTGGCGGCGCTGTACTGGCCCTGGATGGCCGGGTCCTTGCGTTCGTACGGGTTCCAGGTGTTGAACTGGCGCAGGTCGTGGATGAGGCCGAATACGCGCTCGGGCGGCGCCGAAATGACGCGGCTGCGTTCCACGCGAAAGGTGTCGGGGCGGGTGGCGGCAAACGCCAGCAGCAGCGCCAGGGCCGCCAGCAACACGAGGACGATGGTTTTGACCATGGGGATGTCCTTCACGCCGCGCATCAGCCGCGCAGGGTTTCGAGGTCGCGGAACTGCTCGACGCCATCCACGCCGGCAAAGTCTTCCATTTCGTACAGCTGTCGCACCTCGATCTCGGCCTCCAGGCCCTCGCCGCGCGGATTGGGAAAGCGGCGGGTCCATTCCAGCGCCTCGTCGCGGCTGCGCACCTGGATGAGGGTGTAGCCCGCGATCATCTCCTTGGTCTCGGTGAAAGGGCCATCGGTGACGGTGCGCGTGCCGCTGGCGCCGTAGCCCACGCGCCAGCCTTTGGCGGACGGCTGCAGGCCGCTGGCGTCCAGCAACACACCGGCGCGTGCCAGTTCTTCGTGGTAGCGGGCCATCGCGGTCATCAGGGCTGCGGTTGGCATGCAGCCTTGTTCGGATTCGGTGGTGGCCTGGATGATGATCATGAAGCGCATGGGAAAGTCCTCCAGAAGTCGTGGATACAAGGTCGGGCCACAGCGCAATGCATGGCCTTCCTCTGTACGACGAACGGGGCCCCGCGTTTTCGACAGCGATCCGAAAAAATCCGGAAAATTTTTTGCGGCCTGCTGCCGGGGCACCGCTGCGCCCGGGACTGCGCTTACTCGCTTACTGGTAGCAGGGCGCCAGCTCGCGCACCTCCACCGTGGCCCACTCGGCGGCTGGGCAGTCGCGGGCGATGGCAACGGCTTCTTCGCGCGTGGCGCAGTCGATGAGAAAGAATCCACCCACCATTTCCTTGGTCTCGGCAAACGGCCCATCGGTCAGGCGGGTCTGCCCTTCGCGCACCTGCAGCCGCACGGCCTGCTCGGTCGAGGCCAGCGACTCGCTGGCGCGCAACAGGCCCCGGGCCTGCAGACCGGCACCAAAACGCTGCATGCGGGCATAGGCCTCCTGGCCACCGGCCAGGCCCCGCTCAGCACGCTGGCCGTGGGGTTCCATGATGAGCAACAGGTAGGGCATAGGGTCTCCTGAATCGGGGCTGGTCGTGCCCACCCGCGCGGACTACGCCATCGGTGGGGACTGCAAGGGTGTCATGCTAACAGCCTCATTTGCTATGTTTTCAATAGCTAATAGGGCAAGTGTAACCAGCGCCATAGGCAGATTTCATGCAAATGGTTGCGCACCGCAGCATCGCTGTGCTATCTTTGGTTCCCTATGCAACGCAGCATGCTCCTATCCACCCTATTGCTAGGCCTAGTGCCTGGCCGGGGTCTGCCTGCGTTCGCCACCCTCGTTGCCTGATTCGTTCAGCGCAGCACCTGATCTCCCCCTGACCCCGGCCCGCGAACCAGCCTTTGCAAACGCAAAGGGCTGCAGGGGATGTCATTCGTTTTGATTTCTTTCGATTCCGATTGACCCGTGCACCGTGCCTGATTGGCACACCGCACACACCGTTCGTGGAGCCCCTCATGATTGCCAAGCCCGCCACCAAATACCAACCCATCGCCCCCATTGCGCTCGCCGACCGCCAATGGCCCAACCGCAGCATCACCCAGGCGCCCGTGTGGCTCTCCACCGACCTGCGCGATGGCAACCAGGCCTTGTTCGAGCCGATGAACGGCGAACGCAAGATGAAGCTCTTTCACGAGCTGGTGCGCATCGGCTTCAAGGAGATCGAAGTCGGCTTTCCCGCCGCGTCGCAAATCGATTTCGACTTTGTGCGCCGCCTCATCGACGAAAACCTCATCCCCGACGACGTGACCATCATGGTCATGACCCAGTCGCGCGAGGACCTGATCGCCCGCACGGTGGAAGCGGTGAAAGGCGCACCCCGCGCCATCGTGCACCTCTACAACGCCACCGCGCCCGCCTGGCGGCGCATTGTGTTCGGCATGAACGTGACGCAGGTGATGCAGCTCATCAGCCACCACGTGGGCTATCTCAAGCAGCTCACCGACGCGCAGCCCGAGACGCAGTGGACCTTGCAGTACTCGCCAGAAACCTTCAGTGCCACCGAGCTCAGCGTGTCGCTCAAGGCTTGTCAGACCGCCATCGCCACCTGGGGCGCAGGCCCTGGCCGCCCCATCATCATCAACCTGCCCACCACGGTGGAAAACGCTACGCCCAACGTGTTTGCCGACCAGATCGAGTGGATGGATCGCCACTTGTCGCCACGCGAGCACATCGTCTTGTCGGTGCACCCGCACAACGACCGGGGCACAGGCGTGGCGGCGGCCGAGTTGGCCATGATGGCCGGTGCCGACCGTGTGGAAGGCTGCCTCTTTGGCAACGGTGAGCGCTGCGGCAACGTGGACATCGTGACCTTGGCGCTCAACATGTACACGCAGGGCGTGCACCCGAACCTTGACTTCTCGGACATCACCTCGGTCGCGCGCATTGCCGAAGAATGCACCTCGCTGCCCGTGCATCCACGCCACCCGTATGCAGGCGACCTGGTGTTCACCGCGTTCTCGGGCTCGCACCAGGACGCGATCAAGAAGGGCTTTGCTGCGCAAGACCCGAACGCCTTGTGGGAAGTGCCCTACCTGCCCATCGACCCGGCCGACCTCGGCCGCACGTATGACAGCGTGATCCGGGTGAACAGCCAGTCGGGCAAGGGCGGCATCGCGTTCTTGCTCGAACGTGAACATGGCGTGGTGATGCCGCGCCGCATGCAGGTGGAGTTCAGCGCCGTGGTGCAGCGCCAGACGGACGCGAGCGAAAGCGAGATGACGGGCGATGCGTTGTGGAGCCTGTTCCAGGCCACTTACCTGCAGGCACCCGTACACGCCACAGTACAGGCCGCCATCACCTGCCACAGCCACCGCATCGATGAAGAAGGGCAGGGCATCGAGCTGGACGTGACCATCGACGGCACGCGCCATACCCTGCGCGGCCAGGGCAACGGGCCGATTGCCGCGACGGTGGACGCGCTCGGCCTGCCACTGCGCGTAGACCACTACGAAGAACGCGCCACTGGCACGGGCGCCAACGCCCAGGCGCTGGCAATTGTGGAAGCGGCCATGGACGGCGTGGCGGGCTCCACCTTTGGCGCAGGCGCCAGCCACAACATCGTGACCGCCTCGGTGAACGCCATCGTGAGCGTGGCCAACCGGCTGATGGCACGGCGCATGGCGGCCCAAGCCGTGGCGGTGGCATAAGCGGCTGCGGTATCAAAACGATAGCTGCTGGCGCTTGAAGGACAAGCGCTGGCGGCACTTGGGGCCAATATCCCCTGGCGGCCGGTGGGGTAGGGTGCTGCGCGCCGCCCTATCCGTTACCCTTCGGCCCATGCGCTCTTTTCACCCCCTGGGCCTTGCCGCCGTCTGCACTGCCGCCCTGCTGGTGCTGGCCGGTTGCGGCACGTCGCGGCCTCCGTCCCCTTCTTTCCCTCCATCGGCCTCGGCCCCTTCCCGCACCACGCCACCGCTCACCCCCGAGCAGGCGCACGACATCGCCATTCACGCGCTGGGCCTGGTGGGCACGCCGTACCGCTATGGCGGCAATACGCCCGACTCGGGTTTTGACTGCAGCGGACTCATCGGCTACGTGTACCGCAACCAGGTGGGCACACCACCGCCGCGCACGGTGGCGCAGCTCAACACCTGGGGCTATCCCATCGACGGCAGCGAGCTGCGCGCAGGCGACCTGGTGGTGTTCGGCACGGGCCGCCAGCCCAGCCATGCGGGCATCTATGTGGGCGAAGGGCGGTTTGTGCATGCGCCGTCCACGGGCGGCACGGTGCGCATGGACCACCTGCAGTCGCGCCACTGGGCGCGGCAGAATGCGGCGTTCCGCAGACCTTGAATTCGGACACCCCCTGAGCGGCTACGCCGCTTCCCCCCGCTCTCGCACCGCTGCGCGCTGCGGGCAGGGGGACGACGCACTCGCTGCGGGGCGGCCCTTGCTCTGCGTCTCTCGCGCTGGGCCGCGCCAGTGGTGACGGCCATGCCCTGGTTCTGTCACCAAAAGGGGCCGGAATCCAGCTCCGCGACAATCGGGGCCACCATGACCCACGCACACCGCTCCGCCACCCCCATCTCCACCCACGACACCACCCGCATTGATGACACGCGCATCAAGGCTGTGCGGCCGCTGATCACACCAGCGCTGCTGCAGGAATGGCTGCCCACGCCCGATGCGGCGCTGACCCTGGTCGAATCCAGCCGTGCCGCCATTTCGCGCATCTTGCATGGGCAGGACGACCGGCTGGTCGTCGTGGTGGGGCCTTGCTCCATCCACGACCATGGCCAGGCCATGGACTACGCGCGCCAGCTCAAGCAGCAGGCGGACGCGCTGCAGAACGACCTGCTCATCGTGATGCGGGTGTATTTTGAAAAGCCGCGCACCACCGTGGGCTGGAAGGGCTACATCAACGATCCGCACCTCGATGGCAGCTTTGCCATCAACGAAGGGCTGGAGATGGCGCGTGCGCTGCTGCTGGATGTGCTGGCGCTGGGCCTGCCGGTGGGCACCGAATTTTTGGACTTGCTCTCGCCGCAGTTCATCAGTGACTTGGTGAGCTGGGGCGCGATTGGCGCGCGCACCACCGAGAGCCAGAGCCACCGCCAGCTGGCCAGCGGGTTGAGCTGCCCCGTGGGCTTCAAGAACGGCACCGATGGCGGCGTGAAGGTGGCGAGCGATGCCATCCTGGCGGCCAGCGCCGCGCACGCCTTCATGGGCATGACCAAGATGGGCCAGGCCGCGATTTTTGAAACGCGCGGTAACCAGGACTGCCACGTGATCCTGCGCGGTGGCAAGCAGCCCAACTACAGCGCTGCCGATGTGGATGCGACCTGCGCTGTGCTCAAGGCCGCCGGCCTGCGCGAGCAGGTCATGATCGACGTGAGCCATGCCAACAGCAGCAAGCAGCACCAGCGCCAGATCACCGTGGCGGCAGAAGTGGCGCAGCAGATTGCCGCAGGCGACGCACGCATCACCGGCCTGATGATCGAGAGCCACCTGCAGGAAGGCCGACAGGACATCGTGCCCGGTCAGCCGCTGGCGCAAGGCGTGTCGGTGACCGATGCCTGCATCAGCATGGCGCAGACCGTGCCAGTACTCGAAGGGCTGGCGGCGGCCGTGCGGGCACGGCGCCAGAAAGCCTGACGGGCACCGCAGCAGCGGTCACCCCCGGGACGGGCGTGGGGCGCCGGTGTCGATGTTGCGCGCTGTGGCGAGCAGCGTGGCGCACAGCCGCTCCTTGCCGCTGCCGTCCACTGCCCACACATCGGCAGCACAGACGGTGAGCAGGCGCCCCGCATCCACCACACGGCCGCGCGCCCGCAGGCATTCGCCCTGCGCGGGGGCCACAATTTTCAGGGTGGTGTCCACCGTGGCATTGGTCCAGCCGGGCGGCAACACACTGCCTGCCGCGGCCACCGCCGCAAAGTCGGCCACCGCAAACACGGCCGTGGCCTGCAACTGACCGGGGCGAAAGCTGAAGGCCTCGCTCACCGGTATCTCCACCTCCACCCGCCCGGGCTCGGCATGCACAAAGCGCAGCCCCAGCGTGCGGGCCATGGGCATGGCCAGCACCATGCCTTTCAAGGCTTCCATCATGGCTTGGGGTGGGTGGGACTCGGTATCGCTGGACTGGGGTGTCGGTGGAACAGTCATGGTGGTTGTCTCCTGGTGAGGGGGTTGTGCGGGCCCGTGGGCTAGGGCTTGCGGGCTGCCGGGCCGCGCACACGCGGCCAGGGCCTGGCGGGCGTGGTGGCTGGGCCCGAGCGGGTTTGCCGCGCCGCAGATGGCGACCGCTGCAGCTGCTGGCGCAACGGGTTGCGCAACCAGGCCTGGTGCGCCTGCACCGCGGATTTCTGGGACTGCAGGGCAGCGATCTGTTGGTCGATGGCGTCCACACGCTCCTGCAAGGCCTGCACCATGTCGTCAATGCCCAGGGTGCCGGCGCGGTATTCGTCCAGGCGCAGCGCTATCTGCGGCAGGCTGAAGCCCAGCTGCCGCGACATGGCAATGAACACCACCTCGCGCCGCATGCGGGCCGGGTAGTCTCGATAGCCGTTGGCCCGGCGGTCCGGGCGGATGAGGCCCAGCCGTTCGTAGTGGCGCAGCGCGTGGACGGACACCGAGGCCTGTTGCGCAAGTTCGGAAATCTGCATGGGGCCACGTTAGCAAGCCTCGCGTTGCGCGAAGGTTGCCTGGGTGACTGCGCAAGGTCAGAACACTGTGTTTTTTTGGGGCAAACCCCCATGGGCGCAGATCGCCAGCAAGGGCTGTGCGGTGTAGCATTCACACTCTTTGCCACAGTGCCTGTGGCGCTGTGACCCTGAGCGCGCGGTGCAGCCGCATTGCACGCTCCCTCTACTGCCCGATTGCCTTGCCGACGCTACTCCGCCCCGCCACCCATGGCCTGGTCGCACTGACCAGGCTGGGCAGCTGCGTGCGCAGCGGCGCCACGGTGGACTGACCATGCCACCAGCGCAAGCCACCGCAGAGGCCGCACGGCTCCAGGCGCTGCAGTCTTACGCGATCCTCGACACCCCGACGGAAGACAGCTTTGACCAGCTGGCCACCCTGGCCGCGCGCGTGTGCCAGTGCCCTATGGCGGTGGTCAACTTCGTGGACAGCGACCGGCAGTGGTTCAAGGCCGCAGTCGGTGTGCCGTTCAGGGAGACCGAGCGCGCGATAGCGTTCTGCGCACATGCGCTGAGCGGCAGTCGCGAGCCGATGGTGGTCAACGACACGCACAAGCACCCGGTTTTTGCCCACAACCCGCTGGTCACGCAGGACCCCCATGTGCGCTTTTATGCCTGCGTGCCGCTGGTCACGCCCGAAGGGCAGGCGCTGGGCACGCTGGCGGTGTTGGACTCCATCCCCCGGCACATCGAGGCCGAGCAGCTGGAGGGCCTGCGCATACTGGCCGAGCAGGCCATGGTGCAGCTGGAACTGCGCCGCCAGAAGCAGGTGCTGGCCGACCTGGTGCAGCAGCGCGACAAGATGCACGCCGAGTTGCTGGCCCAGAGCGAGACCCTGCGCGTGGCCGGGCAGATGGCCCGCATTGGCGGCTGGATTGTGGAGCTGCCCAGCCTGCAGCTGAACTGGTCGCAGGAGATCGCCGCCGCCTTCGGCATTGCGGGGCGCATGGGATCGGTGGAACAGGTTCTGGCGCTGTACCCGCCCCCCCACCGGAAGGCCATGCAGACAGCGTTTGAGAGCTGTATCCGCCACGGCACACCGTTTGACCTGGAAGCCGAACTCGTCACACCGGCAGGGCGGCATTTCTGGGTGCGCACCACCGGGCAGGCGGTGCGCGACGCTGACGGCCAAATCATGCGGGTTCAGGGGGCGTTTCAGGACATCTCGGCCCAGCACCAGGCCCGGCAGGCCCGCCGTGAAAGCGAAGAGCGCTTTCACCTAGTCTCACGCGCCACGGCCGACGCGGTGTGGGACTGGAACCTGCACACCGATGCCATGTGGTGGAACGAGGGCATGCAGACCCTGTTCGGCGTGCCGCTCGACCAGTTGCCGCCGGACAGCACCTCGTGGACCTTGCGGCTGCACCCCGATGACAGCGAAGAAGTGCTTGAAGGTATCCATGCCGCCATCGACGGCACGGCCAACCACTGGTCGGATGAGTACCGCTTTCGCCGCCAGGATGGCAGCTATGCCTGGGTGCTGGACCGGGGCTTCCTGATCCGCGACCTGCAGGGTAAGGCCGTGCGCATGGTGGGCGGCATGACCGACATCAGCGCGCAAAAGCTGGCCGACCTGGACGCCCAGCGCGACGCACAGAACCATGCCGAGCTGCTGCAGGTGCAGCAGCGCATCTCGTCGCTGGACATGCCGCTGCCTGAGGTGCTGCAGCTGGTGGCCAGCACCGTGCTGCGCCAGACCGAAGCGCGCGGCGCCATGGTGGAGCTGCTGCAAGGCCGACAGCTGGTGGCGCAGGCGTCGGCCGGTGACCATGTGCGCCCGGTGGGCAACCTGCTGGCGGTGGACCAGAGCCTGCTCTGGCCCGCGCTCAGCAAGGGCCAGACCGTGGTGTGCAACGACACCGAGGCCGAGGGCTGGGACATGGCGTCGATGCCCCACCGCCACGGCGTGCGGTCGGTGATGGCGGTGCCGCTGCGCAGTGGCGACGCCATCGTCGGGTCGCTCAAGGTCACATCGGACAAGGTCAATGCGTTTTCACGCCGCGATGTGGCGCACCTGGAGATCCTGACCGAGTCGCTGGGTGCCATGGTGCAGCTGCGGCATGTGGCCGGGCAACTGCATGCGTCCGAGCAGCAATACCGCATGCTGTTTGACGAGCACCCGCATCCCATGTGGGTGTACGACCGCGAAACCCTGCAGCTGCAGGCCGTGAACCGATCGATGGAGCGCCACTACGGCTACACCGAGTCCGAGCTGCTGACCATGTCGATGCTGGATCTGTGGCCCGCCGACCGGCGCCCCAACGTCGAGGCCAACATCCGCGCCGTTCCGATGGACCAGCGCAACAAGCCCGTCATCAGCCGCCACATCAAGAAGGACGGCAGCTTCATGGATGTGGAGATCACGGCGGGCAGCATCAGCTTCAATGGGCGCCCGGCCCGCCAGGTGCTGGCCACCGACGTGACCGAACGCCTGCGCACCGAACGCGAGCTGGCACGCATGGGCCGCGCCCAGCGCCTGCTGAGCGCGTGCAACGAGACCCTGGTGCGCGCCACGTCCGAGACCGCACTGCTGCAGGCCATCTGCCAGATTGCGGTGGACATCGGTGGCTACCGCATGGGCTGGGTGGGGTTTGCCATGGACGACGAGCGCAAATCCATCCGCCCGGTGGCCCATGCGGGCTACAACCAGAACTACCTGGAAAACCTGCACCTGAGCTGGTCGGCCGACGATCCCTATGGCCGGGGCCCGGCGGGCATTGCGGTGCGCACCGGCCAGCCGGTGATCGTGCAGGACATCCGCACCGAAGGGGACTTTGCCGATTGGACCGAGCGCATGCTGGAGCATGGCTTTCACGGCGTGATCTGCCTGCCGCTACGCGAGCATGCGCGCGACCATGCACAAGAGCGCAGCTTTGGCCTGCTGTACCTGTACGCCCCCGACGTGCTGCAGATCAGCCCCGAAGAGGCCGCGCTGCTGCAGGAGTTGTCCAACGACCTCGCCATCGGCATCACCAGCCTGCGCGCGCACAAGGCGCAGCAGCGGCTGCAGGCCTCGGTGCTCAAGGTGGCGGCCGCCGTGTCGGCCAGCACGGGCACCGAATTTTTTGTGCAGCTGGTGCGCAACATGGCCGATGCGCTGGATGCGCAGGGCGGCTGCGTGGTGCGGCTGCTGCCGCAGTCGCAGGGCCAGGCACCCCGGGTGGTCACGTTGGCCGCCGTGCTCGACGGCCAGATGCTGCCCAACGACGAATACAGCCTGGACGGCACACCGAGCCTGTTGCTGATGTCGCAGCGCACCCATGTGGTGACCGACAAGGTGCAGCAGCTGTACCCCGAAGCCCCCGTGCTGCGCGCGGTGGGTGCCCAGGCTTATGTGGGCCAGCAGCTGTGCAATGCCGACGGCGAGGTGGTGGGCATCGTCTTCGTGCTGTTCCGCCACGCGATTGCGGACACGGACTTCATCACCTCCACGCTGCAGATCTTCGCCTCGCGTGCGTCGGCCGAGATCGAGCGGCAGCTGGCCGATATCCGCATCCGCCACCAGGCCTCGCTGCTGGACAAGGCGCAGGACGCCATCCTGGTGCGCGACCTGGACCACCGCATCATCTTCTGGAACAAGAGTGCGGAGCGCCTGTACGGCTGGTCGCAGCTGCAGGCGCTGGGGCAGTCCATCGAAACGCTGCTGTACGAAGACCCCACGCACTTCCGGCACGCCACGCAGACGGTGCTGGAGCAGGGCGAGTGGACCGGCGAGATCGTGCAGCGCCACCGCGATGGCAGCACCATCGAGGTGGAAGGCCGCTGGACGCTGGTGCGCGGCGACGACGGCCAGCCGCAGTCCATCCTGGCCATCAACACCGATATCCGCCAGCGCAAGGCCAGCGAGCGCGAGATCCAGCGCCTGGCGTTCTACGACGCGCTCACCGGCCTGCCCAACCGCATGCTGCTCATGGACCGCATGCACCAGGCCCTGGCCACCGCGCAGCGGCGCCAGCAGGGCGGGGCGCTGCTGTTCATTGACCTTGACAACTTCAAGACCCTGAACGACACCCTGGGCCACGACCAGGGCGACCTGCTGCTGCAACAGGTGGCGCAGCGCCTGAACACCTGTGTGCGCAGCGTGGACACAGTGGCCCGGCTGGGGGGCGACGAGTTTGTGGTCATGCTGGAAGAACTCAGCCCCAAGCCGCACGAGCTGGCGCTGCACGCCCGGGGCGTGGGTGAAAAGATCCTGGCCATGCTGGCCGTGCCCTATGCGCTGCAGGGCTACCAGTACCGCAGCACGCCCAGTATCGGCATTGCGCCCTTCACCGGCGAGCACACCACGGTGGGCGAGCTGCTCAAGCAGGCGGACCTGGCCATGTACCAGGCCAAGACGGCGGGCCGCAACACGCTGCGCTTTTTTGACCCCGACATGCAGGCCGTGGTCACGGCGCGCGCGGGGCTGGAAACCGACCTGCGCTCGGCGCTGATGCAGGAAGAGTTTTTGCTGCACTTCCAGCCGCAGATCCACCAGTCGGGCCGCTGCGTGGGGGTGGAGGCACTGGTGCGCTGGGCCCACCCGCAGCGCGGCATGGTGTCGCCCGCACAGTTCATCCCGCTGGCCGAAGAAACGGGTCTGATCCTGCCACTGGGCCGCTGGGTGCTGCACACCGCGTGCAAGCTGCTGGCCAGCTGGCAGAGCGACCCGGCCCTGTCGCACCTGACCATGGCCGTGAACGTGAGTTCGCGCCAGTTCCGCCATGCCAGTTTTGTGGACGACGTGGCCCGCGTGCTGGCCATCACCGGCGCACCCTCGGCCCAGCTCAAGCTGGAGCTGACCGAAAGCCTGCTGGTGGAAGACATGGAAACCACCATCGCCACCATGACCGCGCTGCGGTCGTATGGGGTGGGCTTCTCGCTGGACGACTTTGGCACGGGTTACTCTAGCCTGAGTTACTTGAAGCGCATGCCGCTCGACCAGCTCAAGATCGACCAGAGTTTTGTGCGCGACCTGCTGACCGACCCCAACGACGCCGCCATTGTGGACACCATCATCGGCCTGTCGCGCAGCCTGGGGCTGGAGGTGATCGCCGAAGGCGTGGAAACGCCCGAGCAATGCGCGCTGCTGGCCCGCGCAGGCTGCCAGCTCTACCAGGGCTACCTGTTCAGCAAGGCGCTGTCGGTGGACGTTCTGGACAGCTTCCTGCGCACCTCGCAGGCATAAGCGGCGCCCGCCGGGTGTTCCCGGCGCTTGTCCCCCCCTTAGTCCCATCCCACCCTAACTCCCTTCTGAGGGCCCCAAGAGGCCCGTGAGCGGCCTGTGGGTCTGTTTCGGCCCCCCGGGCCTGCTTTTGCGCCCAAGGCCCTCTACGGCGTTCTGGACGGCTCCAGATACCACCGTTCATCCCGGTTGGGGCGGGTATACCCGGTATGTCGGTGCCTCCTCCATTCACCCCCGCCGTGTGCGTGGCCCCAGTTGTCCTCTGTCTTCTTCTTATGTCTTTTATAAATACATAGTCGTAGTAGTAGAGAGCGGCTTTGCGTGTGGACAACTGCATTTTTGCCAGCGCTGGCAAGCACTTAGCCCGCTGCCAACCCTGTGCACCCCGCCCTGCTCCCGTTGTCTCCCGAGCGGGGACAAAAGCGGTGCATCGCACTTTTCTGTGGATAAACCCCCGGTTGTGCCAAAACTATCCCCAGTTTTACGCACCGTGCGCGTGGGCAGCAGGAATTTCAATCAAAACGACCCGTAGCGCTACGGCCGTATACCTTTTTTGCTCTCTAATTGATAGCATTTAGGCAGATGTGACGCTCCGCTTCCGGTGCTGCAGGGGCTTGGGGGGCGCCAGTGAGGCGGTCAGAACCTGCCCAGACGATGGTCGATGCAGCGCACAGGGCCTTGGCACAGCACATCCCTCGTACCAGGCCGCAAAGCCTAACGACTGCCTGTGGGTGCCCAAGAGAACCTGAGTGATCCGCAGGGCAGGCTGAGCGGTCGTCACCACGGCCTGGTGGTGATGTCCGTGCAGACAGGCCCTCACAAGCAGAACCGCACGTCGCAGGCGTGTGATGGGTACCCCGGAGTTGGGGTTCTGGTTATTCTTTAATAGCTTTATATATAAATAGCAGTAGTAGTAGAGAACGCCTGTTTGTGTGGACAAGCGTCTTTTCTTCAATGCTGGCGCGTACTTGCGTCGCTGCAAAGTGTGTGGGGCGGCTTGCACAAAGTGCGGGGCTCACCGACAACAACTTTCGGGTGGCGGATTTTTGTGTGGATAACTGCCCGGTTGTGCCAGAACTGTGCCCAGAGTTATCCACAGCTGCGTCGCATGCTGCCGTTCGCTGCTCCCCATGGGCTGGCCGCCACAACAAAAAAACCGGCGTTCTGTGAAGAACGCCGGTTTGGCGGGTGTGCGCCTTAGCGCCTGTCAGTCTGGCCGGGGGGCCTTATTTGGCCGGAGCGGGGGCCGGACGGCCTTCGCCCCCGCGCATGCCGCCGTGGTGGTCGCCGTGCCCGTGGCGGCCCTCGCCACCCCGCATACCACCCATGGGGTGGCCCCGGTGGGCCTGGGCGTCAAAAGTCTTTTGCTGCTCGGGCGTCAGCGTGGCATAGAAGGCCTTGGTGGCCTCGCCACGGCGGTCGGCTTCGGCAGCGTGCTGAGCGCGCAGGGCCCGCATGCGGTCGATGCGTTCCGGCGTGGTCAGCTTGTCCATGTCCTGGCGGTCCAGGCGGGCGGGGCGTTCGCCGGGCTGCATGGCGGTGGTGAAGGTGGTCCAGGCGGATTCCTGTGCAGGCGTCAGCTTGAGCTGGGCCTTGAGGTCTGCCAGGCGCTTGGCGTGGCGCTGCGCCATGTCGCCGTGGTGGCGTTCATGGCGGCCTTCGGCGGCCTTGGCGGGCGCGGTGGGTGCTGCAGGCGCTGCAGGGGGTTGCTGGGCCAGCACAGGCAAGGCCATGGCGGCGAGCAGGGCAGTGGCAGCAATACGGTGGGAGAGGGGGTGAGAGAAACGGGAGGCCATGTTGGAAGTCCTTTCGCGGTGGTGAGCTCGCTGAAACGACCGTTTCAGCGATTGGAGTCCAGTGTCTGCCGCCCACGTATCGCCACCGTGCGCGTTGGGTGAGGCTGTGTAAAGTTGCGGCGAACGCTTGCAAAGCCGCCTCCAGAATCATTTGGGGCAAATAGTGGACGATGCGCTGGTGCCATATGCCCTGATTGCTATTGATTGTGTAGCGTTTTCAGTCCTCCAAGGGCTGTCCGTGCCCCAGCGGCCCGGCGCCAGGGTGGCGACCGCCGACAATGGCGGGTTCCGTGTCCGTGTCGTTGTTCGCAGCGACCCCAACCAAAGGTTTTCCGTGTTCAAGAACATGATCGTGTACCGCATTGCTCCGCAATGGCAGGTCGAGTTGACGCAAGTGGAAGAAGCGCTGGCCAAGGCCCCTTTCCAGGAATGTGGCGCCACGCAGGAGAAGTCGCTGGGCTGGGTGCCCCCCCGGGGTGAATTGCATGGCCCCCTGGTCGAATCGGTGGGCGGGCAGTGGATCCTGCGCTTCATGGTCGAGACCAAGGTGCTGCCCGGCAGCGTGCTGGCGCGCAAGGTCAAGGAGAAGGCCGAACGCATCGAAAAGGAAACCGGCCGCAAGCCTGGCAAGAAGGAAAGCAAGGAGCTCAAAGACGAGGCCAAGCTGGACCTGCTGCCCATGGCCTTCACCAAACAAGGCTCGATGTGGATCTGGATCGATACGGCCTCGCGCCTCTTGGTGCTGGACACGTCCAGCCAGGGCCGCGCCGATGAAGTGGTGACCCTGCTGGTCGAATCGCTGCCCGGCCTGTCGGTGTCGCTGCTCGACACCCAGACCAGTCCGCAGGCCGCCATGGCCCACTGGCTCAAGGAGCAGGAGCCGCCCGTGGGCTTCACGGTGGACCGTGAATGTGAACTCAAAAGCGCCAACGAAGAAAAAGCCGTGGTGCGCTACGCCCGCCACCCGCTCGACATCGAAGAGGTGCAGGCCCACATCGACGCGGGCAAGCTGCCCACCAAGCTGGCACTCACCTGGGACGACCGCGTGAGCTTCATGCTCACCGAAGGTCTGCAGATCAAGAAAGTGTCGTTCCTCGACACCGTGTTTGAAGGCACCAAGGCGGACGACGGCGGCTTTGACACCGACGTGGCGATCGCCACGGGCGAACTGGTCAAGCTGATTCCGGACCTGATCGAGGCGCTGGGAGGGGAGTCGGAGAGTGGGGTGGCGAGTGCAGCGCAGGCCGTTGCCAGCGACCGGGCGGAAACCACTCCAGCGGCATCATGGCCACCGATGGCAGCAGCAGCACCCTCTGCCCCGGCGCGCAAAGTGGCTGGGGGTGGGGTGGTGACCGGTCCCCGCGAAGTGCCCGTCGATACCGACCCGGAATCGGCGCCGTTCTGACATCGTGGCCCGCCGGGCCACTGTGGCTTCAGCGGCTGCGGTCGCAGGCAGCTTCCACCAACGCCGCCAGCTCACGCACATAGGCATCTTCAATGCTCAGTACCTCGCACTGCTGCATCAGTTGCTCCAGATAGTCCCGGTTGCTGCCAATGCGCCCGCAGGCGGTGGCAATGGTGGCGGCCGTGGCCTGCAGGGACAGGTCACCCCGGTAATGGGTGTGGGCCGTGTTGGCGACCAGCACCAGCGCCTGCACCTCGCCCTGGGGCGTTGGCAGGGGCAGCAGTTGCGGGCAGTAGGCACCCGTGATCATCTCGCGTCGCCACAGCATGCGGGACTCGTCCTCCACCAGCGGTGCCGGAATGCGGAATGCGAGGCCCTCGCAGCCCTGTGGATCTTCGTCGCCCGTGCGCTGCAAGGTCAGCACCAGGCCCGGGCAATCAGGGGTGCCCCGGCCGATGGTGGTGCTCAGCGCAAAGCGGCGTGCAAAGCCGGGCAGGCAGGCGCGGCGCACTTCGCCAAAGTGAAAGCCCGGGTTCCACATCAGCGAGCCATAGGCAAACACCCACAGATCCTGCTGCTCGGAGGTGATGGTGGAAAGCACCTCGCGGCGGGATTGCTCAACCTCGTTATCTGGCAGGCGCCAGTGGGCGGGCAGGCCCTGGCAGCGCGCCTGGGCGTCCCATTCGGCCAGCACCTCATCGGTAAGGCGCAGGCCCGAGGCATGGGCGGGGGTCAGCCGGCCTTGCAGTTCAGGCAGGTGGAGGAAGGCGTTGTCGGGGGTCATGGGGGGCAGTTCCGTGCGCTGGGGTGCGGCGTCAGATGTCTCAACGCCGTGCCAGGTCAAACACCAGCACCTCGGCGTCGTGGCCGTCGTGCAGGGTCAACGTGGTTTCGCCGTCGAGCAAAGCGCCATCGCCACCAGACAGTGCGATGCCGTTGACTTGCAGCGCGCCCCGCGCCACGTGCACATAGGCCAGGCGTTCAGGGTTCAGCGCTTGGGTGGCAGTTTCGCTGCCGTCCAGCAGGCCTGCCCAGATGGAGGCATCGGCGTTCATGGTCACCGAGCCGTCCTCTCCCCGGCGCGAGGCAATGCGTACCAGGCGGCCCCGGCGGTCTGCGGGCGGGAAGTGTTTTTGCGCGTAGCTGGGGCGTATGCCGGTGAACAGGGGCTTGATCCAGATCTGCAGGAAATGGGTGGGCTGGTCCTGCAGCGCGTTGAACTCGCTGTGCTGCACGCCCCAACCCGCACTCATGCGCTGCACATCACCGGGGCGCAGGATGCCGGTGGGAGCTGTTGGTGGTGTATCGCCTGGAGCCCCGGAGGCCACCGGGCCGCCAGCGTGTTGGCCAGCGCGCTCGTGCAGGTTGTCCTGGTGGGCGAGGGCGCCGTCGAGCACATAGCTCACGATCTCCATGTCGCGGTGCCCGTGTGTGCCAAAGCCTTTGCCGGGCGCCACCGTGTCGTCGTTGAGCACCAGCAGATTGCCATGGCCCTGGTGGCGCAGGTCAAAGTAGTCGCCGAACGAAAAGCTGTGGGCGCTGTGCAGCCAGCCGGTGGAGGACCGGCCCCGTTCGGAAGAGGGGCGGATGGTGATCATGGCCTGCCTCCGGGGATGCGCGTGCCCATGTTGCGCCGCAGGGGCCAGAGAGTGCGTGGAGTCGTGTGGGTGGTTGTCGCCATGGCGTCACTCTAAGGGCCGACGGGGCCGCCATCAATGGCTGGCGGGTCAACTCACTGTTCCGCGATTCAGTCCAATGCTGTGGGCCGGTGCGTTCACCCAGCACCGCTCCTTGCACAAGGGCGTTCGGTGCAGAAGGTCAAACCGCCGATCAGGCCAGCAGCAGCGCGGCCAGCATCAATGCACCGCCCACTGCCACCAGCGTCCATGAAGACTGCTGCTTCACAAACACAAAGCTGCTGGGGTCGTTGGGCATGTAGGCGATCTCGACCGGGCGATGGGCCTTGAATTCGGCTAGGATTTCTTCCGGGAAGCTGTGTTTCACCACCATTTGCTGGCCGCTGTCGGTCTTGTAGTGGAACTCGGCGGTGTACGTGGAAGAACCGCTTTTCTTGAACTCCGTGTACTGCGTAATGGGCTCGACCGCGGCGTGTTTTCCGAGCTTGAGCGTTCTGGAAAGCTCGGACCGCTCCTGCATTCCAAAAGCAACGAACACGACCCCGGCGAGAACACCCGCGATTTTGAACAGCAGCTTGCCTTGTTGGCGTAATGGCTTCATACCCTTGCTCCCTCTGTTTGGGCGGGAGTGTAAGGGCTCTGCTTGAAGACAAGGAAGAGGCTGCCGGCGATGCAGTTGCGCTGGCTTTACCGCCCGACAAACTGCGGGCTCTGGCGCCGGTGAAACGCCTCCACCCCTGCGCGGAAGTCTTCGGTGCCCGCGCAGTGCACAAAGGCGCCCTTTTCAGCGGCCAGTTGCTCGGGCAGCGTATTGTCCATCGACGCGCGCATCAGGCGCTTCATGGCGCCGTAGGCCAGCGTGGGGCCGTTGGCCAGGCGCTGGGCGAGGGCGGCGGTGGCGCTGTCCAGCTCGGTGCCGGGCACCACGCGGTTGACGAGGCCCAGGCGCAGCGCGTCGTCAGCTGTGAAGGCCTCGCCCAGCAACGCAATCTCCAGCGCCTGGCGCACGCCCACGATGCGTGGCAGCGCCCACGAGGCGCCCACGTCGCAGCTGGTGCCCAGGTTGATGTAAGCCAGATTGAAGCGCGTGCCTTCGGCCGCGATCACGTAGTCGGCCATCAGCACCAGGCTCAGGCCGGCACCGGCAGCGGCGCCATGCACCTGGGCAATGACCGGCGCGTTCATCTGCGTGAGCAACTGCAGCGCGGCATTGAGCGGTGTGAGGATGTCGATGGCGCTCTGCACCGGATCGGCGCGCAGCGTGGCCAGGTCGCCCCCGGCCATGAAGCCCCGGCCGCTGCCACACAGCACCACGGCGCGCACACCGGGGTCGGCAGCGATGGACTGTACGGCGTTGAGAAAGGCGTTGGCCATGGGCACGTCGATGGCGTTGAGTGCTTCGGGCCGGTTGAAGCGCAGCGTGGCAATGGCGCCGTTGCGCTCCAGCAGCAGGGGCTGCTGTAGGGAGGGCGCGGACGGTGCATTGGAGGATGCTGCAGGGTCTGTGGCGGTATTTTTCATGTCCAATCCGCTTCAAGCGCTAGTGGATATTGCGCTATCAGCTCCTGTTTTGATAGTGAATAGGTCCCAATGCGCTGAGCCCTGGGCTATTGGTACAGCGCCTCGATCTCGGCCGCATAGGTCTTGTAGATGCTTGCGCGGCGAACTTTCATCGTTGCGGTCACTTCGCCGTCGTCGTGGTCCAGCTCTTTGGTGAGCAGGTGGAACTTGCGGATCTGTGAGACCTGCGCGAGGCGCTGGTTGCCCTGGTTGATTTCTGCGTCGATGAGGCTGCGCACCTCCGGGTGCTCCACCAGCGAGCGGTAGTGCGTGAACGGAATGCGCCGCGCCTCAGCCCATTTGCCCACGGTTTCGTAGTCGATCATCACCAGTGCGCCGACAAACTTGCGCGCCTCGGCCACGATGATGCATTCCTTGATGAAGGGGCTGCCCTTCATGGTGTTCTCGATTTCGGACGGCGTGAGGTTCTTGCCGCCGGCCGTGATCATGATGTCCTTGAGGCGGTCCACGATCTTGATCTGGCCCTGCTCTTCGCGCACCACGTCGCCGGTGTGCAGCCAGCCATCCACGATACTGCTGGCCGTGGCCTCGGAGTTCTTGTAGTAGCCCGCAAACACCATGTCGCCTTTGAGTTGCAGCTCACCGTTGTCGGCAATGCGGTGCTCCACGCCCAGCGTGGGCACGCCCACGGTGCCCACCACCACGTGGTCCAACCGGTGGCCCGTGACCATGCCAGTCGATTCGGTCAGGCCATACACCTCGATGAGCGGCACGCCCAGCACGCGGAAGAAGTGCACCACGTTGCGCGGAATGGGCGCGGCGCCGGTGAGCGCCACATGGGCATTGCGCAGGCCGATGAAGTTCTGCAGCGCGCGGAACACCAGCCAGTAGCTGGCGGCATACGTGAGCTTGTCGGCAGTGCTCCAGGCACTGCGCGGCTTGTCGGCCAGGGGCTTGCAGGCGTTGTAGGCCTTGTGGAACAGCGTACGGCGCAGGCCACCAGTCTCTTGCAGCTTGATGTGGATGGCGGCGTGCAGCTTTTCCCAGATGCGCGGCACGCCCAGGAACATGGTGGGAGCGACCTCGCGCAAGTCCTCCTGCACGGTGCGGATGGACTCGCCAAAGTTCACCTGCGAGCCGATGTACACGGGCACAAAGCTGGTGAGCATCTGCTCGGCCACATGGCACAGCGGCAGGTACGACAGGTGCGTGGTGCCTTGCGACAGCTCCAGCCGGTCCACGATGCCGGGCACCACGCTCCGGATGTTGCGGTACGAAATCATCGCGCCCTTGGGCTTGCCGGTGGAGCCCGAGGTGTAGATCATCAGGCCCACATCGTCGAGCCGCTGGCGCGCCAGGGCATCGTCGATGATGGCTTGTTGTCCCGATGCCGCGCCCAGCTGCTCCACCTCGTCAAACGTGGTGATGAACTGCCGCACCTCGGGCGCAAAGCTGCGCAGGCCCTTGGTCTCCATGACCACGATCTTTTTCAGGCGCGGCAGCTCGGGCAGTGCGGCCAGCAGCTTGTCGGTCTGCTCCTGGTCTTCGCAGACCATGATCTCGATGTCGGCATGGCCGACCACATAGGCCACTTCGTTGGTGGGGCTGGTGGGGTACACACCCACGGTCACGGCGCCCACCAGGCCCGCGCCCATCTGGGCCAGCACCCACTCGATGCGGTTCTCGGAGATCACGCCCACATGCCCGCCCGCAGGCAGGCCCAGCGCCCGCAGGCCCAAGCCGAAGTGGCTGGCGCGCTGGTGGTACTGCGCCCAGGTGAAGGGCTTCCAGATGCCGAAGTCCTTTTGCCGGATGGCGATGCGCTGCGCGTCGGTGCGTGCGCGCTCGCGAAGCATCTGGGGCAGGGTGAGGTCGGGGAGTGTGCTCATGACAACCAGCGTTTGCGACGCTTGTAATGCTTGATGTCCTTGAAGCTTTTCGCCTCGCCACCACCACCCATGCCGAGGTAGAACTCGCGCACATCGGGGTCGTTGGCCAGGCGCTCGGCCGTGCCGTCGATGACGATCTTGCCGTTCTCCATGATGTAGCCCCGGTGCGCCACGGCCAGTGCTACGGTGGCGTTCTGCTCCACCAACAGCATGCTGGTGCCACGCTCGGCGTTGATGCGCGCGATGATGGTGAAGATGTCTTCGACCAGCTTGGGGCTGAGGCCCAGCGAGGGCTCGTCGAGCAGGATGAGCTGGGGCTGCGCGATGAGCGCGCGGCCAATGGCCAGCATCTGCTGCTCGCCGCCCGACAGATACCCCGCCAGGCCCTTGCGCCGCTCATGCAGACGCGGGAAGTAGCTGTAGACCAGGTCGAAGTCCGGCGTCGCATCCTTGCGCCCTGTGAGCGCATAGGTCGCTGCCACCAGGTTCTCTTCGACCGTGAGGTCTTCGAACACGCGGCGGCCTTCCATCACATGGCTCAGGCCGTTGCGCACCAGCTGCTGCGGGGCCACGGCGGCCGTGGGCTGGCCATTGAAGTGGATGCTGCCGCTTTCGACCACACCATCCTCCAGCGCCAGCAGGCCCGAGATGGCCTTGAGCGTGGTGCTTTTGCCCGCCCCATTGCTGCCCAGCAGCGCCACGATCTGCCCGCGCGGCACGGCCAGCGACAGGCCGCGCAGGGCCTGCACCACCTTGTTGTAGATGACCTCGATGTTGTTGACTTCGAGGACGTGGGCAACTGCGGTTTCGTTCATGGGCATGGGTCGAACAACGCAACGGGTGTAGAGCCAGCGGTGGCCGTGATCGCGAGGCCTGAGCGCGGGGCACCGAGCAAGGGCCGCCCCGCAGCGAGGGTGCCGTCCCCATTCCCGCAGCGCGCAGCGTTGCGAGAGAAGGGGGAAGCGGCGCAGCCGCTCAGGGGGATGGTCCGCATCAGAGTTTGATCCAGTCCGATGCCGCGACCATTTTTTGCGCCTTCATGTCGGCGCGGTACACGCGGCCCACGGGGATCGAATTCCCGCTGATGGTGATCGGCACGCCGATCAGCCCGCCCGTGTCGAAGTCCTTGATGGAATTGAGTGCGGCCTTCAGGTTGGGGCCGGTGAGGGGCTTGCCAGCGTCCAGCGTGCGCTTGGCTGCCTCGGTGAACAGCATCGCGGCCAGGAAGCCCTGGATGTAGGCCGTGCTCTGGTACTCGGGCCGCAGGGCGCGGATCTTCTCCAGCATGGGCGCCTTCTCGGTGTCGTAGTAGTAGCGATACGGCATCACACCCATGAAGCCGTCGGCGGCCTCGCCCATCTTCATCACGGTGGAGCTGTCCATGGTCCAGAAGGTGCCCATCCACTTGCTGGTCATGCCCTGTTGCTTGCCCTGGGTGATGAACTCGGGGATGGGCGCGAGGATGTAGCCGTGAAAGATGGTGTAGTCGGGCGCTGCGCGGCGCAGCTTGATGACCTCGCCCGACACGTCCACGCTGCCAGCGGGCGTCATGATCTTGATGGGCACCGACAGGCCGAGCTTCTTGGCTTCAGCCTCGCTTTTCTCGATAGGGTCGCGGCCGAATTCCGAATCGGAGTACACGAACGCCACCTTGGCGCCGGGCTTTTCCTTGGCGATGTGCTTGAGCAGGATGCCGAACATCTCGGTGTAGTCGGGGCCCACGAGGAACTGGTTGGGGTACTTCTTGGGGTCGTTGAGTTCGGTGGCAAACGACGCGCCCGCCATCAGGATGTTGCCGTTGCGGTCCAGCTCGGGGTTGATGGTCTTGGAGAAGCCGGTGGAGTCGCCGTAGTAGAGATTGACCTTGTTCTGGCTGGTGATCTTCTTGAACGCAGCCACCGACACATCGACCTTGTAGCCCGTGTCTTCGGGCACGTACTTGACCTTGCGACCCTTGATGCCGCCCGCGTCGTTGAGCATCTTCACGTAGTCGCCCATGCCCGCGTTGATGCCCACGCCCGCAAACGCGAACACGCCGGTGAGCGGGATGGAGCCGCCGATCACGATCTCTTCGGCGCCTTGCGCCTGCACCGACAGCGGGCTGGTGAGCGCTGCGGCGCCAGCGGCTCCGAGCAAGAGTTGGCGGCGCTGGATGGAAGTGCGTGGTGTGTCCATAGTTGTCTCCATTTGATTTAGTTGCGGAAGGGCCAGAGATGGAAGAAACGGCGGATGCGCCGCCACACTTCGGCCAGGCCGTGGGGCTCGAAGACGAGAAAACCGATGATGAGCAGGCCAAAGATGACCGTGCGCACGGGTGACAGGAAAACCGTGAGTTCACTGCCACCGGGCATCAGGTCCACCACGAGCTTGAGCAGCTCGGGCACCATGGTCATGAACACCGCGCCCAGGATGCCGCCCAGGATGGAGCCCATGCCGCCGACGATGATGGCCGCGAGGAAAAAGATGGACATCAGCAGCGGAAAGCTCTCGGGCGTGACCACACGAAAGAAGTAAGCCCACAGCCCGCCTGCCACGCCCGCGTAGAACGACGACAGCCCGAAAGACAGCAGCTTGTAGCGCAGCAGCGGAATGCCCAGCACCTCGGCCGAGATGTCGCGGTCGCGAATCGCGATGAACGCACGGCCCACGCGCGTGCGAAACAGGTTGGCCGCGCCCAGCAGCATGAGGAGGGTGACTGGCACGATGAGCCAGTACAGGCGGAAGGAGGTGTCGAGCGCCATGCCAAACAGCTTGGCGGGCGGCACGCTCAGGCCGCCGGTGCCGCCAGTGAACTTCCAGTTGGCAAAGATGAAGTGCGCGATGAACGATGCGGCAATGGTGGCAATCGCCAGGTACAGCCCCTTCACGCGCAGCGAAGGGATGCCCACCACGATGCCGCCAAGCATGGCGACAAAGCCACCGGCCAGCAGGTTGAGCACAAAGGGCGTGCCCACCTTGGTTTCCAGCACGGCCACCGTGTAAGCCCCCAGGCCCATGAAGGCGGCCTGCCCCAGGCTGACCAGCCCCGTGTAGCCCGTGAGGATGTTGAGGCCCGTGGCGCTGGCCACATTGATGCTGACCAGGCAGGCCAGGTAGAGCCAGTAGTCGCTGGCCATGAAGGGGAACAGCACCAGCAGCGCAGCGCCCACGGCCAGCCACACCTTTTGCGTGCGCGAGTCGAACAGCGCCGCGTCGGCGATGTAGGTTTCCTTGAGGGTTCCGATGCGCATGGGTCAGGCCTGCCGCCGGGCCGCCCCAAGGGAGGCCTGCGCCCCCTTGGGGGGCAGTGAATACACGAGGTGATGAACGTGGGGGTTCATGTTTTTACAGTCTCTCGATTTCGTGGGTGCCAAACAGGCCGTAAGGCCGCACCAGCAGCACGGCCACCAGCACGATGAACGTGGCCAGCAGCTTGTATTCGCCACCCAGGTAGGCCCCGGCCAGCGCCTCGATCAGGCCGATGAGGATGCCGCCGACGAGCGCGCCCAGCACGCTGTCGAGCCCGCCCACGATGACGACCACCAGCACCGACAGGCCGAACACGCCCATGCTGGACGAGATGCCACCAATCGAGCCGACGATGATCCCGGAGATGGCCGCCAGCATGGCCGATGCCACCCAGGCCAGCGAGAACACACGCGGCACGTTGATGCCCACCGAGTACGCGGCCGCCTGGTCGCTGGCCGTAGCGCGCAAGGCCACGCCGCCGCGCCAGAAGCGGAACACCACCAGCACCGCCGCGATGAATGCGATGGCAATCACGGCGCCCCAGAACACCTTGGGCGCGAGGAAGGCATCACCCACCATGATGGGCTGCGTGGGCATGAAGTCGGGCAGGCGGCGCTGGTCGGCCGTCCAGATCATTTCCACCAAGCCCACCAGCACCGAGGCCAGGCCCACGGTGACCATGAAGACGGAAATCGGCGGCTCGCCCAGCAGCGGGCGGATCATGGTGCGCTCGATCACCGCGCCCAGCAGGCCCGTGCCCAGCACGGCGGCCGGGATGGCCAGCCACAGCGGCAGCGCAAACATCGATGCAAAGGTGAAGAACAGGTAGGCACCCACCATCAGCAGCTCGCCAATGGCGATGTTGACCACGCGCGTGGCCTTGTAGACCATCACAAAGGCCAGCGCCGCCAGCGCATACAGCCCGCCACCGGCGATGCCGGTGAGGCTGACCTCAAACAGGTAGGCCCAGTCGAAGTTGCCGGTCATGCGGTGGTCACCCCCTGCAGCTTGGCGCGCAGGTCGCCCACGTCGCCCGCGCCCAGGTAGGCGCGGATGACTTCGGGGTCCGCCTGCACCTGCGCGGGCGTGCCCTGGGCAATGACCTGGCCAAAATTGAGCACCACCACGTGGTCCGACAGGTCCATCACCATGCCCATGTCGTGTTCGACCATGAGTACCGTCACGCCCCATTCCTCGCGCACATCGAGGATGAAGCGCGCCATGTCTTCGGTCTCTTCGCGGTTCATGCCGGCCACGGGCTCGTCCAGCATCAGGATCTGCGGCTGCATGGCGAGCGCCCGGGCCATCTCCACGCGTTTTTGCAGGCCGTAGGGCAGGGCCGAGACGGGTGCGTGGCGGATGTGGTCGATTTCGAGAAAGTCGATGATGCGCTCCTCGATGTCGCGGCGCAGTTCGGCCTCTTCGCGGCGCGCGCGGCCGAAGTACAGCAATGCATCAAGCACATTGGTCTTGAGGTGCGCGTGGCGGCCGAGCTTGATGTTGTCGAGCACCGTCATGCCGCGAAACAGCGCGATGTTCTGAAAGCTGCGGCCCAGGCCCAGCTTGGCGCGCTGCGGTGCGGGCACGCGGGTGATGTCTTGCCCCTGAAAGCGGATGGAGCCCTGGCTGGGTCGGTAAAAGCCCGAGATGGTGTTGAACAGCGAGGTCTTGCCCGCACCGTTGGGGCCGATGACGGCGGTGATGGAGCCAGGCTGCACATCAAACCCCACGCCGGTCAGCGCCTTCACGCCACCGAACGCCAGGGTCACGCCCTGCACCTGCAGCAGGGGCGTGGCAGCAGCGGGGCCGGAAGGGGTTGTCTCCATTGGCTTTCTAATACGGGTTGACTGCAGCTTTTGACAGAAATTTCGATGGAACCCAGCGCAAATTTCCTACTTGTGCGTAAACTGTTTACTCGCAAGTAGATTCTGGAAGCCGCGACCCTCATCAGCATCCGTACTTTCCCGAGGAACTGCCATCCATGCCCCACGCCAAAGTGGCAACCCGCCGCCGCAGCGCCACCCCCACCGCCGCAGCGCCGTCTTCTGCACCCGCTGCCACACAGGTCAAGCTGGCCAAGCCGGTCAAAAAAACCGCGAAGGTTGGGTCGGCCCCAGCCGCCCCTGCGCCAGCCCCGACCGCTGCGGCGTCTCCGTGGCCCCCGGTGTCACACCGCGAGCGCCAGCGCGAGGCCAAGCGCAATGCCGTGCTGCAGGCGGCGGCCCAGTTGTTCAATGAGCGGGGCTTTCACGCGACCTCGCTCGACGACATCGCCGCGCGCCTGAACGTGACCAAGCCCACCCTGTACTACTACGTGAAGAACAAGGACGAGATCCTGCTGCAGTGCGTGAGCAAGGGGCTCACGATGATGCTGGAGGGGATCGATGCCTCGCGCGCTGCGGGTGGCAAGGCCATTGACCAGCTCATGACCTGCATGCAGGTGTATGCGCGCATCGTCACCATGGACTTCGGTATGTGCCTGATCCG
>OFJB01000135.1_pt1 | contig 42234 bp, 37 predicted proteins | sample 1775081 | NCBI WGS metagenome assembly OFJB01 (sample SAMN08195771, study PRJEB24354) | sludge metagenome | isolation source: initial sludge from phenol fed wastewater aerobic bioreactor | place: India: Nagpur | collected 2016-06-05
CGCCAGCGTCACCGTCTCGCCCGCATTCACCGTCGAGCCATTCACCGTGAAGCTCGCCACCGTCAGCGTGTCGTCAAGATCGCTGTCGTTCGCCAGTACGTTCCCGCTCGCCACCGAGTCTTCGAACACCGTCTTCGTGTCAGCGACCAGTACGCTCGGGTCGTTGACCGCGTTGATCTTCATCTCGACGGTTGCCGTATCCGAGCCGCCACGGCCGTCATCGACCGTGTATTCGAAGGTGAAGGTCCCGTTGTAGTTCGCGTTCGGCGTGAAGCTCAGCGTGCCGTCCGCGTTCATCTCGATCACGCCTTGTGTCAGCACCACCGGGTTGTTCGCGTCGATCGCCGTCCCGTTCACTTCCGTGATCGTCAGCGGGTCGCCGTCATCGTCCGAGTCGTTCGACCTCGGGTCAAACGTCACCGGCGTGTCTTCGTCGCCTTCCACCAGGTTGTCTCGCGCCACCGGCGGGTCGTTCACGTCGTCCACCACCAGGTGCACGTTGGCCACGTCGCTCGCCGTCCCGTCCGTCACCGTGTAGGTGAAGTCCACCGGACCGTTGAAGTTCGGCTCCGGATCGAAGGTCACCGTCCCGTCGCCATTCACCGTCACCGTGCCGATCGTGCTGCCAGTCGCCGACGACAGCGTCACCGCCTGACCGACCGTCACCGACTGACCGTTGATCTGCGTGATCGTCAGCGCGTCGCCATCGACGTCGCTGTCGTTCGCCAGCACCGGCAGAATCACCGGCGTGTCTTCCGGAATCTGCTTGCTGTCATCGACCGCCACCGGGCCGTCATTGACCCCGGTCACCGTGATCGTCAGCGTCGTCGTCGAGGTCAGCCCCGCCGCGTCGCTCACCGTGTACGAGAACACGTCCTGCCGGCTTTCGCCGTCGTCCAGCCCTTGTGCCGCGTCGTTCGGCTGGTAGCGGTACGAGCCGTCCGCGTTCAGCGTCAGCGTGCCCCATTGGCCCGCCACGCCTTCACCGACCTTGCCCAGCGCGCCGCCAAACGCGACGCCCGAGACCTGCAGGCTGTCGCCATCCACATCCGTGTCCGCGCCGGCGCCCAGGATCACCCCGCTTGCCGCCGGCACGTTCAGCACCGTGTCTTCGTCCGTCGTCCCGACGTCCGGCGCCGCCACCGGCGCGTCATTGACGCCGCCGACGTCGATCGTCACCGTCGCCGTGTCCGTCGCCTGGCCGTCGCTCACCGTGTAGGTGAAGATCGCTTCGCCGTTGTACCCCGGGGCCGGGTCGAAGGTCACCGTCCCGTCACCATTCACCGTCACCGTCCCGTTGCTCACCGCCAGCGGCACGCCAACCGTGATCGCCGTGCCGTTGATCTGGGTGATCGTCAGCTTGTCGCCGTCAATGTCGCTGTCGTTGCCCAGGACGTTGATCGTCTTCGGTTCGTCTTCCACCACCGTCACCCGGTCGTCGTTCGCTACCGGGGCGTCATTGACCGGCGTCACGTCAACATGGACGTTCGCCTGTACCGGCGTCCGGCCGTCGGTCACCGTGTAGGTGAAGTCCGCCGGACCGTGGTAGTTCGCGGCCGGGGCAAATTCCAGCTTGCCGTCCGCGGTCAGCCGCACTTCGCCATTCGCTACCGCGACCGGGCTGCCCACCGCAATCGCCGTCCCGTTCACTTGCGTGATCGTCAGCGGGTCGCCATCGACGTCGCGGTCGTTGGCCAGCACGTCGATCGTCACCGCGCGGTCTTCGTCCGTCCGCGCCGTGTCGTCGCTCGCCGCCGGCGTGTCGTCGAGCGGCGTCACCGTGATGTCCAAGGTGCTCGTGCTGCCCGTGTTCGTCGTATACGTCACTTGCGGCACCGAACCGTTCCAGTTCGCCACCGGCGTAAAGGTGTATTCGCCGTCGCTGCCAATCGTCAGCTTGCCGATGTTCGCCAGCGTCACCGTCTCGCCCGCATTCACCGTCGAGCCATTCACCGTGAAGCTCGCCACCGTCAGCGTGTCGTCAACGTCGCTGTCGTTCGCCAGTACGTTCCCGCTCGCCACCGAGTCTTCGAACACCGTCTTCGTGTCAGCGGCCAGAACGCTCGGGTCGTTGACCGGCGTCACGCCGATCGTCACCGTCGACGTCGCCGTTCCGCCGTTGCCGTCGTCGATCGTCACCGTGAAGCTGTCGCTGCCGTTGTAGTCCGGGCCCGGGACATAGGTCCAGGTGCCGTCGCCATTGACCGTCACCGTGCCGTGTTGCGGGTCGTTGGCCTTGCCGTAGGTCAGCGTGTCGCCGTCCTTGTCCGAACCGACCACGCGACCGGAGACCGGGGTGTCTTCCGGCGTCGTCACGTTGTAGTTGCCGGTCGTCGGGTCGAAGTTCGGGTTGGTTGGGTCGTCCGGAATCGGCGGGTCGTTGACTGGCGTCACACCGATCGTCACCGTCGACGTCGCCGTTCCGCCGTTGCCGTCGTCGATCGTCACCGTGAAGCTGTCAGTTCCGTTGTAGTCCGGGCCCGGGACATAGGTCCAGGTGCCGTCGCCATTGACCGTCACCGTGCCGTGCTGCGGGTCGTTGGCCTTGCTGTAGGTCAGCGTGTCGCCGTCCTTGTCCGAACCGACCACCTGGCCGGAAACCGGGGTGTCTTCCGGCGTCGTCACGTTGTAGTTGCCGGTCGTCGGATCGAAGGTCGGATCGGTCGGGTCGTCCGGAATCGGCGGGTCGTTGACCGGCGTCACGCCGATCGTCACCGTCGACGTCGCCGTTCCGCCGTTGCCGTCATCGATCGTCACCGTGAAGCTGTCGCTGCCGTTGTAGTCCGGGCCTGGCACGTAGGTCCAGGTGCCGTCGCCATTGACCGTCACCGTGCCGTGCTGCGGGTCGTTGCCCTTGGCGTAGGTGAGCGGATCGCCGTCCTGGTCGACGGCCACGACGCGACCGGAAACCGGCGTATCTTCATCCGTGGTCACAGAGTAATCGCTTGCGGCGGGCGCCCGGTTTTCCTGGTTGAGGTCACCGGCATTGAAACTGTCTTCCGCAGCCACCCGCTCGGTGGAGTACTGATAGGACTGCCCGCCAACGGTTTCGACGATGCGGGCGAATTCGACGAAGCCGTGTCCTTCGTTGCCGGCACTGGCTTCACCGGCGGCGGTGGCTTCTTCTTCGAGCAGCGCATCGAGGTCACTGCCCTGGGCGATGACCGCGGCAATCGGAGCGAGCGCCTTGCCATCATGGGCAAGCGCGCTGTCGCTGGCATCGGGCTTTTCAAGCGCCGCCACTTCGGCATCGAGCGTCACGCTCTGCTGGGCGCCAACGGTGACGCTGCGCCCATCGTTCATGGCCAGCACGACCTGCGCGCCGTTGCCGGAAACTACCGTTTCCCCTTCATGGAGAACGTCGCCGACCTTGAGCGGGCGCAGCTTACCGGACGCATCGCGGGCGAAGGCTTCACCGTTGATCGACAATACTTTTGCAATAACAGCAGCCATTTTTGTTCTCCAGACACGGTAGGGGAAGCTTCAGTGTAGGGAGTGAAACGGGGCTTGACTATTGAACAAAAGTACAGTTGTCAATGGCATGTCGCAAATCCCCGTCAGGCCGCTCCTGACGGGGATTTGCAGCTTACAGCTTGACGCCGTTGATGCGCAGCGACAACTGTAGCCGGTCGCGGGCACCGGTTTTTTCGAAGATCGCGGTGAGATGTGCCTTGACGGTGCGCTCGGCGATCTTCAGACGGTCGGCGATTTCCTTGTTGCTGGCGCCGGCGGCGACCAGCCTGGCCACCTGCTGCTCGCGTTCGGACAGCCCGGGCAGCGGATCGTCGACAGCCGGCTTGGCGCGCTGCGCCAGTGCCCGACTGGTATTGCCGATCACCTGCTGCAGCAGCGACTGGCCGACCCACAGGCCGCCGTTGGCGACCACCAGCGCCACCTGTTTCAGCACTTCGGGCGCTGCATGCGTATTGCAGCAGCCGGAAGCGCCGACGGACAGGCTCTCGAGGGTCAGCGCATCGCTCGGTTCGTCGGCCAGAATCACCGTCCGGTAGCCGGACAAGATGACGGGCAGATGCGGCAGGACATCGGCCAGCTTTTCGCCGGTGCGCAAGCGGCACCAGCGTATGCCGACCCCGCTGCCATCGCCGCCGACGGTCTCGCGCCGCGAGACGACTGCCGCTGCCGGCAGCGCGTCGCGCCAGTTGGGCAACATCCGGGGTTCACGATCGACGATCAGATGGTTCATCAACGCTCCGTCATGGCAACGCTCTTGGCCCGCAGCACGGGTTTGAGCAGGTAGGTCAGGACGCTCTTCTTGCCGGTCAGGATATCGACTTCGGCAACCATCCCGGGAATGATCGGCAGGTTGGCGTCGCCAAAACCGGGCTTGTTGGTGCGCACGCGGACCAGGTAAAAGGCATTGCCCTTTTCGTCGGTCACGGTGTCGGCGCCGATGTGCTCCAGTGTTCCCTCGAGGCCACCATAGACGGCGAAATCGTAGGCGGAGAACTTCACCATGGCCGGTTGCCCCGGCCGCAGGAAGGCGATGTCGCGCGGCAGGACGCGGGCTTCCAGGAGCAGCGCGTCCTCGAGCGGGACGATCTCGATCATGTCCTTGCCCGGCTGGACGACGCCGCCGACGGTATTGACCAGCAGGCGCTTGACCACGCCGCGCACCGGCGAACGGATCGACGACTGCTTGACCCGGTCGGACAGCGCAACGCTGCCTTCGGCCAGACCGCTCAGCTTGGTCATCGTCTCCGAGAGTTCGCGCCCGGCTTCGTTGCGGAAGCTCAGCTCGACCTCGTCGATCTTGCGATGCGCTTCGGAAATTGCCGCCTGGGTCCGCGTGATCTGCGCCGACGCCATGTCGCGTTCGCCGCGATAGCGCGAGACGTCACGCTCCAGGCGCAGCAGGTCGACTTCCGAAACGGCGCCGGAATTGATCAGCGGCCGCGTCTGCGCCAGTTCCTGCGAGGTCAGGTCATAGCCCTGCGAGGCCTGGGCCCGACGGGCGGTCGCCTCGTTCAGTTCCTGCTGGCGCTGCGCCAGTTGCTGGCGGGCGATCGATACGGCGGCGTCGAGTTCGCTGCGCCGGGCGAGAAAAAGCTGGCTCTCCTGGGTGACGATTTCCGGCGCTTCCTTGACCACCTCCTCCGGCGGCACGAACTCCTTGCCCTCGGAAATCGCCCGCAGCCGCGCCGCCTTGGCGAGCAGGCCGAGGTACTGGGCGCGGTTTTCCTTGACCGAGGAAACGAAGCGCGTCTCGTCGATCTTGATCAGCAACTGGTTCTCTTCGACGATGTCGCCTTCGTGCACCTGGATGTCGGAAACCAGGCCGCCGTCGATCGACTGCAGCACCTGCACCTGGCGCGACGGAATGACCCGGCCTTCGCCGCGCGTCACCTCGTCGAGCCGGGCGAAGGCCGCCCAGACGAAAAAGAGCACGAAGACGATGATGATGGAACGCAGCAGAACGCGCGCCCGCAGCGGCTCCTGACGCAGCATGGCAAGGTCGGCGTCGGTGGCGAAATCGACAACCTCGATTTCCTCACGGTTGGGCAGGCGCCCGAGCAGGCGTTCGACGCGCGGCCGGGCGCGCTGCGCCACCCGCTCAAGCCAGGCGTGGACTGCGCTCAGGATAGTTTTCAGGCGACTCATGACGCCCTCCCGATGCGGCCGCTCTGCAGCGCCTGAACGACCTGGTCACGCGGACCATCGGCAACCACCTTGCCGTCGTCGATGACGATGATGCGGGTGGCCAGATCGAGCAGACTGTTGCGGTGAGTGACGATGATCACCGTCTTGTGCGCGGCGATCGTCTTCAGGCGTTGCTTGAACTGCTGTTCCGACGAGAAGTCCATCGCGCTGGTCGGTTCGTCGAGCAGCAGGATCGGCGGGTCCATCAGGAAGGCGCGGGCGATCGCCACGCCTTGGCGCTGGCCGCCGGACAAGGAGTCACCGCGCTCGCCGATCATCATCTCGAAACCGTCCGGATGGCGATTGACGAATTCCGTCAGGCCACCCGCTTCGGCCGCCGCCAGGATCGCCGCGTCGTCGGCGAAGGGCGCGCCGATCGAGATGTTGTCGCGCATGGTGCCGTAGAACAGCGTCACGTCCTGCGGCACGTAACCGATGTTGCGGCGCAGGTCGGCCGGATCGAGCTGGCGGACATCGACGCCGTCGATGCTGACCGCGCCGCCGGTCGTCTGGTAGAGCCCCATCAAGAGTTTCTGCAAGGTCGTCTTGCCGGAACCGACGCGACCGATGACGACGACCTTCTCGCCCTCGCGGATCGAGAAATTGACGCTCTTCAGCGCTGCAACCTGGGTATTCGGGTAGTTGAAGGCGACGTCGCGGAACTCGATGTTGCCGCGCAGCTCCGGGCGATGGACGAAATTGGCATCGTTCGGGCGCTCGACCGGGTTGGCCATGACCTGTTCGAGCGAGGTCAGCGCCACCTTGGCGTTGTGATACTGCATCAGCAGGCCAACCACCTGGCCGAGCGGCGCCACCGCCCGCGACGACAGCATGGTGCAGGCAATCAGGCCACCCATGCTGAGCATGCCTTCGCTGATCAGATAGACGCCGGCGATGACGACCATCACGTTGACCAGTTGCTGCACTTCCATCGCGCCGTTGGTCGCCGCCGCCGAGAGGAAACGCATCTGGTTGTTGACGCGGGCGACGAAGGCCACCGATTTTTCCCACTTGCTCTGCATGACGCCTTCGGCGCCTTGCGTCTTGATCGTTTCCAGCGCCGTCAGGCTTTCGATCAGCGTCGCGTTGCGCAAGGCGCCGGCGCGGTAGGTGGTTTCCGAAAGCTCGTGCATCTTGTGCTGCAGCACGTAGGCGTAGACCGTCACCAGGATCATCGCCACCAGCACCGGGAAGATCAGCGGCCAGGCAATGATGCCGATGACGAGCAGGAAAAGCAGTGCAAACGGCAGATCGATGAAGGTGGTCACCGTCGCCGAGGTGATGAAGTCGCGCACCGATTCGAAGGAACGCAGGTTGGAAGCGAAGGAGCCGACCGCCGCTGGCCGCGCTTCCATTCGCACGCCGAGGACGCGTTCCATGATCTTGGCCGACAACTGCATGTCGATGCGGGCGCTGGCGAGATCGATGAAATAGCCGCGCAGGGTACGCAGCACCAGATCGAAGACGATCACCAGCGCGACACCGAAAGCCAGCACCCACAGCGTCTCGATCGCCCGGTTGGGCACCACCCGGTCATAGACGTTCATCGTGAACAGCGGCATGGTCAGCGCCATCACGTTGATCAGCAAGGCGGCGGCCAGCACGTCGCGATAGACCGGCCACTGATCGGCCATGGCGCCCCAGAACCAGTGGCGCAGCTTGATCTCGCCGACCTGCGGCGTGCGCTTGTCGAAACGGAAATGCGGCCGGGCGAAGATGGCGATCCCGGTGTAGCGCGCGGCCAGTTCGGCCCGCCCGAGGACAACCGTGCCCTGCCCGGTTTCCGGGAACAGCAGGCGGGCGTTCTCGCCGCTTTCGTCCCAACCGAGCAGGACACAGGCTTCTTCGCCGTGCAGCATGAGGACCGCCGGCAACAGCACCGTATCGATCCGCTCCAGCGGCCGCCGCGACAGTTTGGCGGAGAGGCCGGCACGAGCCGCGGCACGCGGGAACAACGACGGCGTGAGGACGCCTTTTTCCAGCGGTAGCCCGGCGACCAATGCCGCCCGGGTGCCAGGACGCCCATGAATACGGGTCAGTTCAACCAGGCAGTCAAGCAGCGGATCGTGGTGCAACAGATCCGCCCGAACTCCGGTTTTGACCGCCTCAACGGAAATGCTCATCCCTGTTGGTGCCCTTCATGTTATTTGTATGGTTGCCGGATTCTACCTTTCAGCGCAGCGGCAAATGCAAAACATTGCAAATTGCGTCACTCCACGAGCATGCCTCAGGGCAGGAAAGCCTGCAAGCGCCGGGGAACCCGGTGATTGCCGAGATGCACGTAGTCCGGCAAGCCATCGCGGAAAGGCGGCGGATCCTCGCCTGCGATCAGCGGCTGCAGATACGCCCGGCAGATGTCGGTGATATGAAAGCCGTCGGCGGCAATGAATTCGGCCGGCATCCGCCGCTCGCGGTTGGCCACCGCGGTCAGCGGCACTTCGCCGATTTCCCAGCGGTAGGGCCGGTCGGCGAGGCGATGCAGGGTCAGCATGATGTCGCGCCCGCCGGCCACCGCCCGGTCGACCGCGGCGACGCCCAGGGCATGCGCCTGTTCGACGTCGGTGCCGGAGGCGAGATGGCGCGCCGCCCGCTGCAGGTAATCGGCGAGCGCCAGATGGTACTTGTAGCCGAGCCGGGCATGGATCAGCTCGGCGATGTAGCGGCCGACGCCGCCGGCCTGGGTATGGCTGGGCAGCTCGCTCTGCGGCAGGGCGCCGATCGCGCAACCGCCCTCGTCGCACAGGCCTTCGGCGGCAGCGATCGTGCAATACCCGAAACGCTGGACGCAGGCTTCGACGCGGGCGAGGAAGCGCTCGGCGTCGAAGCGGACTTCCGGAAACAGCAGCAGGTGCGGCGGCTCGCCTTCGTGCCCGCTGGCCAGCCCGGCGGCGGCGGCGATCCAGCCGGCGTGGCGGCCCATCGCTTCGAGGATGAAGATGCGGGTCGAGGTACGCGCCATCGAGGCGACGTCGAAGCCGGCCTCGCGCATCGAGGTCGCCACGTACTTGGCGACCGAACCGAAACCGGGGCAGGTATCGGTCAGCACCAGGTCGTTGTCGACGGTTTTCGGCAGGCCGATCACCTGCAGCGGATAGCCGAGCTCGGCGAGCGTCTGCGACAGGTGCCAGGCGGCGCCCATGCTGCCATCGCCACCGTTGATGAAGACGTAGCCGATGTCGTAGGCGCGAAAGACCGCGATCAGCCGCTCGAAATGGCGCCGGTGCGTGCTCAGCGGCCCGAGATGGTAGCGGCTGGAACCGAAGGCGCCGCCGGGTGTGTAGCGCAGGCGGGCGATATCGGCATCGCTTTCGAGATCGGTATCGATCAGTTCCTCGGTCAGCGCACCGAGGATGCCGTCGTGACCGGCGTAGACCTTGCCGATCGATCCGGGCTGCTGCAAACGCAAACGGCGTGCTTCCTGAATCAGGCCGCACGCCGTCGCGTTGATGACGGCGGTAACGCCTCCCGACTGCGCGTAGAAGGCGTTCCTCCCGGTCATCGGCTTACTTCAGGGCGTCGAAAACCGCCGCGGTGATGCTGTCCACGCTGCCGACCCCGGCGATCTTGCGCACCTGCGGCGCTGCGGCGTCGCCCTCGGCCGCCCACTTGCCGTAGAACTCGACCAGCGGCTTGGTCTGCGAGTGATAGACGTCGAGCCGCTTCTTGACCGTTTCTTCCTTGTCATCGTCGCGCTGCACCAGGTCTTCGCCGGTGACGTCGTCCTTGCCCTCGACCTTGGGCGGGTTGAACTTGACGTGGTAGGTACGGCCCGACGCCAGGTGGGCGCGGCGGCCGGCCATGCGCTCGATGATGTCGCTGTCGGGAACATCGATTTCGAGCACGAACTCGATCGGCACGCCGGCGTCCTTCATCGCCTGCGCCTGCGGGATGGTGCGCGGGAAGCCGTCGAACAGGTAACCGTTCTTGCAGTCGTCCTGCTGCAGGCGGTCCTTGACCATGCCGATGATCACGGCGTCCGGGACCAGGCCGCCGGCGTCCATGTGCTTCTTGGCTTCCAGGCCGAGCGGGGTGCCGGCCTTGACCTGGGCGCGCAGCATGTCGCCGGTCGAGATCTGCGGAATGCCGTACTTTTCGCAGATGTACTTGGCCTGCGTACCCTTGCCGGCGCCGGGTGCGCCCAAAAGAATCAATTTCATTGAGAAGTCCCTCTGGTTACGTATGAAAATTCTTGTTGTCGGCTGTTGTGGCGCCGTTCTCTACCGCCCGAAATTACCTGCTTATTCAGGCTCGGTCAAACAGTTTGCGCATCCGCTCGGCGTCTTCGGGCGTATCGACACCGGGCGCCGGCGCCGCATCCACCAGGGCGACGCTGATCCGGTAGCCGTGCCACAGGGCGCGTAGTTGTTCGAGCGCCTCGAACTGCTCGGTCGGCGCGACGGCGAGGCCAGCGTAGGCCTTCAGGAAGCTGGCGCGGTAGGCGTAGAGGCCGACGTGGCGCAGCGCCGGCAGGCCGTCGGGCAGGTTGGCGCCGCCGCCCTCGCGGGCGAAGTGATCGCGCGCATAGGGCACCGGCGCGCGCGAGAAATAGGCGGCGTCGCCGTCGGCGCGGCAGACCACCTTGACCACGTTGGGATTGAAGAAATCGGCCGGCTCGGCGATCGGATGGGCGACGGTGGCGATATCGGCGCCGCTGACGGCGAGCTGGCGCGCGGTGTGGACGATGACTTCCGGCTCGATCAGCGGCTCGTCGCCCTGCACGTTGACAACGATGGTTTCGTTGCTCCAGCCGCGCTGGGCCACCACTTCTGCCAGGCGGTCGGTGCCGGTGGCGTGGTCGGCGCGCGTCATCAACGCGGCGACTTCATGCGCCTCGCAGGCGGCCCGGACTTCCGGATGATCGGTCGCCACCCAGACTTCTTCGGCACCGGCCAGGCGCGCCCGTTCGGCAACGCGGACGACCATCGGCTTGCCGCCGAGATCGAGCAACGGTTTGGCCGGCAGGCGGCTCGACGCGTAACGCGCCGGAATGACGATCTTGAACGCCGGCGTCATCACGCTTCGTCGGCGCCCAGCGGCCGCGCCTCGTCCTCGAGCATGACCGGGATGTCGTCGCGAATCGGGTAGGCCAGCTTGCACGGCTTGCACACCAGTTCCTGCGCCGCCTTGCGGAATTCGAGGGGGCCCTTGCAGATCGGGCAGACGAGTATTTCAAGCAATCGGGCGTCCACGGAGTTTCTCCACTAACAAATCGGTCAATGCCGGCGGCAGATCGGCGTCGACGGGCAGAACCCAGGTCTCCGCCGCCGTCAGTCCGGCGCATTTTACTGCATCCTTCTCGGTCATCAGCAGCACCGCGTCGTCGCCGAAGGCGAGGTCGCCGGCCGCGTAGGCGTGATGATCGGGGAAAGGGTGGGGCACGCAGTCCAGGCCGAGGCCGGCCAGCGTGCGGAAAAAACGCCCGGGATCGCCGATCCCGGCCACCGCGTGCAGCGGCCGGCCGCGCAACTGGGCGGCGGCGCAGCGGACGGCCGGATCGTCGAGACGGTAGAAGTCGCCGGCGCGCAGCGTCATCGCGAACGCCGGCCGGCCGCCGGCCAGCTCGGTCGCGGCAAAATCGTTGCCGACCACGGCATCGACTTCGGCCAACCGCGCCAGCGGCTCGCGCAGCGGCCCCAGCGGCAGGCGCCAGCCGTTGCCGGCGCCGCGCCGGTCGAAGACGGCGATCTCGACATCGCGCGCCAGCCGGTAATGCTGCAGGCCGTCGTCGCAAAGCAGCAGATCGACCTCAGGATGCGCCGCCAGCAGCGCCCGGCCGGCCGCCGCGCGGTCGCGCCCGACCCACACCGGGACGCCGCTGCGGCGGCCGAGCAGCAAGGGTTCGTCGCCAACTTCGGCCGGCGTCGAATCAGCCAGCACCGGACGCGGCTGGGCCGCCGCAGCGCCGTAGCCGCGGCTGACGATGCCGAGACGAAAGCCGCGCGCCGCCAGTTGGCCGGCCAGCCACAGGGTCAGCGGCGTCTTGCCGGCGCCACCGACGGTCAGGTTGCCGACGACGACGACCGGCACCGGCAGCCGCTGCGGCCGCGCCTGCCGGCGCCGCCAGCCGGCAACGCCGACGAACAGCAGGTTGAGCGGCAGCAGCAGCGGCAGCAGAAGCCAGAACGCCGGCGTCAGCCGGCGTTCGTACCAGTGTCGCTGCAACCAGCCGGCGAGCATCACTCGGGCGACTGGGTGGCGAAGGAGATGTGCGGGTAGCCCGCCGACTGCGCGGCCTGCATGACGTCGATGACACGCTGGTGGGTGGCTTTGGCGTCGGCGTTGATGACGATCACCGGTTCCTTGCGCCCGGCTGCCGCCTGCTGCAGCGCCGCCGAAATCGCCTCGATCTCGCCGCTGGCGAGCGGCGCCTTGTTGACCAGGATCTGACCGGCGGCGGTAACCGCGACATCGATCTCGTTCGGCTGCTGGTTTTCCTGGGTGACGTCGGCCGTCGGCAGGTTGATCTCGAGGCCGGAGAACTTCGAGTAAGTGGTCGTCAGCATCAGGAAGATGATGATCACCAGCAACACGTCGATCATCGGGATCAGGTTGATTTCCGGCTCTTCGCGGCCGCGTCCGCGCTGGAAATTCATCGCTTACTTCCGGTCGCCGTGCATCACTTCGACCAGGCGTACCGCCTGCTGCTCCATCTCGACGACGAAGCCATCGACCAGCGCGCGGAAATGGCGCCAGAAGATCAGGCTGGGAATCGCGATGAAGATGCCGAAGCCGGTGTTGTACAGGGCGATCGAAATGCCGTGCGCCAGTTGCTGCGGGTTGCCGGTGCCCGGCGCCTGCGAACCGAAGATCTCGATCATCCCGACGACGGTACCGAACAGCCCCATCAGCGGGCTGATCGAGGCGATGGTGCCGAGCGTCGTCAGGTAACGGTTGAGGTCGTGAGCGACCGCCGAACCGGCTTCCTCGATCGACTCCTTCATCACCTCGCGCGAGTTGTTCACGTTGCGCAGACCGGCCGCCAGCACGCGGCCGAGCGGCGAGTGGCGGTCCAGTTCATCGAGCAGCTTGCCATTGTCGGCGCCACGCCGGAACTCGCCGACCGCCCGCTGCAACAGGCCCGCCGGCACGATCTTTCCGCGACGCAGGCTGATCAGGCGCTCGATGATCAGCGCCATGGAGATGACCGAGGCCAGCAACAGAGGCCAGATGGGCCAGCCGGCCGCTTTGACGATTTCAAACACTTGACGATGTCCTTGGCGAAAGTTTAGTCCGCAATTCTGCCTCCCCGGCGGCGCAGGGGCAAGCGCGACGATTTTCCGGGGCCGCCGCGGCTTATCCCCAAAAGCTGTGGATAAGTCTGTGGAAGAGCTGTCATCAGTTGCCGCAAACCCGCAAGAAACAAGGCTTTCGCCTACCCTGCCAAAAAACGAGGCATAGAATAAAAACAGCACAAAATCAATAACTTGAAAATCACCAGAAATGTCAAGCGCCTACCATGAAAAGTCTGACCACGGTAGAATGACGCCATGCCTTCTCCTCTGCCGCCTGTCAATAACTCCGTACTCAGCGTCAGCGCGCTCAACCGTCTGGTGCGCGATTGTCTGGAGTCCGCCTTTCCGATGCTCTGGGTGGGCGGTGAAATTTCCAACCTGACCCGCGCCGCCTCCGGCCACGTCTATTTCTCGCTCAAGGACGGCAATGCCCAGGTGCGTTGCGTGATCTGGCGCAACCGGGCGCAACTCCTGGGCTGGCGCCCGGAGAACGGGCAGAAGGTGGAGGCCAGCGCGCTGGTCTCCTTCTACGAGGCGCGCGGCGAGTTCCAGCTCACTGTCGAATCGCTGCGTCGCGCCGGCCAGGGCGATCTCTACGAACGCTTCCTGCGGCTCAAGACACAACTTGAAAATGAAGGCCTCTTCGCCGCCGAACGCAAACGCCCGCTGCCGCCCTACCCGCGCCGCCTGGCCATCGTCACCAGCCTGCAGGCGGCGGCGCTGCGCGACGTGCTGAGCACGCTGCACCGGCGCGCCCCCTACCTCGGCGTCGAGATCCACCCGGCGCCGGTTCAGGGCGATGGCGCCGCCGCCCGCCTCGCCAGCGCCCTGGCCGCCGCTGGCCGCAGCACGGCCGACGCCGTCATCCTCTGCCGCGGCGGCGGCAGCATCGAAGACCTCTGGGCCTTCAACGAGGAAGCCGTCGCCCGCGCCATCGTCGCCTGCCCATTGCCGGTCATTACCGGCGTCGGCCACGAAACCGACTTCACCATCGCCGACTTCGCCGCCGACCGCCGCGCCCCGACGCCGACCGCCGCCGCCGAACTGCTCTCCCCGGAACGCAGCGCGCTGCTGGCCCGCGTCGACGAACTGCAACGACGACTGCAGCGCGTCAGCCAGCGCCGCCTCGCTGAACACCAGCAAGGCCTCGACTGGCTGCGCTCGCGCCTCGTCCACCCGGCGCAGGCCCTGCTCCGCCAACGCCAGCAACTAGACCGCCTGGGCGATCGCCTGCAACGCGCCCAGGCCGCCAGCCTGCTGCGCCAGCGCCTGGCGCTCAGCACGCTGGCCCGCCGCGCCGCCGGTTGCCGACCGCAAGCCGATACGCACGAAAAAGCCCTGGCGCACCTCGCCCACCGGCTGCAACAGGCCAGCCGCGGGCAATTCGCCGAACGACGGATGAAACTAAATGGCCTCGCCGGCAGTCTGAGACAACTGGACCCGCAGGCGGTACTGGCCCGCGGCTACGCGCTGGTCAGCAATGCCGACGGCAAGCCGCTGCGCGACAGCCTGGCGGTCAGTCCCGGCGACCGGCTGCAGATCCGGCTGGCGCGCGGCGGACTGGCGGCAACGGTCGACCAGGTTGTCGCCCCGCCGGAAGCTGACTAGAATTTTCGAATCACCCCTGACAAACAACGGAGAATATCAATGGAACACCAACTGCCCGCTCTGCCCTACGCCAAGGATGCCCTCGCCCCGCACATGTCGGCCGAGACCTTCGACTACCACTACAGCAAGCACCACCAGGCCTACGTCACCAACCTGAACAACCTGATCAAGGGCACCGAGTACGAAGCCCTCGACCTCGAAGCGATCGTCAAGAAGGCCCCGGCCGGCGGCATCTACAACAACGCCGCCCAGGTCTGGAACCACAGCTTCTTCTGGAACTGCATGACCCCGAACGGCGGCGGCGCCCCGAGCGGCGCCCTGGCCGCCGCGATCGACGCCAAGTGGGGCTCGCTGGATGCCTTCAAGAGCGCCTTCCAGACCTCCGCCGTCGGCAACTTCGGCTCCGGCTGGACCTGGCTGGTCAAGAAGGCCGACGGCTCGCTCGACATCGTCAACATGGGCGCCGCCGGCACCCCGCTGACCACCGGCGACCAGGCCCTGCTCTGCGTCGACGTCTGGGAACACGCCTACTACATCGACTACCGCAACCTGCGTCCGAAGTTCGTCGAAACCTTCCTCAACAACCTGGTCAACTGGGCCTTCGTCGAAGCCAACTTCGCCGGCTGATCGCGGTATTTCCGGATAAAACCCGCAAAACGGGTTTCATAAAAGAGGGAGCGTTCAGCTCCCTCTTTTCATTGCAAAATCGCTTGGCGCTTTCCGCACATCGGCCTTAACCGACCTTCGGCCTCCAGCCAGAATCGGGCGGCAATCTACCTGTTACCTGCCATTGCTGTCCAAGATACAGGCATGGGCACAAAGTTGAATTTGCTTGCCAGTGCTGCACCCCCACAAACAAAATGCAAATAAAATAGACGTCGCAAATTGACGAATATTCAGACTAAGCAGGGGGCATACATGTATCTTAAACAGATCTACATCCAGCATAACGGCCCAATTAACCGACTCAGTCTCAACCTACCGTTCTCCCCGGACGGAAATCCGCGCCCATGCGTCCTGGTTGGCACGAATGGAAGCGGTAAAACGCACCTGCTCTCAATCGTCGCTGATGCGCTGTTTGAAGCGGCCGCTGCTCATTACCATGACGTGGTCGCAAATGGAACCGGAGTAAATCGCCCATGGTTTCGTCTCGTAGGGGGTACAACGACGACCATGGGAGCTTCCGGCGGATGTGCGCTACTGGAGTTTCAAGAAGGGGCTTCAACACACATCTACACCGAAAAGGGTGGCAAACTTCCCCTACCTCAAGTCACAGAACACCTGCCGGAATCGCTTCGCCCACATGCAACATGGGCCGAAGAGGGAGCGGTAAAAAACTTCACCATCGATGAAATGCAGTCTCAGCGCGTTTTTTCCCAAGGAGCATACGCATACTTCCCCTCCAATCGTGCAGAAGTACCCCATTGGCTGAATCAAAACAGCCTGAATACAGAGGGTTTCAATCTTGAACCACGATTCTCAAATCGATTAGGAAAGCCGATTTACGTTGAAAGCGGCTTTGCCCAATTGAAACAGTGGTTATTGTCACTTTTGCTTGATACCAGAATGGATGTCATCTCAGTCATCACGGAAGTTGGAAAGACAATTGCTCTGCCCGTGGGGAACTCAGAAAAAGCGTTGGCCAATCGCCCGTTATGGGAATGCACAAACCAAATTTTGCAGGCGGTGTTTGGGGATCAATCTGTCCGTTTCGGGGTGACTGGTCGCCACTCTTCCGGCCGAATAGTTGTGCAGCGAAATGGTTCAGCGCTGCTCCACTCGCTTGACGGATTGTCGGCTGGACAAGCCACTTTACTTAACACCTTCGGCACACTTCTACGTTACGGCGATCAATCGGCCGCATCGCCGATGGCCCCTAACGAACTAACTGGAATCTGCATCATTGACGAGATTGATGCGCACATGCACATGGATTTGCAGCACCGTGCATTGCCCACGTTGATCAAGATGTTTCCGAAGGTTCAGTTCATTGTCTCAAGTCATTCCCCATTTTTTGTACTTGGCATGGAAAATGTTTTCGGACCCGAAGGACTCTCAATCATTGACATGCCTTCTGGAACCCCCATTCAAGCTGAAACCTACGAAGAATTCGGGCGTGCGCTAGATGCGCTCCAAAACACCAGAGCATTCAACGCAGCGATCGCGGAAGCAGTTGGAGTAACCGGTAAACTGCTTGTGCTTCTTGAAGGCGAAACTGATCCGAAATACATGAGCACAGCGGCAGAACTTCTAGGGCGCACGCTGATACAGGAGAAAGTTGAATTTCAGTGGGTCGGTGCGAAAGACCCAAAAAATGGTCAAGGCTTCCATACTGGCAAAGATGCGCTGAATTCGACCCTGACGGTACTCCGAGCAAAACCTGAGTTGGCAAAACGTCAGATCGTTCTGCTTTACGACAATGATGCAAACAAACCCGACGAAGACTTCTTTGAACTCATATATGTCCGGTCGATGCCGACCAACAACGAGAACAAAATCATTGAAGCTGGTATCGAAAATCTTTTGGCTGAAGCAGCGATCACCCCAGAGATGTTCGATCAAAAAACGACAAAGAAGAAAAACGGGAGTAGCACAGTCACGACCACACTGAACAAAATGAAACTCTGCGTTCAACTGTGTGACAACAAGCGGCATGCAGCCGATTTCCGAAAATTCTCCTCCGTTTTGGACGCAATTGAAGCTCTCGTTGCAGAGAATACTGACGCAGCACCGCAACCGGCTTATACGCAACCTGCATCGCCTCTACCTTTGTAGTGCTTTCCGTAATCGCTGAGAGTTTGTTTCGCCACCTAAACAAGCCACTCTCATTGGATCAATCGAATGTCTGAAAAGGCCGAGAAGTTGTCGTTGGTTGCCCCCCATTTACAAAAGCACTCAGAAGTTGTATCGGCCAATAGAACAGCTTCGGTTTCAGGACGACGTGCTTCCAACAAGAGCGCGCTGATCCTCTGGCGGCTTGATAGAATCCTCGCGCCTGGATCGTCAGTTTCGATCCTCATATCGCTGACCATTTGCCTTTGACAACACCGACCGATGCCTCGCGCCGCCATCTGCGTCACGGCGACCGCCGGGGAGGTTTTCCGATGAGTGATTGCCCTTGAGAATCCTGCTCGCCGAAGATGACGCGCTGATCGCTTCGGCCATTCTGGCCAGCCTGCGCAAGCACGATTTTTCCGTGGACTGGGTCAGCGACGGCCAGGATGTCGTCGGCGCGATCCAGTCCCACGATTACGGGATGCTGATCCTCGACCTCGGCCTGCCGCACGTCGACGGGATCGACATCCTGGCCCGCCTGGAAAGCCGCAGCAAGCGCCTGCCGGTACTCGTCATCACTGCCCGCGGCGGCCTTGATGACCGGGTCAGCGGCCTCAACGCCGGTGCCGACGATTACCTGGTCAAGCCTTTCGAACTCGAGGAACTGGTCGCCCGGGTCTTCGCCCTGCGCCGCCGGACACTGGGCTGGCCGCAGAGCGAACTGTGCCTCGGCGCGCTGCGCGTCGACCCGCGCAAGCGCCAGGTCAGGCTGGCCAACCAGGAAATCCATCTCTCGGACCGCGAATTCCGTCTGCTGATGGCGCTGATCGAGGTTCCCGGCGTCGTCCTCAGCATCACCCAGCTCGAGGAACGCCTCTACGGCTGGGGCGAGGAAATCGCCAGCAATTCGATCGAGGTACAGTTGCACCGCCTGCGCAAGAAGCTGGGCAAGGAATGGATCCGCAACATCCGCGGCATCGGTTTCAAGCTGGTTGAGCCTGCGTGAATTCCGTCCTCGCCCGCCTGCTCGCCTGGCAGATCGGGACGCTGATCATCACCGCCGCCTTCGTCACCGCGCTGACTTACCGGATGACCTGGACCGAATTCAGCCGCAGCCGCGACCTTTCGCTGGAACAGGTGGCCTGGGCGGTGATGCGTCACCACGGCATGCACCCGGAGATCTACGATCTCTCCAACCAGCAGCAGAGCATCATCAGCCAGATCTGGGGCAGCGACGGCAAACTGCTGTTCGCATCCCGCCCCGACCAGCCGCTGCCACGCCAGAAGCCCGGCCTGAGCACCTTCACCTGGCAGGATCAGGAATGGCACGCCATGGTCATCGAGGATCGCGGCACCACCGTTCAGGTGGCCAATCCGAGCGATTCGCACGCCTTGTGGTTCCGCGAATTCGGCAGTTCGCTGATTGTCCCGTTCTCGGTGCTTGTCATCATCATGGGCAGTTTCATCGCCATCGCCGCCGCCCAGGCTTTTCAGCCGCTGCGCCAATTGCGCCAGGAAATCCGCGAACGCGCCCCCGGTTTCCTGTCGCCGATCCCGCGCGAGCAGTACCCCGACGAGATGCTGGTCATCGTCGATGCGCTGAACGACATGTTCCAGCGCCTCGACCAGGCCTTTCTCGCCCGCCAGCGCTTCATCGCCGATGCCGCGCACGAGCTGCGCACGCCGCTCACCGCGCTGCAGCTCAATGCCCAGGTGGTCAGCGGCGAAGGCGACCCGCTGGTGCGCCAGGAAGCCTTGAAGAACCTGCGCAGCGGCGTCGACCGGGCGGCGCATCTGGTCAGCCAGTTGCTGCATCTGGCGCGCTTCGATCCGCAATTCGCCGGCAAGCGGACGATCGCCACGGTCGACCTGCTCGAACTGGCGAAGACCGTGATCATCGAATGCGACATCCTGGCCGCCGCCAAGGACATCGACCTCGGCCTCGCCGAGCAGATGCCGACCGCGCTGACGGGCGAGCCGGAAGCCCTGCGCGTCCTGCTCTCCAACCTGATCGACAACGCCATCCGCTACACCCCGGCCGCTGGCCGGATCGACGTCAGCGTCACCCACGATCAGGAATCCGCGCGCCTGATCGTCGCCGACAACGGGCCGGGCATCCCGCTCGGCGAACGCGAGCGCGTCTTCGAAGCCTTCTGCCGGCTCGCCACGACGATCCCCGGTAGCGGGCTGGGACTGGCGATCGCGCGAGAAATCGTCCGCCAGCACGATGGCCAGATCGCCCTCGACGACACGCCGGGCGGCGGCCTGACGGTGCGTGTCGACCTACCCCTGAGATAGCGACGGAGGCGTCCCGACTGCGGTTTTTTCGGAAGTTGACTTCATTAAGTCTTCTGTAAGGTGATGGGCCGATCATTTAAATCGTTACATATCCCGTAACCGCCACAACAAAACGAGGAGGTCGATCATGTCGCAAGACGTGTATGCCCGGATCCGGGCAAATCCCAAATACGAGCAACTGAAGTCGGTTCGCAACACCTACGGCTGGGTCATGACCCTGCTCATGCTGGTCGTTTATTACGGCTATATCGCGCTGATCGCGTTCGACAAGGAATTCCTGGCCAAGCCGCTGGGCACCGGCGTGTCGACGATCGGCATCCCCATCGGCGTCGGCGTCATCCTGTTCACCATCGTCATCACCGGCATCTACGTGCGTCGCGCCAACGGCGAGTTTGACCAGCTGAAGGCTGAAATCGTCAAGGAGGCCAACAATGGTTAAGCTGCACAAACAACTCCTCGGCGCGCTCGCCCTGGCCGCCGTCGCCGGCACTGCCTTCGCGGCCGGCGCCGACCTCGGCCAGGCGGAAAAGCAGGCGACCAACTGGACCGCCATCGCAATGTTCGCCATCTTCGTGGTGATGACCCTCTTCATCACCAAGTGGGCGGCGGCCAAGACCAAGTCGGCGGCCGACTTCTACACCGCCGGCGGTGGCATCACCGGCTTCCAGAACGGCCTGGCAATCGCCGGCGACTACATGTCGGCAGCCTCCTTCCTCGGTATTTCCGCCGCGGTCATGGCCAACGGCTACGACGGCCTGATCTTCTCGATCGGCTTCCTCGTCGGCTGGCCGATCATCACCTTCCTGATGGCGGAACGCCTGCGCAACCTCGGCAAGTTCACCTTCGCCGACGTCGCCGCCTACCGCTTCCAGCAGACCCCGATCCGCGCCTTCGCCGCCACCGGCACGCTGGTCGTCGTCGCCTTCTACCTGATCGCCCAGATGGTCGGTGCCGGCCAGCTGATCAAGCTGCTGTTCGGCCTGGAATACTGGATGGCAGTGGTCATCGTCGGCGCGCTGATGATGGTTTACGTGCTGTTCGGCGGCATGACCGCCACCACCTGGGTGCAGATCATCAAGGCGATCCTGCTGCTCTGCGGCGCCTCGTTCATGGCCTTCATGGTGCTGCTGCACTTCGGTTTCAGCCCGGAAGCGATGTTCGCCGAAGCGGTGAAGATCAAGACCGAACTGGCCGCCAAGGGCCTGCTGGCCGAAGCCCTGAAGACCGATCCCGCCGCCACCGCGGAAGGCGTCGCCGCCGCAGCCGCGGCCAAGGGTCTGTCGATCATGGGCCCGGGCAACTTCGTCAAGGACCCGATCTCGGCGATCTCCTTCGGCATGGCGCTGATGTTCGGTACCGCCGGCCTGCCGCACATCCTGATGCGCTTCTTCACCGTGCCGGATGCCAAGGAAGCCCGCAAGTCCGTCTTCTGGGCGACCACCTGGATCGGCTACTTCTACATCCTGACCTTCATCATCGGTTTCGGCGCCATCACCTTCGTGCTGACCAACCCGGAGTTCCTGGACGCCAAGGGCGCCCTGCTCGGCGGCGGCAACATGGCGGCTATCCACCTGGCCAACGCGGTCGGCGGCAACATCTTCCTCGGCTTCATCTCCGCGGTTGCCTTCGCCACCATCCTCGCCGTCGTTGCCGGCCTGACGCTGTCCGGCGCCTCGGCCGTGTCGCACGACCTGTACGCCACCGTGTTCAAGGAAGGCAAGGCTGATTCGGCTGCCGAACTGCGTGTTTCCCGGATCACCACGATAGTCCTCGGCATCATCGCCGTCGTGCTGGGTATCGCCTTCGAGAAGCAGAACATCGCCTTCATGGTTTCGCTGGCCTTCGCCATCGCTGCCTCGGCCAACTTCCCGGTGCTGTTCATGTCGGTGCTGTGGAAGAACTGCACGACCAAGGGCGCGGTGATCGGCGGCTTCCTCGGCCTGATCTCCTCGGTTGCGCTGACCGTGGTCTCGCCGTCGATCTGGGAAGCCACGCTGGGCAATCCGAAGGGTTCTGCCTGGTTCCCCTACACCTCGCCGGCCCTGTTCTCGATGACCATCGGTTTCGTCGGCATCTGGCTGTTCTCGATCCTCGACAACAGCGCCCAGGCCGCGAAGGAACGCGAAGCCTACCTGGACCAGGAAGTCCGCTCGGAAACCGGCATCGGTGCCGCCGGCGCCAGCGGTCACTAAACAAAACAAGAAAAACACCCCTGGCCGGCGCTCTGCCGGCCACCTGCAAGGCCCCCGCCCCGGCGGGGGCCTTTTCTTTGCTCGCTCACAAAACCCATAACAGTTTCACCTAATCGAAAAAAATTGTCAGGGAACTGTAAGTTTACAAACCCAGACTGTGTCTCGTGGCGATGTTGCATTTCAGTGCAGCCCGCCCATCACATTTTATGGAGGAGACAAATAATGGACGATCAAGGCAAGGCCTACTGGTCAGCCACACTCGGACTGCTGGGAAAAATCCTGGCGATCTGGTTCGTGTGTTCATTCGGTGCCGGCATCCTTTTTGCCGACGCGCTGAACGGCATCAAACTCGGGGGTTACCCGCTGGGCTTCTTCTTTGCCCACCAGGGTTCGATCTACATCTTCATTGCCCTGATCTTTTATTACGCCAAGGCAATGGGCAACCTCGACCGCAAGTTCGACGTGCACGAAGATTAAGGAGCCAGCATGGATCTGCAAACTATGACTTACCTGGTGGTCGGCGCGTCGTTTGCGCTGTACATCGGGATCGCGATCTGGGCACGTGCCGGTAGCACGTCCGAGTTCTACGCTGCCGGCGGCAGCGTCCACCCGATCACCAACGGCATGGCAACCGCCGCCGACTGGATGTCGGCTGCTTCGTTCATCTCGATGGCCGGCCTGATCGCCAACATGGGTTACGGCGGCGGCCTGTTCCTGATGGGCTGGACCGGCGGCTACGTTCTGCTGGCGATGCTGCTCGCCCCGTACCTCCGCAAGTTCGGCAAGTTCACCGTGCCGCAGTTCATCGGTGACCGCTTCTACTCGCAGACCGCCTCGACGGTGGCCGTGATCTGTCTGCTCACCGCGTCGATCACCTACATCATCGGCCAGATGACCGGCGTCGGCGTCGCCTTCTCGCGCTTCCTGGGCGTTTCCAGCGACACCGGCATCTACATCGGTATGGGCATCGTCTTCGCCTACGCCGTGTTCGGCGGCATGAAGGGCATCACCTACACCCAGGTCGCCCAGTACATCGTGCTGATCCTGGCCTACACCGTCCCCGCCATGTTCATCTCGCTGCAGCTGACCGGCAACCCGATCCCGCAACTGGGCCTGGGCTCCAACATCTCCGGCACCGACATCTCGCTGCTGCAGAAGCTCGACCAGGTCGTTACCGACCTCGGCTTCGGTCAATACACGACCTCGGTTCCGGGCAGCACGCTGAACATGTTCGTGTACACGATGTCGCTGATGATCGGTACCGCCGGTCTGCCGCACGTCATCATGCGCTTCTTCACCGTGGCCAAGGTTTCCGACGCCCGTTCGTCGGCCGGCTGGGCGCTGGTCTTCATCGCGATCCTGTACACCACCGCCCCGGCGGTCGGCGCGATGGCCAAGCTCAACCTGCACGGCACCGTCAACACCGCGGTCGGCCTGCAGACCGCTGCCGATGGCTCGATGGTCGTCAATGCCGACGCGGTCAAGGCCAACGCTGACGTGTTCGCCACCGAAGCCTCGCTGGTCTACGAACAGCGTCCGGAATGGATGAAGCGCTGGGAAAAGACCGGTCTCCTGAAGTTCGAGGACAAGAACGGCGACGGTCGCATCCAGTACTACAACGACAAGACGAAGAGCGCCGATGCCAAGGCCAAGGCCGAAGCTGCCGGCTGGAAGGGCAACGAGCTGACGGTCAACGCCGACATCATCGTGCTGGCCAATCCGGAAATCGCCCTGCTGCCGAACTGGGTTATCGCCCTGGTTGCTGCCGGTGGTCTGGCTGCCGCTCTGTCGACCGCTGCCGGTCTGCTGATGGCGATCTCCGCTGCCGTGTCGCATGACCTGGTGAAGGGTGTGTTCATGCCGAACATCTCCGAGCAGGCCGAACTGCGCGCCGGCAAGATCTCGATGGCGGTCGCCATCGTCATCGCCGGTTACCTCGGCCTCAACCCCCCGGGCTTCGCTGCCGGCACGGTTGCCCTGGCCTTCGGTATCGCCGCCTCGTCGCTGTTCCCGGCGATCATGATGGGTATCTTCTCGAAGAAGATGAACAAGGAAGGCGCCATCGCCGGCATGCTGGCTGGCCTCTTCGTCACCCTGTTCTACGTGTTCGCGCACAAGGGTATCTTCTTCATCAAGGGTACCGACTTCGTCGATATGATCGGCGGCGCCAACAGCTTCTTCGGCATCACGCCGGAAGCCTTCGGTGCGATCGGTGCGCTGGTCAACTTCGTCGTCGCCTTCGTGGTCGACAAGATGACCAAGGAACCGCCGGAGCACATCCAGCACATGGTCGAAAACGTCCGCATCCCGCGTGGCGCCAAGGCTGTGGATGGCGCGCACTAAGCGCGATTGAGGTAAGCTCCCGTCCGGTGCCCCCGGACGGGATTCCGAACCCCGTCGGTCGTTTCCACGGGGTTTTTTATTGCGCGGCTGCCCCGGCGTCCGCGGCTGTACCGAGGTGCAACATGGCTTTCAACGTCCATATCGCAATGACCTGGATCCTGTTCCTGGCGCTCTTCCCGATGGCCTTCATCTGGCTGCGGCGCGCCTGGCGCATCGCCATCAACAAGGATTTTTCCGAAGTCGCCCTGAAGCACGGCGAATCACCGGCCAACCCCGAGAAATATGCGCCCTACGAAGCGGTGATCAACCTGGTCGCCGGCAGCGTCGCGCTCGCCGTGATCGGCGGCGTGCTGGCCGGCGAACTGGCCTACGACAGCTGGATCGCCATCGCCGGCTCGACCATCTGGTGCAAGATTTTCCTCAGCTTCGCGCTGAGCCGACAGGCGCACCCGATGAACCTGCCCGGCTTCATGCAGCGCCGCATCAGCCTGCGCCCGCAACCGCCGGCCGCCGAGCGCGACGACAAGTAATCGGCAATTTCAGGCGAGGTCGAGGATCGCCGGCAGGAAGACCTCGCTCACCAGTACGCTGCCGCCATCGAGATGATGGCGCGAACGACGCGCCCAAAGCGGCGGCAGCGGCCGGCCAAGCACCTGACAAACCCGGCGATGCAAGGCATCGCGCTGGCGCAGGCGGACGAATTCGATATCGCCGCGCCCGAAGCCGGGATGGGTAAACAGCAGCGAGCCGAGCGAACGGCTGCCCAGGCGGGCAAACCAGCGCCCGAGACGACCGCAACGCCCCGTCGACAGCACACTTTCGGCGAAAATCACCGGCACGCCGTCGCATTCGAGCAGCACCTCGCGCACCGGCCGGCGCGCGTTCGCGGTTTCGTCGGCCAGCGCCAGCCGCCAGCCCTGGGCGACGACCCGGACGCGGAATTCGCTGCAATGGCGCCGACAGCGCGCAGTCAGCGAATGCGCCTCGACCAGCCAGCCGCGCAGCGATTGCGCCGCCGGCAGACGGCTGCCCCAATCGAGCCGGGGCGGCATCAGCGTGGCGTCGGCGCGCGTTCGAGACCGCGCAGGCGGGCGCCGCGGGCGATGCCGCGTTTGGCGAACCAGCCCTGGTTCATTTCCAGCGCGTAACGCGCCGGCAGCTTGGCGCAGTGGTTGTCCTCGGTCTTCGGCGCCATCTCCTCGATGTTGATGATGTAGCCTTCACGGTCGATGAAGGCGACCGAGAGCGGGATCAGCGTGTTGCGCATCCACATGCAGTGGGTGTTTTCCTGCGGGAAGACGAAGAGCATGCCGCGCTGCACCGGCATCGTCTCGCGCTGCATCAGGCCGGTCTGGCGGTGGCGGTCATCGGCCGCCACTTCGGCCTCGATGCGGTGCATGCCGGCGCTCAATTCGATCACCGGCATCGCCTCGCCGGCCGCCGCCAATCCGGCCACGCCCGCCAGCCACCAGCCGCAGAGCGCGGCCCATCCGAATTTCTTCATGCTTCAACCTCGCAAATCATCTATCGTCGCCTCGCGCTGGCGCCATTCGCCGAGGCCGAGGCCATCCACCGTCAACCGGCCGATCGCCGCCCGCACCAGGCGCAGCACAGGATAACCGATCGCCGCGCCCATCCGCCGCACCTGCCGGTTCTTGCCCTCGGCGATGCGAATTTCCAGCCAGCTGGTCGGAATCGCCGCCCGGTAGCGGATCGGCGGATCGCGCGGCCAGAGGCCGGGCGGCTCGTCGATGCGCCGTACCTGCGCCGGCTGCGCGGTGAAGTCGGACAGGCGGATGCCGGCGCGCAGGCGGTCCAGATCGGCCTCCGCCGGCTCGCCCTCGACCTGCGCCCAGTAGGTCTTGACCAGCTTGTGCCGGGGATCGGCGATGCGCGCCTGCAGGCGGCCGTCGTCGGTGAGCAGCAACAGGCCCTCGCTGTCGGCATCGAGGCGACCGGCAACATACACACCTTTCAACGGAATGTAGTCGACCAGTCCCCGCCAGCGGCCTTCCGGCGTAAACTGGCTGAGTACGCCGTACGGCTTGTTGAAGATGACGATTTTCGACACGTCGCCCGGTTCAGGAAGAAAAACCGGAATTTTACGGCAGCGGCGGTCAACCGTCCGCTCCCCGTCACGTTAAAGCAGCACCCCGACCTCACGAGACCTCGATGCAGCAACCCCAAGCGTCGGCAGCCGACCGCCCGGCAAGCCTTCCCGCCCGCTGGAACGGCCCCGCCGCGTTCCGCCTCGCCGCTGGCGAAACCCTGGCCGCCTGGCTGGAAACCGACCTCGACGCCCGCCTGCACTTTGCCGCCGGCCTGATCGCCGTCACCGAGCACCGCCTGATCGCCATCGATGACACTGGCCAGTACCGCGAATGGCCGCTCACCGCCGGCCTGCGCCTCGACCACCACGACCACGCCGGCGTCGGCACGCTCGAACTGCTCGACACCAGCGGCCGCCTCGCCTGCTGGCGCTACACGCTGGCCAACAACCTGGCGGCGCTGCGCCTGATCGACGAATTCGACCTGCTGCGCGACAGCCGTGTCAGCGGCCAGCCGCCGCAGCGGCCGGAGGCGGAAAGCTGCCCGAAGTGCAAGACGCCGCTGCCGCCGGGCGCCGAGGAATGCCCGATCTGCAACCGCGAGGCGACGGTCGCCCCGTCGACCTGGACCCTGTTCCGTCTCTGGCGTTTCGCCCGGCCCTACCGCTGGCAGCTCTTCCTCGGTTTCGTGCTCACCCTGGCCTCGACCGCGGCACAGCTGGTGCCGCCCTACCTGACGATGCCGCTGATGGACAAGGTGCTGATCCCGTTCCAGAACGGCCAGCCGATCGACTGGAACCTGGTCGGCATGTACCTCGGCGGCCTGCTCGGCGCGGCCATCGTCGCCTGGGGCCTGGGCTGGATCCGCACCTACATCCTGTCGCTGGTCTCCGAGCGCATGGGCCGCGACCTGCGCACCCAGACCTACGACCACCTGCTCGGCCTGTCGCTCGAATATTTCGGCGGCAAGCGCACCGGCGACCTGATGGCGCGCATCGGCAACGAAACCGACCGCATCAACATCTTCCTCTCGCTCGACCTGCTCAACTTCGCCACCGACGTACTGATGATCACGATGACCGCGGTCATCCTGTTCAGCATCAACCCCTGGCTGGCGCTGGTCACCCTGCTGCCGCTGCCGGTCATCGGCTGGCTGATCCACTTCGTGCGCGAGAAGCTGCGCACCGGTTTCGAGAAGATCGACCGCGTCTGGGCCGAAGTCACCAACGTGCTCGCCGATACCATCCCCGGCATCCGCGTGGTCAAGGCCTTCGCCCAGGAAAAGCGCGAGGGCGAACGCTTCCGTGCCGCCAACGAGCACAATCTGCAGATGAACGACAAGCTCAACCGCACCTGGTCGCTGTTCACCCCGACGGTGACGCTGCTCACCGAGGTCGGCCTGCTCGTCGTCTGGGTCTTCGGCATCTGGCAGATCGCCCACGGCGATTCGACGGTGGGCACGCTGACCGCCTTCCTCGCCTACATCGGCCGCTTCTACACCCGCCTCGACTCGATGAGCCGCATCGTCTCGGCAACGCAGCGCGCCGCGTCGTCGACCAAGCGCATCTTCGACATCCTCGACCACGTCTCGAGCGTGCCGGAACCGACCAACCCGGTACATCTGCAAAACGTCACCGGCCGCATCGAACTCAAGCAGGCCTGCTTCCGCTACGGCACCCGCGCCGTCACCAAGGACGTCGACCTGGTCATCGAACCGGGCGAGATGATCGGCCTGGTCGGTCATTCCGGCTCCGGCAAGTCGACGTTGGTCAACCTGATCTGCCGTTTTTACGACGTCACCGAGGGCCAGATGCTGATCGACGGCGTCGACGTGCGCTCGGTGCCGGTCGCCGAATTCCGCAGCCACATCGGCCTGGTCCTGCAGGAGCCCTTCCTGTTCTTCGGCACCATCGCCGAGAACATCGCCTACGGCAAGCCCGACGCGACGCGCGCCGAAATCGTCGCCGCCGCCCGCGCCGCCCACGCCCACGAATTCATCCTGCGCCTGCCGCACGGCTACGACTCGCTGGTCGGCGAACGCGGCCAGGGCCTGTCCGGCGGCGAGCGCCAACGGATCTCGATTGCCCGCGCGCTGCTCATCGACCCGAAGATCCTGATCCTCGACGAGGCAACTTCGGCGGTCGACACCGAGACCGAAAAGGAAATCCAGAAGGCGCTCGACAACCTGGTCAAGGGCCGCACCACGATCGCCATCGCCCACCGCCTGAGCACGCTGAGGAAGGCCGACCGGCTGGTGGTCATGGATCGCGGCCGCATCGTCGAGGTCGGCAACCACGACGCGCTGATGGACGCCGAGGGCCATTACCACAAGCTGTACATGGCGCAGGCGCGCAACGTCGACACCGAGGCGCCCGAACCGGCCGCCCCGGACCTGCCGAAAACCGCCACCGTCTGAGGAAAACGCGATGAGCCAGGAAAATTTCACGCTGACCCGCGACGCTTATGGCCGACTGGTCTTCCACGCCGCCAGCGGCGAGCGCCACGATGGCGTCGTCCCGGTGCGCGCCTTCCCGATCGGCGCCCCCGACGACGGCATCTCCATCCTCAGCGCCGAAGGCCACGAAATCGGCTGGGCCGACCGCCTCGCCGACCTGCCGGCGGCGACCCGCGAACTGCTCGAGGAAGAACTCGCCAGCCGCGAATTCGTGCCCGAGATCGCCCAACTGCTGTCGGTATCCAGCTTCGCCTGCCCGAGCACCTGGCAGGTCCGCACCGACCGCGGCGACACCGCGCTGGTGCTCAAGGGCGAGGAGGACATCCGGCGTCTGTCGGCGACCCGACTGCTGATCGCCGACGCTAACGGCATCCAGTACCTCGTCCGCGACCTGACGCGACTCGACCGGCACAGCCGCAAGCTGCTCGACCGCTTCCTCTAGTGGCGGCGATGTAACGCCGCGTACCCGGCAGTGACAGTTTTTACCGACGGTCAGCCGCTGCCGGAAAAAAACGTTAATAATCCCGTCAGAGACGAATCGTGACTTTCCCCCGCCGGCGACCAACCCAGCCCAAAGCATGAAAAAACAAGACATCATTTTCCGGGAGAGCTTCTCCCTGCGCGGCCCCAGCATCTGGACCTATCCTCCCTGCCGGGAAACCTGGATCGATATCGGCGAGCTGGAAGACCTCCCCTCGAACAAGATCCCTGGTCTCTACGAGCGGCTTGCCGCCTGGCTGCCCAACCTCGTCGAGCACCGCTGCAACTACGACGAGCGCGGCGGCTTCCTGCGCCGCCTGCAGGAAGGCACCTGGGCCGGCCACATCCTCGAGCACGTGACGCTCGAACTGATGAGCCTGGCCGGCCTGCCCGACGGTTTCGGGCGCACCCGCGAAACCACCACGCGCGGCGTCTACAAGCTGGTGGTCAGCGACTTCCACGGCGAATGCACCCGCCTGGCGCTGGAAACCGGCCGCGAACTGCTGCTTGCCGCGATCAACGACGAAGCCTTCGACCTCGAAGCGGCGATCAAGGCGCTGCGCCGCAAGGTCGACCGCAAGTACCTCGGCCCGTCTACGGCGGCCATCGTCAATGCCGCCGAAGCGCGCAAGATCCCGCACATCCGCCTGCTCGACGACGGCAATCTGGTGCAGCTCGGTTACGGCGCCGCGATGCGCCGCATCTGGACCGCCGAAACCGATGCCACCAGCGCCATCGCCGAAACCATTTCGCGCGACAAGGACCTGACCAAGGAGCTGATCTCCTCGGTCGGCGTGCCGGTCCCCGAAGGCCGTGAAGTCGACAGCGCCGACGATGCCGTCGCCGCCGCCGAGGACATCGGCTACCCGGTCGTCGTCAAGCCGACCGACGGCAACCACGGGCGCGGCGTCTTCATCGACCTGGTGACCCCGGAAGCGGTGCGCAAGGCTTACCCGATCGCCGCCGAGGAAGGCTCTAGCGTCCTCGTCGAGCGCGCTATCCAGGGCATCGAACACCGCCTGCTGATCGTCGGCGGCAAGCTGGTCGCCGCCAACCGCAGCGACCTGATCACGGTCAGCGGCGACGGCCAGTCGACCGTCCAGCAACTGATCGACCGCCAGATCAACACCGACCCGCGGCGCGGCGACAGCGAACTGCATCCGCTATCGATCATCAAGATCGATACCGCGGCAAAAATCGAACTCGAACGCCAGGGCCTCTCCGGCGACAGCGTGCCGGCCGCCGGCCGCGAGGTGCTGATCCAGCGCAACGCCAACCACGCCTTCGACTGCACCGACGACGTCCATCCCGACACCGCCGCTGTCGCCGCGCTGGCCGCCCGTGTCGTCGGCCTCGACATCGCCGGCATCGACCTGGTCTGCCAGGACGTCTCGAAGCCGCTCGCCGGGCAGGGCGGCGCCATCGTCGAGGTCAACGCCGGCCCCAGCCTGCTCATGCATATCAAGCCGGGCATCGGCAAGCCGCGCCCGGTCGGCCAGGCCATCGTCGACAACCTGTTCGCCAAGAACGAAACCGGCCGCATCCCGGTGGTCGGCGTGTCCGGCTCGCGCGGCAAGACGCCGGTCGCCCGGATCGTCGCCCACATGCTCCACCTCTCCGGCAAGCAGGTCGGCCTGGCCTGCAGCGACGGCCTCTACCTCGGTCGCCGCCAGGTGCAGAAGAGCGACGCCGCCAACTGGACCGGCGGCCGCCGCCTGCTCCTCAACCGCGCCGTCGAGGCGGCGGTGATCGAGAACGGCGGCAGGGTCATCCTCGGCGAAGGCCTGGCCTACGACCGCTGCTCGGTCGGCGTCGTCACCAACGTCCTGCCCGAGCTCGAAGACCTGTCGCGCTGGGACATCCAGCCGACCGGCGGCGAGTACTACACGACCTGGCGCTCGACCTACCGCACCCAGGTCGACGTCGTCCTCAAGTCCGGCCACGCCGTGCTCAACGCCTGCGACCCGCAGGCCGCCGACTTTGCCGAACTGTGCGACGGCGAGGTCATCATGTTCGCCACCGACCCCGACTGCCCGGCGCTCGACGCCCACCTGCTGGCCGGCAAGCGCGGCGTCTATGTCAGCGAAAGCCGCATCTACCTCGGCACCGGTCAGGACGAAATCCGCCTCTGCCGGCTCGGCGACGTGCCAGCGATCGGCAAGGCCAAGCGTCCGGAAACCATCGCCAACGTGCTGGCCGCCGTCGCCGCCGGCTGGGCCTTGGGACTGACCCAGGACGTCATCGTCACCGGCATCCGCACCTACGGCCTCGAACTCGCCGACCCCTTCGCCCTGCTGCCCCGCCGCGCCCGCAAGTCGGCCGGCGCCAGCCGTATCTAACGCCAAGACAAAGACCACCATGGACGTTTCCCGCATCCGTGCCCTGCGCGGCCCCAATCTGTGGAGCCGCCACACCGCCATCCAGGCGATCGTCACCTGCGACGGCGCCGAGCGCGCCATCGCCGACCTGCCCGGTTTCGAAACCCGCCTGCGCGCCCGTTTCCCCGAACTTGGCGAGCTGATCCCGACCGATCACCTCGACACCGTCTCGATCGCCCACGCCCTCGAATTCGCCGCCCTCGGCCTGCAGGCGCAGGCCGGTTGCCCGGTCACCTTCAGCCGCACCGCGAAGACCATCGACGACGGGGTTTACCAGGTCGTTGTCGAATACACCGAGGAAGACGTCGGCCGGCTCGCCTTCGAACGCGCCGAGCAGCTCTGCCGCGCCGCGCTCGACGACACGCCCTTCGATCTCGACGCGACACTCAAGGAATTGCGCGACCTCGACGAGGACATCCGCCTCGGCCCATCGACCGGCGCCATCGTCGCCGCCGCCGTCGCCCGCGGCATTCCCTGCCGCCGCCTGACCCAGGGTAGCCTGGTCCAGTTCGGCTGGGGCAGCAAGCAGAAGCGCATCCAGGCCGCGGAAACCAGCCATACCAGCGCCATCGCCGAAGCCATCGCACAGGACAAGGAACTGACCAAGCAGTTGCTGCACGCCGCCGGCGTCGCCGTGCCGACCGGCCGTCCGGTCGACGACGAGGACGACGCCTGGCAGGCCGCGCTGGAGATCGGCCTGCCGGTCGTCGTCAAGCCGCAGGACGGCAATCAGGGCAAGGGCATCTCGGTCAACCTGACGAGCGAGGACCAGGTACGCCACGCCTACCGGGTCGCCGTCGGTTTCTTCGACGACATCATGGTCGAGAAGTACCTGCCCGGCCACGACTGGCGCCTGCTGGTCATCGGCGACAAGCTGATCGCCGCCGCCCGGCGCGACCCGCCGCTGGTCGTCGGCGACGGCACGCACACGGTGCGCGAGCTGGTCGACATCGTCAATAGCGACCCGCGCCGCTCCGACGGCCACGCCACCTCGCTGACCAAGATTCGCTTCGACGAAATCGCGCTGGCCCGCCTCGCCGAGCAGGGCTATACCGCCGATTCGATCCCCGAGCGCGGCGTCCGCGTCGTCCTGCGCAACAACGCCAACCTGTCCACCGGCGGCAGCGCTACCGACGTCACCGACGACGTGCATCCGGAACTCGCCGCCGCCGCCGTTGCCGCCGCGCAGACGGTCGGCCTCGACATCGCCGGCATCGACGTCGTCTGCGACACCATGCTGAAGCCGCTCGAAGAGCAGGGCGGCGGCATCGTCGAAGTCAATGCCGCGCCCGGCCTGCGCATGCACCTCGATCCGTCGTTCGGCAAGGGCCGGCCGGTCGGCGAGGCAATCGTCGGCATGATGTATCCCGACAGCCCCGACGGTAAGCCCGACAACGGCCGCATACCGGTCGTCGCGGTCACCGGCACCAACGGCAAGACGACGACCAGCCGCCTGATCGGCCGCATCTTCGAAGCCAACGGCCTGCGCGTCGGCATGACCAGCACTGACGGTATCTACGTCGAGAACCGGCGCATCGACGACGGCGACTGCTCCGGCCCGCGCAGCGCGCGCAACGTCCTCGCCCACCCGGACGTCGACGCGGCAGTGCTGGAAACGGCGCGCGGCGGCCTGCTGCGCGAGGGGCTCGGCTTCGACATGTGCGACGTCGCCGTGGTCACCAACCTCGGCCTCGGCGACCACCTCGGTCTGAACTACATCACCACCGTGCATGACCTGGCGGTGATCAAGCGCGTCATCGTCCAGAACGTCGCGCCCACCGGCACCGCCGTGCTCAACGCCGCCGACCCGGTGGTGGCGGCGATGGCGCCACACTGCCCGGGCCAGGTCAGCTTCTTCGCCGTCGATCCGACCAACCCGGTGCTCGCCGCGCATCGCGCCCAGGGCAAGCGCGTGCTCTATGTCGAGAAAGAAGAGATCGTCTGCGGCGAGGGCCGGCGCAAGTACCGCATCCCGCTGTCGCGCGTACCGCTGACGCGCAACGGCACGATCGGCTTCCAGATCGAGAACGTGATGGCCGCTGTCGCCACCGCCTGGGCGCTCGGCTACGACTGGAACACCATCGAACAGGCGTTGGCCGGTTTCGTCAGCGACGCGGCGACCGCCCCCGGCCGCTTCAACGTTTTCGACTACCGGGGCGCCACCCTGATCGCCGACTACGGCCACAACCCGGACGCCATGCTGGCGCTGGTCGGCGCCGTCGAGGCGATGCCGGCCAACAAGCGTCTGGTCGTCATCAGCGGCGCCGGTGACCGGCGCGACGAAGACATCCGCCAGCAGACCGAAATCCTTGGCGAAGCCTTCGACGAAGTCGTCCTCTATCAGGATGCCTGCCAGCGCGGCCGCGCCGACGGCGAGGTGATCGGATTGTTGCGCGAAGGTCTGGCCAAGTCGCAACGGGTCCGCCATGTCGAAGCGATCACCGGCGAATTCCTCGCCATCGACACCGCGCTCGCCAGGCTGCAGGCCGGCGACCTCTGCCTGATCCTGATCGACCAGGTCGAGGAAGCGCTTGCTCACATCGAGCGGCGCATCGCCGAGTGCCGCCAGTGACCGGCAAGGTCTGGCTGGTCGGCGCCGGCCCCGGCGATCCCGACCTGCTGACGCTCAAGGCGGCGCGCCTGATCGGCAGCGCCGACGCCATCGTCTACGACCACCTGGTCGGCGAGGGCGTGCGCGCGCTGTTCCCGGCCACCGCCCGTCAGGTCTATGTTGGCAAGAAGGCGGCGAAACACACGCTGAAGCAGGAGGAAATCAACCGCCTGCTGGTCGATCTGGCCCGCGAGGGACTGGCGGTGGTCCGCCTGAAGGGCGGCGACCCCTTCATCTTCGGCCGTGGCGGCGAGGAGCTGGAAATCCTGCACGCCGCCGGCATTCCCTTCGAGGTCGTCCCCGGCGTCACCGCCGCCGCCGGCTGCGCCGCCTACGCCGGCTTCCCGCTGACCCACCGCGAACACGCGCAGTCGGTGACCTTCGTCACCGGCCACCTCAAGGACCACACGATAGACCTCGACTGGCCGGCGCTCGCCCGCCCCGGCCAGACCGTCGTCTTCTACATGGGCGTCGGCGGCGCCCCGGAAATCTGCCGCCAGATGATCGCCCACGGCCTGCCCGCCGACACCCCGGCCGCCATCGTCCGCCGCGGCACGCTGCCCGACCAGCGCACGCTACTCTCTACGCTCGGGCAACTGCCGCAATGCATCGTAGAATCCGGCATCAAGCCGCCGGCGCTGATCGTCGTCGGCAGCGTCGTCGGCCTGCACGACAAACTTTCCTGGTTCGAGACCCCATGACCCGCCTCCTCCTGCTCCTTGCCCTTCTCGGCGCCGGCCACGCCCACGCCTACAACGCCCGCGAGCTGCTCGAAGACTGCCGGACAGCGGAACGCCTCTACGCCGGCGACAAGAGCAGCGACCCCTACGTCGCGCTGCGTAGCGGCCGCTGCATTTCCTACGTCGCCGGCTTCGCCGACGGCTATTCGGTCGGCGACCACCTCGCCGACAAGGTCGGCCTGCGCATCAACGCCTTCTGCCTGCCCAAGGACGACCCCGAGCTGTCGCTGCGCCTGGTGCGGGCCGTCGTCATCCATGTCGAACGCGTGCCGCCCGACACGACGATGGGCACCGCCACCCTGGTCGCCGGCGCGCTGGCCAGAGCCTTTCCCTGCCCGGAAGTGCTTGAACCGAAGAAGTGATTCAGGGATAATCCGCGCTCCATTCGCCCCGATGGCGGAATCGGTAGACGCAGCGGATTCAAAATCCGCCGCCGAAAGGTGTGCCAGTTCGAGTCTGGCTCGGGGCACCAAGATTCAGAATCAAGCGCTTAGGCCAATTCTCCGGAATTGGCCTTTTTGCTTTTCTGGCTTCAGATTTTTCCCTGTAGCCCCGGCGGGTAAAGAAATCCCGTTTTGAAATCCCGTTTTTCGGTTCGCGGGCCCGGGGGACAGCTTGCTCGGTCAGGCACTGCGTTGAATGATTGCCTTGATAACGGTCGGCGCCCCAGCTTGGCGCGCTTGCCAAAGGTCGTATGCGGTTTGCTGCGCGAGCCAGGCATCGGCGCTGCCGCCGTTTTCGATGCCCAGCCAGCCTTCGATGCGCAACGCCATGGTCGGGGAAATTGCTGTGCGGCCATTCAGCACCCGGGAAAGGACGGCACGGCTGACGCCCAGTTGTGCAGCCGCATCGGTAACCGTAAGCCCCAGAGCAGGTAAAACATCATCGCGCAGGGTTTCGCCGGGGTGCGGGGGATTGAACATTTTGTGTGATGCGTCCCATCAGGCAGCGGCGTGATCGCGTGCAACAGACAGCTTGAGGCCGGCGGCGCCGAGCACGGCGAGGAGGGTTTTCAAAGTGGGGTTTCCTTTGGGACTGAGTGCCTTGTACAGGCTTTCCCGCTGGATGCCGGCACGTTCCGCCACCTGCGCCATGCCTTGCGCTTCGGCAACCTGGCGCAGCGCCATCAACAAGGCTTCACGACCTCCCGGCTGGTCGATATCTTCCAGGCTGGCGGCAAGGTATTCATCGGCAAATGCGGGATCATCCCTGAGCAGTTGCACCATGCTTTCGTCGTGCGGGCGGCTTGCTTGCTTCATTTTTTGTTCCTCTGTTGCCAGTCTTTCCAGTAATCCACTGCGGTTGTTATGTCTGCCTGCTGGCGGCGCTTGTCGCCCCCGACCAGCAGCAATACAAGCTGTTTGCCGGACAACGCGTAATAAACGCGATAGCCCGGCCCTTGATCGATGCGCAACTCCCAGACGCCATCCGTCAGCGGCTTGTGGTCACCGAAGTTGCCGGCGGCCACACGCTGCACCCGAGCGGCGATCCTGGCCTTCGCAATGCGATCTGCCAATCCGGCAAGCCAGTCCTTGAAGGGAACGCTGCCGTCTGGCGCCTGATAGTCATGCAGTTCAAACATGTTTGTAGATTATAGATTACAACCGGTCAAGCGCCGGCAAAATTCCTCGCCGGGACAGCCTCTGCTATAGTACCGCGTGATCCAGAAACGCCCCGCCTGTGCACGATGCCGGAACGGGGTAGTGATGAAAGTTCGGCTTTCCATTGGGAAAGCCGTTTTTGTTTGCCTGCCGTGTTGGTGTCATGTCCCTGACTGTCGACGACTTCGACTTCCCCCTCCCCCCCGAACTGATCGCCCAGCACCCGGCGCCCGAGCGCACCGGCAGCCGCCTGCTGCACGTCGCCGGCGCAGCGCACGTCGACCGCCGCTTCGCCGACCTGCCGGGCCTGCTCGTTGCCGGCGACCTGCTGGTGTTCAACGACACCAAGGTGATCAAGGCGCGCTTCTTCGGCCTCAAGGACACCGGCGGCCAGGTCGAGATCATGCTCGAACGCATCGTCGATGCGACGCACGCGCTGTGCCAGATCCGCGCCAGCAAGGCACCCAAACCGGGCTGCCGGCTGCGCCTGGCCGACGCCTTCACCGTTTGCATGACCGGCCGCGCCGGCAAGGACGGCGACCTGTTCGCCATCGAACTGGTCGACCGCGACGATTTCTGGGCCGTCGCCGAACAGTACGGCGCGCTGCCGCTGCCGCCTTACATCGAGCATCCCGCCGAGGGCGCCGACGAAACCCGCTACCAGACGGTCTATGCCCGCGAACCCGGCGCCGTCGCGGCACCGACCGCCGGCCTGCATTTCGACGAGGCGATGCTGGAAACGCTGCGCGCTCAGGGCGTCAATACCGCCTTCGTCACCCTGCACGTCGGTGCCGGTACCTACCGGCCGGTGCGCGTCGAGAAGATCGCCGACCACCGCATGCACAGCGAACGCTACGAGGTGCCGGCGGCCACCGCTGCCGCCATCGCCGCCACCCGCGCCGGCGGAGGGCGGGTCATCGCCGTCGGCACGACCAGCCTGCGCACGCTCGAATCGGCCGCCACCGACGACGGCAGCGTCGCCGCCGGCAGCGGCGAGACCGACATCTTCATCACCCCCGGCTACCGCTTCAAGGCGGTCGACCGGCTGATCACCAACTTCCACCTGCCGAAATCGACACTGATGATGCTGGTCTCGGCCTTCGCCGGCTACGACGCGATCCGCGCCGCCTACGCGCACGCGGTGGCGGCGCGCTACCGCTTCTTCAGCTACGGCGACGCCATGCTCCTGGAACGCAACGATGCAATTTGAACTCCTGAAAACCGACGGCGGCGCCCGCCGCGGCACCCTGACGCTGGCTCACGGCGTCGTCCAGACGCCGGTCTTCATGCCGGTCGGCACCTATGGCACGGTCAAGGCGATGACGCCGCTGGCGCTCGCCGAGATTGGCGCGCAGATTTGCCTGGGCAACACCTTCCACCTCTGGCTGCGCCCCGGCCTGGAAGTGGTCAAGGCGCACAACGGCCTGCACGATTTCATGAACTGGCACAAGCCGATCCTGACCGATTCCGGCGGCTTCCAGGTGTTCTCGCTCGGGGCGCTGCGCAAGATCAGCGAGGAAGGCGTCAAGTTCAGCTCGCCGCACGACGGCGCCAAGCTCTTCCTGTCGCCGGAAATCTCGATGCAGATCCAGAAGGTGCTCAACTCCGACATCGTCATGATCTTCGACGAATGCACGCCCTACCCGGCCAGCCACGACGAAGCAGCCAAATCGATGCGCATGTCGATGCGCTGGGCCAAACGCTCGCGCGACGAACACGACCGGCTGGAAAACGCCAACGCGCTGTTCGGCATCGTCCAGGGCGGCATGTACGAAGACCTGCGCGACGAATCGATCGCCGGCCTGTGCGACATCGGCTTCGACGGCATGGCCATCGGCGGCCTCTCGGTCGGCGAGCCCAAGGACGACATGGCGCGCGTCCTCGCCCACACCGCGCCGCGCCTGCCGACGCACAAGCCGCGCTACCTGATGGGCGTCGGCACGCCGGAAGACCTGGTCAACGGGGTGAAGAACGGCATCGACATGTTCGACTGCGTGATGCCGACGCGCAACGCGCGCAACGGCCACCTGTTCACCCGCTTCGGCGACGTCAAGATCAAGAACGCCCGCTACCGCGCCGACACCGGCCCGCTCGACCCGTCGTGCACCTGCTACACCTGCAGCAACTTCACGCGCAGCTACCTGCACCATCTCTTCCGCAACGGCGAAATCCTCGGCGGCATGTTGAACACCATCCACAACCTGCATTTCTACCAGACCATCATGGCCGAGATGCGCGCCGCCATCGAAGCGGAAAAACTGGACGAATGGTCAAGCGGCTTCGCCCGCGACCGATCGTCCGGCCAGTGTTAGAATCCCCCGTTCCGATTTTCACGATTCCCGGAGTAAACCCATGATTAGCCTTGCCCACGCCCAGACTGCCGGCGCTGCCGCCGACCCGACCGGGGGCTTCATGCAACTGTTGCCGATGATCCTGATGTTCGTCGTGCTGTGGTTCCTGATGATCCGCCCGCAGATGAAGAAGTCCAAGGAGCACAAGGCGTTGCTCGCCGCGCTGCAGAAGGGCGACGAAGTGGTCACCGGCGGCGGCATCGTCGGCCGTATCACCAAGGTTGACGACAATTACGTCACCGTCGAGATCGCCAAGGACACCGAAGTCGTCGTCCAGAAGCCGGCCATCGGCATCGTCCTGCCCAAGGGCACGCTGAAGTCGCTGTAATCCATCCCGAAGGGCGGCCACGGCCGCCCTTCTCGCTGTAAAGCCGCCATGAACCGCTACCCTCTCTGGAAGTACGTCGTCGTCGCCATTGCGCTGATCTTCGGCTTCATCTACACCCTGCCCAATTTCTTCGGCGAATCGCCGGCCGTCCAGGTCTCCAGCGCCAAGGTCACGCTCAAGATCGACGCCGCCACCCAGGCCCGCGTTGAAGACGCGCTGAAGGCCGCCGGCATCGCCCATGACGGCGTGCAGCTCGACAACGTCGGCGTCAAGGTCCGCTTCAAGGACACCGATACCCAGTTGAAGGCCAAGGACGCGATCGAGCGCAGCTTCAATCCGGATCGTAGCGATCCGCAATACGTCGTTGCGCTGAACCTGCTGAGCGCCTCGCCGCAATGGCTGACCTCGCTGCATGCGCTGCCGATGTACCTCGGCCTCGACCTGCGCGGCGGTGTGCACTTCCTGCTCCAGGTCGACATGCCGGGCGCCGTCACCAAGCGCCTCGATTCGACCGCCGCCGATCTGCGCAGCCTGCTGCGCGACAAGAACATCCGCCACGCCGGCATCAACCGCGACGGCGAGCGCATCGTCATCAAGTTCCGCGACGCCGAAACCCGCGCCGCCGCCGGCAAGGTGCTGACCAGCAACGCCGACGACCTGGCGCTGGCCGAAGCCGGCCAGGGCGACGACCTGCGCCTGCTGGCGACGCTGAAGCCGGAAGCGCAGAAGAAGATCGCCGAGTTCGCGATCAAGCAGAACATCAACACCCTGCACAACCGGATCAACGAACTCGGCGTCGCCGAACCGGTGATCCAGCAGCAGGGCGCCGACCGCATCGTCGTCCAGTTGCCGGGCGTGCAGGACACGGCCAAGGCCAAGGACATCCTCGGTCGCACGGCGACCCTGGAAATCCGCATGGTCGACGACAGCACGGGCGCGCTGGAAGCCGGTCTCGCCGGCAACCCGCCGTTCGGCACCGAGCTCTATACCGAGCGCGGCGGCTCGCCACTGCTGGTCAAGAAACAGGTCGTCCTCACCGGCGACCGGCTGACCGACGCCCAGCCCGGCTTCGACGGCCAGACCCAGGAACCGGCCGTACACCTGACGCTCGACGCCGCCGGCGCCCGCATCTTCAAGGACGTGACGCGCGACAACGTCGGCAAGCGCATGGCCATCCTGCTGATCGAGAAGGGCAAGGGCGAAGTGGTCACCGCGCCGGTCATCCGTACCGAAATCGGCGGTGGCCGGGTGCAGATTTCCGGTCGCATGACCACCAGCGAAGCCAACGACGTCGCCCTGCTGCTGCGCGCCGGCTCGCTGGCGGCGCCGATGGATATCGTCGAGGAACGCACCATCGGCCCGTCGCTCGGCGCCGAGAACATCAAGCGCGGCTTCCAGTCCACGATGTGGGGCTTCCTGGCGATCGCCGTCTTCATGATCCTCTACTACCAGGTCGTCGGCCTGGTCTCGGTGATCGCGCTGGCCGCCAACCTGCTGCTGCTGGTCGCCCTGCTCTCGCTGCTGCAGGCCACGCTGACCCTGCCCGGCATCGCCGCCATCGCGCTGACGCTGGGCATGGCGATCGACGCCAACGTGCTGATCAACGAACGCATCCGCGAGGAACTGCGCAACGGCATGCCGCCGCAGGCGGCGCTCTCGGAAGGTTACGAACGCGCCTTCGGCACCATTCTCGACTCCAACATCACCACGCTGATCGCCGGCCTCGCGCTGCTCATCTTCGGCTCCGGTCCGGTGCGCGGTTTCGCCGTGGTGCATTGCCTGGGCATCCTGACCTCGATCTTCTCCGCCGTCGTCGTCTCGCGCGCCATGATCAACCTGATCTACGGCCGTCAGAAGAAGCTGACCAAGATCGCCATCGGCGCCATCTGGAAGCCGGGCAACACTGCGGCCAACGGCCAGAATTAAGGAAACACGGCGATGGAATTCTTCCGCATCAAAAAAGACATCCCCTTCATGCGCCATGCGCTGGTGTTCAACGTCATCTCGTTGCTCACCTTCCTGGCCGCCGTCTTCTTCCTTGCCACCAAGGGTCTGCACCTGTCGGTGGAATTCACCGGCGGCACGCTGATCGAGGTCAATTACCAGCAGAGCGCCGACCTCGAGAAGATTCGCGGCGCGCTCAGCCGGACCGGCTTCACCGACTACTCGGTGCAGAACTTCGGCTCCTCGCAGGACGTCATGATCCGCCTGCCGCTGCGCGGCGCCGAGAACAGCGCGCAGCAGGGCGAACGCGTCATGCAGGCGCTGTCCGCCGACGCGCCGGGCGCCGAACTGCGCCGCGTCGAGTTCGTCGGCCCGCAGGTCGGCAAGGAACTCGCCGAGAACGGCGCCATGGCACTGCTCGTGGTGATCACCGGCATCATGCTCTACCTCGCCTTCCGCTTCGAATGGCGCTTCTCGGTCTCGGCAATCATCGCCAACCTGCACGACGTGGTGATCATCCTTGGCTTCTTCGCCGCCTTCCAGTGGGAGTTCTCGCTGTCGGTGCTGGCGGCGGTACTGGCGGTGCTCGGCTACTCGGTCAACGAATCGGTGGTCGTCTTCGACCGCGTCCGCGAAACCTTCAAGAAGGTCCGCGGCATGACCACGCCGCAGGTACTCGACCACGCCATCACCAGCACGATTTCCCGGACCATCATCACGCACGGCTCGACCCAGGTCATGGTGCTGTCGATGCTGATCTTCGGCGGCGAAACGCTGTACTACTTCTCGCTGGCGCTGACCATCGGCATCTGCTTCGGCATCTACTCGTCGGTGCTGGTCGCCAGCCCGCTGGTCATGTGGCTGGGCGTCTCGCGGGAACAGTTCGTCAAGCCGAAAAAGGTGGCGGCCGAGGGCGTTACCGACGACGGGGCCTGCGTTTGAGTTGACGGCCTTTTCGGCCTGGAATTCTGGACCCGGTCTGCTGATGGCAGGCCGGGTTTTGTTTTTGGGGCATTGGATTTTCTTGGGGGGGTACTGGTGGGTGTCTTTGGTTTTTTGAGGCGCCGGTTTCCGCGCCTGACGCGCGGGCGTACTTTCTTTTTTGTGGAAAAAAGAAAGTAGGGCGGTTTCAAAGACCGAGTGCAACATTTGGAATCATCCCTGCTTTGTCCATGAAGATGTTATCGAAGAA
>OFJB01000136.1_pt1 | contig 42208 bp, 48 predicted proteins | sample 1775081 | NCBI WGS metagenome assembly OFJB01 (sample SAMN08195771, study PRJEB24354) | sludge metagenome | isolation source: initial sludge from phenol fed wastewater aerobic bioreactor | place: India: Nagpur | collected 2016-06-05
CGCCTGGCGGTCTGCGCATCGCGCCGGCGGACTTTTTTGCGTCCGCGCAAAAAAGTCCGCCGCCAAAAAAAGAGGATTCTCAAGGGTGTCACACCCTTGAGTGGGGGAGGGAGGGAGCCCCTAGCTTTGGAGCGAGGCGACGTGATCGCGCAGGGCTTGCGGGATGGATTGGAGCGCTTCGCGGGCGGGGGAGGGCGGGAGTAGATCGAGGCTGCCGACGGCTTGGTCGAGGTAGCTTTGGATCTTGCGGATGGACGCCTTCAGTCCGCCGCGGTCGAGGACCAGAGCGAGCAGGCTCAGTCGATCTTCGGGCGTGCCGTGGAGAATGATTTCGCTGAGCGCCTCGTGTTCCTCGCCCTGTGCTTGTTGCAGCACATGGAGGAGTGGGAGGGTCAGTTTACCCTTGGCCAGATCGGTGCCGACGGTTTTGCCGGTGGCGTTTTCACTGCCGACGAGGTCGAGGCAATCGTCGTAAATCTGGTAGGCGATGCCGAGGCTTTCGCCGTAGGTCTTGCAGGCGGCGATCTGGTCGGGCGGGCAATTGCTGAGCACGGCGGAAAGTTCCGTCGATACGCGGAAGAGCGCAGCGGTCTTCATCTCGATGATGCGGAGATATTCCGGGATGCTGAGCTTGAGATCGAAACGGCGTTGCGTTTGTAAAATCTCGCCGGTGCAGACTTCATTGGCGGCGTCCGCGATGGTGCGGCTGATCTGCGTGGTCGGGAAGTGGGCGCACAGTTTGAGCGCGTGGCTGAAGAGGCAGTCACCGAGCAGGACGGAGAGTTCCGCCCCCCACTTGGAAAAGACGGTTGGTTCGCCGCGGCGCTTGGTGGCACCGTCGAGGATGTCGTCATGGACGAGCGTGGCCAGATGGATCAGCTCCACCACCACGGCGAGGTCGAGATGACCCGAGGTCGGCTTGCCCGTGGCGTGGGCGGTGAGCATCGTGAGCGCGGGGCGAATCCGTTTGCCCTGGCTTTCGCAGGCGTACTCGATGTACCCGACGATGCCCGGATCGAACTCGCGTGCCTGGAAGCGGATGCGATCCTCAACGGCGGCGATGTCCGGTTCGATCAGCGTGAAATAGCGCTTTAAATCCAGCTTGGAGCTCAGTGTCGGGAAGGCCGCAGAGATCTCAGAACCAGTCAATTTTTTGGGGAGGAAATTAAAGCGCACGCAAAAAGCTAATTTTAGGGGGTTGATCTGTCAAACGTCGGTTTCCTCATACTGGCAAAGAGTCGCTCTCACTTCAAGTTTTGCTGAGCGTACTAATGATCTCTTGGGTGGTTTCTTAAACAGCGATGGAGTGTAAAGGGTTTTTCCTTGCTTGGCAGGGCTTGGTGGCCTTTATAGTGGATGCTCTATGAAACGCACCGTTTTGATGTGTGGCGGTCTTTTGGCACTTTGTTCGATCTTTTTTCTTTCGGGCTGCGGGGGACGCCATGCGGAAACGATTCGCAAGGTAAAGACCCTCATGGATCAGCAGCAATTCGTGCCGGCACTGGATGAGTTGACTGTGGCTATCCGGCAGGACCCCAAGAATATCGAGTTGAAGCGGTTGCGGGTGATGCTGTTGATCCGCTACGAGCGGGTCGATATGGCCTATGCCGCGTATGTCGAGTTGCAGAAGCTCAGCCCCAACGACCAGGTGCTCATGGATGCCTTGCGCGACAAGGACCCGAAAGTCCGCATGGGAGCGGCGCGCGTTTTGGGATTTGTCGGCACGCCTATGGCGGTGCAGGGACTGGAGCGGTTGTTGTCCGATCCGGATCGTGATGTGCGTCGGGCTACGGTCTCGGCCCTTGGGGAGATTCGCGATTCCCGCGCCACGCAGCCGTTGATCAAGGCATTGAAGGACGAATGGTGGTTTGTTCGCTCGGAAGCGGCGCAAGCGTTGGGAAAGATTCGTGATGTTGCGGCAACGGAGCCGCTATTCGTTGTGATGAGCGATACGGATTCCTCCGTGCAACTGTCTGCCGAGAATGCGTTGTTGACGATTTCCCGGTTGCCGAACGCCCCGCGCGAGGTTTTTTCCAAGTATGCCCACGACGAAAAGAGCAATCCCGAAGCGCAACGGGTGGCGTTACTCTCGCTCTCGGTCATGAAGGATCACTCCGTCGTGGCACCGTTACTGCAACTGATCGTATCTCCCGAACCACGCAAGCGCGCGCAGGCGACGAGGGCATTGGGTATCTTGCAAGATCCCACAGCGCTGCCAGCCGTGCGCAAGGCGCTCACTGATCCAGAAGCGATGGTGCGATTGCAGGCCGTGGAAGCGTTGGGCGAATATCGCGATGTACCATCCGCCGCTCAAATCAAGGCCATGGTTGAAAATGCCAGCGAATCACCGCTGGTACGCCGGGGTGGGGTGGTGGCGCTGATGAAAATTGCCCAAGCTAGCGCCCCAAAAACTCCCTGAATTCAATCCGCTATTTTGCATGATTCCCAAAAGTCATGCAAAATAGTCGGTTTAAGTTGTTGTGATCCGGCGAAGGCCGGACCTTTTTGGTTACAATTGTGATACGGTTTGAAGGCGTAAGCCGATTGGGCATAAACTATGCCCTGAAAACCGCCTAATTATACGCGAAAACAGGTTTTACGTACCGGCGGACTGGGTAGCTTCGATCATCTGATCGATGACACGACGAAACTCTTCCAAGCCAGGGGCAGGAATAATAATGGTATCGCGTCGGCCATTCACATCTTCCGTGATGCGCAAGAAACGACCCCGGGGGTTTTCCTTGAGATCAAAGAAAAAGTTCTTTCTCTCTACCGAGAGCTTTTCACTCTTTAAAACATCATCCATAATTTATCGATCTATTGATTTGCACGCGTATACAAAACGTAGGGGTCTCTCGCTTCTTGTCAAATAATCGAGTTGAAATTTTTATTAATAATTCAACATGCCAGTATGAATGCAACTAATTTACTACAGTGTAACCTGAAGGTATCACGGATTGCTTATGGTTGCATGCGATTGGCCGGAGGATGGGATCGGCATCGGGTCGGAGCGAAAGAAATCGAGCAAGGAGTCGCCATTGTCGAGGCGGCGGTGGAGTGTGGCTATACGTTGTTTGATCATGCGGATATTTATGGCGACACGGCCTGCGAGATGATCTTCGGCCAGGCCATGCTGAAGCATCCGGAATGGAGAGAGCGACTGGTGGTGGCCACGAAGTGTGGCATCCGTTGGGCGGACCAGCCGGAGCCGGGCGCTCCGTATCGTTATGATTTTTCGTGCGAACACATCAAACGTTCTGTAGAGGGCTCGTTGCAGCGGCTGCAAATTGAAGCCATTGACCTGCTGCAATTGCACCGACCAGATTATCTGGCCGATCCGGCGGACATTGCGCGCGCGTTTGTCGAACTGCACACGGAAGGAAAGGTTCGCTATTTTGGGGTGAGCAATTTCCGGCCCTCGCTGGTGCGGGCGTTGCAGCAAGCGTTGCCCTGGCCGCTGGCCGTGAACCAGGTGGAGATTCATTTGAACCGACTGGATTGCCTGACGGATGGGACGTTGGACCAGTGTCTGGAGTTGGAGATGACGCCGCTGGCGTGGAGCCCATTGGATCGCGGCCGACTCGCCACCGGGTATACTCCGGAGGAGAACGATCCGCGCGCGGCGGATCGGTTACGCTTGTTGCGGGAGTTGGATGCAATCGGAACGGAACTGGGGTATGGACGTTCGGAAGTGGCGCTGGCGTGGCTGCTGAAGCATCCGAGCGGGATCATTCCGATCATCGGTAGTGTGAAGCCGGAGCGCATTCGCGAATCCGTGCGGGCGCTGGAAGTGCCGATGAGTCGTGAGAATTGGTATCGCCTTATGGAAGCTGCACGGGGAGCGCGTGCGGCATAAGCGGAGCGTGCCGAAAGACAGATCAATGAAGCTCGCCGCGAGGTGCCGCATGGCGTGGCGTCGATTTTGCTGGTGAGGCATCACTGGAGCTCAGGCGGGAAGCCGGAGCGTTGGCCGGGAGGCGCACCGTGAAGGTTGACCCTTTGTGTGGGACGCTTTGCACGGAGATGGTGCCGCCGAGCCACTCAACATAGTTTTTTACAATGAAAAGTCCGTAGCCGGTGCCGCGTTGGAGGTTGATGTTGGACCCGCGCTGAAATGGCTGGAAGATCTGTTCGATTTCGGGCTCGGAAATGCCGATGCCGTGATCGACGACGCGCAACACCACTTGCTCGCCTTCGGAACTGTAGTGAATTTCGATGGTGGTGTTGGGGGCGGAGTACTTGACGGCATTAAGCAGGAGATTGGAAATGATCTGGCGGGTGAGAAGGGGGTCAAGGCAGACGGCTTCAGCAAGCGTGCCGGGCACGCTCTCGAAGTGATGTTCACGTCCATCGATGAGTTTGACCTCTTTCACCACGCGGTTGACGAGGTCGGAGAGGTTGAGCGGCATGCGTTGCAGGGGCAATGTGCCGGCCTCTTTGCGGCCGAAGGTGAGAATATCCTCAATCATGCGGTTCATGAGCGTGATTTGGCAGCGCATTTCGTGCATCAATTCCTGGCGCTCGCTCGGCAGAAGGGAGTCCTTGTCGTACTCGAGGCTGTCGAGATTGAGCAGGAGCACGGCGAGCGGACTGCGCAGATCGTGGGTGACGGAGGTGACGAAATTCGATTTGTAATCGAGTTTATTTTTCGTGTCGATGTTCCACGTGTCATGTTTTTGCAGCACGCTTTGGATGGCGTGCAGAAGATCTTCAGGCGTGAAGGGCTTGGAGAGATAATCGTCAGCGCCGAGAGTCATGCCCAGGCGCTGATCGGATTTTTCTCCTTTGGCCGTAAGGAAGATGAAGGGGATCAGCGAGGTGGAATGCACAGAGCGCAGTTGTTTGAGCACGGCCAGTCCGTCCATTTCGGGCAGGGTAATATCGCAGAGGATCAGGTCGGGGTGTTCCCGTTGAATCAGGTCCAATCCTGAGGCGCCGTCCGCAGCTGTCAGGGCGTTGTAGTTTTCCAGCTCAAGAATGCGACTGAGATTTTTCCGCATCTGGGGCTCGTCCTCGATGATGATGACTTTTTTTTTCATACGTGCGGAGTCGAGGGTTCATACAGTGGGAGCGAGACATGGAAAAGGGTGCCGCCGCGTTGGGGGCAGTCATAGGTGATGGTGCCGCCCTGCAGGATGACGCATTGACGAACGATCGCGAGGCCCAAACCGTTGCCTGTGATGTCGCCTACATTGGAACCGCGGGAGAATGGTTTGAAGAGGCGATCTCTGTCGATGTCTGGAATGCCGATCCCAGAATCGATGATGGTGAAGTGGCAAAGGGGGCCTTCACGGCGCACTTGCAACTGCACGGCTTGGTTGCTGTCGGTGAATTTCAGCGCATTGCCGAGTAGATGTAGCAGCAGGAGCCGGAGGAGGGATTCATCGGCCTGAATTTCCGCAGGGGCTTGGGCGGCGTGAAACGTAATGGGCGTGGCTTTACCCGAGGCGGAACGCGCTTCTTCGATGACGAGATGACAAAGTTGCAAGAGGTTTTCCGTTTTGGGTTTGCACTGGATTCCACCCGATTGCAACTTCCCCAGCCAAACGACATCGTCGAGGAGGTTGGTAATCCGGTTTACGGAGTCAGAAATGGCCTGGATGTATTCATGTTGCTGGCTGGTATCGAAATCCCGGCCGTAACGGCCAAGGATGCCGGCAGAGGAGAGTATGATGCCGAGTGGAGTGCGGATTTGGTGGGAAATTTTGGAGAAGAACTGTTCGTTGAGCGGGTCGGGCCGGGGAGGATGTTGCAGCGTGCGCAGGGCTTGCGTTTCGATAAGATGCCGTGCCTGCACCTCAACCGAATCGGGTGTATGGGTGGGGGCATGGAGCACGGCCATTTTCATGTGCCGCCGATCATGAGCGTGGAGGGGGCTGAAGGTGACATCGAATTCGCGACGACTATTGTCGGCGCAGAGGAAAGCGAGACGACGGGTTTCGCCGCTGGCCCAGGTGGAGGAGCGATTAAGATCGTTGGTGGTGTAAAGTGTGGAAAATTCGCGACCGACAATATCGATCGTTTCCAAACCGATGAGCTGATGAATGCCATTGGTGACACCGATGACTTTTTCATTCTCCGGATCGATCAAAAAAACCACTTCGCGACTGGTCTCCGGGAGGGGATCGGCGGATCGGCGGGCGGATGCAGACGAGAGAGGGCCGTGGGTACTCATAATTGAATTATTACTTAGGCAAGTAATGCAGCCCGATTATGTATCACAATGTGGTTCGTGACAAGCTCTCAGTGCGCTTAAATCAAGGCCGATAGTGACTCTAACTTTCCCCAAATAAAGGCCAAAATGAATGAATTTTTCTTCATTTTCTCTTTTCTTAGCCTCTCTGTATTAATTGGTTGCAACACCAATTCTGCTGAGCTAGGATTTATTTGACTCACCTTCTCACATGTCTTTACAACGCGTTCTTGTTGTTGATGATGATCCCGCGATTCGCCGTATGCTGGTGTCTCGCCTGCAGCGGCAAAACATACCTACTTTGGGTATTGCCACGATGCAGCAGACGCTCGAAGAGTTACGCAAGGAGCCGGCTGACTTGTTGATCGTGGACCTGCAGTTACCTGATGGAAACGGGCTGGAAGTTCTCCAGGCAGTCAAACAACTGGGCATGAATGTGGATGTGATCATGATGACCGGCTTCGGGACGATTGAGACGGCCATCGAGGCGATGAAATTGGGGGCGAGCAATTACCTGCTCAAGCCATTCAGCCTGGGACAATTTGAACTCGCGATTAATGCGGTAATTGAGCAGCGCAATCTGCGTGATGAGAACCGTACGCTGAAGGAACGCCTGGCGGAAGAGAGCGGCTCGAATCCGCTCTTGTACCGAAGCGAGGAAATGACGCGGGCAATGAGTCTGGTGAAGCGGGTGGCGACGACGGATGCCACGGTTCTGATTCAAGGGGAGAGCGGGACGGGCAAGGAGTTGATCGCGCGAGCGATTCACGAGAACAGCAATCGCCGGGAGAAGCCGTACATCAAACTGAATTGTGCGGCGGTGCCGGATAATCTTCTCGAGAGCGAATTTTTTGGTCATGAACGCGGCGCGTTCACTGGAGCGACGGCGCGCCGGGAAGGGCGCTTTGAGCAGGCCAATGGTGGCACGTTGTTGCTGGATGAAATTTCGGAGATTCCGCCGAACCTGCAGTCGAAGTTATTGCGGGTATTGCAGGAGCAGGAATTCGAGCGTGTAGGCGGCAACCGGACGTTGCGCGTGGATGTACGCATCATCGCGACGACAAATCGCGAACTGTTGAAGTCGGTCGAGGCGGGTGAGTTTCGCCAGGATTTGTATTTCCGTCTGAACGTGGTGCCGCTGAAGGTGCCGCCACTGCGGCAGCGATCGCACGAAATCGAGTTTCTGGTGCAGGAGTTCCTGAAAATTTTCGCGCAGAAACATGGCAAGCCGACGCCGCGGATCAGTCCGTGGGCGCTGGAGCAATTATCGGCCTATTCGTGGCCGGGTAATGTGCGCGAGCTGCGCAATTACACGGAGCGGGCGCTGATTTTGTGGGAAGGAACAAAGGACTTGGAGGCGGCGGATTTCTCGCTCACGCCTTCGCCGACGGATGATGGATTATTTCCCGTAACGGGCAATGCCTTCCCGACGATCGCTGACGTGGAGAAGCGGTTGATCAATCTGGCGTTGAAGAAGACGGGCGGTCAGCGGACGGAGGCAGCGCGGTTGCTGGGTATCAATGTCCGGACATTGCGCAACAAGCTGCACGAGTACGAGGGCGGCCGGGAGTCGGACGAGACGAGCGGGAAGACGGACGAAGCTCCGGCTTCGGCCTGAGCTTACAAAGGCGCGTGGTTTCGCGCCCATTGAATTGTCACCTGCAGGCCGGTGGACGCACCGTTACACTTTCGGCGGGCGGGCGACCCAGTCGAGCGCGCCTTTTTTCCAGGCGTAGAGTTCGCCCACGAAGAAGATCCCGACAAAGGGGAGCATCGCGTAAAGGATAGTCAGGCTGTTGGCGAGTTGCTCACGGTAAACGATGGCCCATGCGTACATGAAAACCACTTCGATATCGAACAGGATGAAGAGCATTGCCACCATGTAGAACTTAATGGAGAAGCGGGGCTGGTTGGTGGTGAAGGGGTCCTTGCCGCACTCGTAGGAGATGTCCTTGGCGGGGCTGGTGCGACCGCGCTGACCGAGCACCACGCTGGCGATGATGGCGGCGGCGGCGAAGAAAATGGCGAAGCAAATCTGGATGAAAACGGGCACGTAATCGATCATGACGCTCATCAGCTAAACAGGAACCGCGCGTGGGATCAAGCCCCGCTTTGGCCCTTGTTCTGGGCCAGATAAAAAACGGCCTCCGGGCGGTGACCACGACGAGGAGGGCTCCCGCACCGAAGATCTGCCCGGGAGGATCAATTCCCGGCGCCGGTCATTGGGGAGAGGCCTGTGTAGCGGGGGAGTTCAGATGTCATTGGGATCGATTGCGGCACCGATGGCGCGGGCGGTTTCCTCGGCGGCAAGGCGGCGGCGGCGCACTTTTACGAGCAAACCGTGCATGAGGATGTACGAGGCGATGGCGATCGGCAATCCGATGACTACGGAGCCAATGAACACGGGATAGATGTAGTGGTTGAAGAATTCCCAGTTCCAGAGCGAAGCCAGATTTTGCCAGAAGTGGCCATGCTGCCGGGGTGGGGCGAGATGGGCCGGACGTTGCAGCACCCAGATGCCGATGTGGTACTCGACCCAGAGGAGCACGGGAGCGGCGAACAAGGTGACGTCGTGGAGCGTGACGGTGATAACGGCGGCGATCTTGCTGCAGCGGGCGATCCACGCGATGAAGAGTGCGAGAAGGGTTTTGAATCCGATGAAAGGGGTGAATCCCATGAACATGCCGATGGCGACGCCGCCCGCGACCGCTTCCGGTTCGGCGCGGATGTCGTGCAGCGCGTTAAACTGGCGCAGGAAGTAGGCTTTTACGTCGGTCAGCATTTCGGGTTTCTTGGTGCGTTCAGTGAAACAGTCAATGCGCAGTGGGGGTAAGTCAAATTGCAAACGTCAAAAGGCAAAGCTACTACACAACTCTCACAACGGCTTGCCTCTTCCCTCATTTCTTTTCCTTGTCCTCTTCGGCGATGCCTTCGAGAGCGAGGAGTTTCGTGGGGAGGTAGGTTTTTGGGACGGTGAAAAGCGTGGGAGACACTTCCTTGGTCTGGATGCTGGTGAGCGTGAGGCGGACCTTGTCGTCATCGCGGGCATTCTTCGTGCCGCCCCAGGCGATTTCCACGGGGGTGACCTGCGCCTTGTAGAGCGAATCGACGGCGACGAAAAATTCCGGCGGCATGACGGGTCGCACGGCGACGAGGGCGATCGGTTCGTTGACTTCCTTGATGCGGTCGAGGTTTTCCTTGAGCCCGCCGACGCGCTGCTCGACACACCACGCCTCGAGATCCTTGCCGCCGCGGTTGTCGCCGAGCCAGAGCTGGCATTCGTAGCCGCTGATTTTCTTTTTGCCCTCGCTCGTGCGCCAGATGAACTGGGGCGATTCCGGCAGCGTGGGAGTCGGATCGGGTCGGGTGATGTCGTAGCTGGCGAAGCCTTCGATGTTGAGATCCTGCAGGCGGCGCTGATAACGTTTCGTGCTCTGCACATGGGCCTGCACCTTGGGCCAGCTAAAGCTCCAGTAATGCGCGTCGCGCAGTTCGAGTCCGGTGTAGGTCTTCGTGGCGACGTCGTAGATGAAGGCGAACTTGTCCTCGGGTTGCTCGACACGAATTTTGTCCGGCGTGAGGTAGATGATGATGCGTTTGGCTTCGACCTGATCGCGCAGGTAGAACTCCATGCGTTGCGCCTGGATCGGCGCGTCGTCCGCGGCGAAGGTGGAGAGGAGCGAGAGCGCGAGGACGGTGAGGAGATGAAAGCGGGGGAGAATCATGGCAGTGGGGACGGTGACGTCGTGTGTGGCTCTGAAAATGGATTGTGTTCCGGTCCGGGGGGCGAAGTCAAAAAGATTGCATCGCGCTCCGAACCGCTCCCAACGGCTCCACTTGGTGTAAGGGGTTGATTCCGTGGCGCGCGGTCGGTGGCGGAAGACGCGGGAATGCGTCGCGTGATTTCAAATTGGAAATCGCAAATCGGAAAGGGGATCGGGGATTGAGCCGAGGTCACGCGCATGAGGGTATTCAACCACAATTTGCGCAAAGAGGTTTGCGTTAGGTTGGCTACGTTGGCTAGGTGCGCGATATTTTTGCAGCGGGAGGACTAGATAGCGTTCAGCCTTTTTTAAGTATCTTATCAAAGAAGTCATCTATATTTAGATGCTTGGCAGTCATAAATTCGTACAGTTTCTTTAAGAGCGTAGTATCTGCTTGCCCCTCTGATTCATATCGAACAAAACTAGCATCCGGGTCTTCCTGGCCAAAGCCAACCGTGTCGATGAGCGGCGGAATTCCTGACTTCCATCGCGGATAAATATAGAAAGAAAAACCATTTTCAGGAGAGTGGGTGATGGAGAATGTCCTTGATCGAAATGTAAAATAGTACTCATTTCTATCTGGAATAATGGATTCGATATCCTGTGGGTTATCGAGAATTAGATTAATAGTATCTGTAACTCTAGGATCCATTGTTTTGCTCCAATATGGTCAACGCTGCTTCCGTTGTTTTTGCATCTAGTAAGGCATCAAGCTCAGAAACAATACGTCGTTTTGCTGGTTCATTTAGCGCCTTAGTTCTATTCAGATATTCGTGTATTTCAACGTGTAACTCTTTGAATTTGGGATCGTGATCTGCGAATTGCTTCACTTGCCCGACTACCGCACCAAGTAGTGCATAGATCTCCTGACGATTCTCTTTATCATTAAAATTTATAGACTGAAGAGATCTGAGAGTTTCTTTAATTCTTTTAACACGCTCGTTTAAAATTGTGCTGGAGAGCAATTTGACAAAGGCTGATATTTTTTTTCGATGCCAAATGATATTCCAGAGGGCTATCACGCCCAAAATAATCGTGATTAGATCGGCAAATGTATTGATGATCGCAGCCATTGAAGAGACTTTACTAAGTCAATTGTGATACACCATTATCACGACTGGGTGCTATTACAAGTTAAATGCCGTTCGTAAAAAGTTTCCAATATATTACTTGGTCGTATTTAGATTTCATCACTCGCGCGGCGCAGCTTGGTGGCTTTGCGTTCGCCGAAGAGGGTGGTGCCGAGGCGGATTTGGGTGCTGCCTTCTTCGATGGCGATTTCGTAGTCGCCGCTCATGCCCATGGAGAGCTGGGGGAGTTGGAGTCCGGTTTCTTTCTCGATGGTGTCGCGGCATTCGCGCAGTCCGGCGAAGACGGGGCGGGCGCGTTCGGGGTCGTCGCTGTAGGGGGCCATGGTCATGAGACCGTGGACTTCGAGTCGCGGGAGGGCGTTGATGGCTTCGGCGATGCGGGGGGCGTCGAACGGCTTGACGCCGTACTTGGTGCTTTCGCCGGAGACGTTGACCTGGAGGAGGACGGGAAAGGTTTTGCCGATTTCGTCGGCGCGACGATTGATTTCCTCGGCGAGCTCGAGTGTGTCGACGGCGTCGAAGCGGTCGAAGAGGTGGACGGCTTCGCGCACTTTGTTTTTTTGCAGATGACCGATCAAGTGCCAGCGCGCGCGCGAACCGAAGCGGTCGACTTTCAATCGGGCTTCTTGCACTTTGCTCTCGCCGAATTCGCGCAGGCCTAATTCGAGCGCCTCGGCAAGCGCATCTAATGACTGGGTTTTGGTGACGGCGATAAGTTGGATGTCATCAGCGGAGCGATTGGCACGCGCTGCTGCGTTGGCGATCTTTTCGCGAATTCGCTCTAAGTGGGTGGCGATTTCCATAAGTGGGGCTTAAACCTTAATAATGCGAGAGAATTTCTGTCGTAATAATAGCTAATACCAAATCAAATAAGATAAGAAAAATTTGTATTGAAAATATATTAGGCTCCCTTATTATCTGTAACACAATGCAAGTTGAATCCTTTCGAGTCTTTCGCGACCTGGTTGATTCCCAGAGTTTCAGCAAAGCGGCCCAGCTTAATTCCATCACTCAATCTGCTGTCAGTCAACAGATTCGCGCCATGGAAGAGCGCTTCCGTGTCCCGCTGATTGAGCGTAGTAACAAGCGCTTTGCGCTGACTCGCGAGGGTCAGGCGCTCTATGATACCAGTAAACAAGTGACGTTCCACTTTGATTCCTTGCAGCATCAGCTGGAAGAAATGCGCAACGTGGTGTCCGGCACGATCCGGGTGAGCACGGTGTACAGCGTGGGCTTGCATGAATTGCCGCCGTACTTGAAGAGTTTTCTGCGCGAATTTCCGAATGTGTTGGTGCATATCGAGTACCGCCGTTCGAACCAGGTTTACGACGAAGTCATCGAGGGTACCTCGGACATGGGTCTGGTGGCGTTCCCGGTGCAGAAGAAGACGATCAAGGTGGAGCCGTTCCGCAAGGATCGTCTCGTAGTCATCACGAGTCCGCAGCATGCGCTTTCCAAGCGGTCGGAAGTGGTGGTGGCGGATCTGGCGAAGGAAAAGTTCGTCGGCTTTGAACCCGATATCCCCACGCGCAAAGCGGTGGACAAGATTTTCCGCGATTCCGGTCTGGATATGAAGCCGGTGATGGAGTTCGACAATATCGAAACCGTCAAGCGTGCGGTGGAAATCGATGCGGGTATCTCCGTGGTGCCTCGCGCGACGGTGGAGCAGGAAGTCAAGAACGGCACGCTGGCCGCTCTCGAGTTCAAAGGGCAGCCGTATCATCGTCCGCTCGGTATCATCTACAAGAGTGGTCGCGTGCTTTCCCCGGCGATGAAGCGTTTCTTGAAGACGTTGCACGAACCGTTGGATGGCGCGACGGAAGAATCGAAATAAGCCGTCGTATTCCTTTGGGTTTATCGCCAGCCTTCCCAGGCTGGCGCGATTCCGGCAGTCGGACTTGCCATGGGCCTGCTGGCTCGGCTAGCGTATTTCTCCCATGAACGAGTCCGTGCGCACGAAATATCGCGAAGCCCTGCAGTCGCAGGGGGCTCGCATGACGCCGCAACGGGCGGCGATTCTGGAGGCGGTCCTGGGCACCACCGAGCATCGCACCGCCGATGAAATTCTGGAGGCGGCGCAAAAAATCGATCCCACGGTGTCGCGGGCGACGGTGTATCGCACGTTGACGTTGATGGTGGAGACGGGTTTGTTGCGCCGTCTGGATCTGGGGCGCGATTTCACGTACTTTGATCCGAATTATCTCGAGAAGCCGAATCACAGCCACATGATCTGCCTCGATTGCCAGAAGATTTTCGAATTCGAGGAGAAGGAGCTGGATGTGTGCGAGGATAAGATCGCGCGGCAACTGGGCTTTGAGCGGGCATCGAGTTTCGTGCGCATGGAGGGCCGCTGTCAGCGGCTGAAGAAGACTGGCTCGTGCGTGGAGAAGACGGCGTAGGGATTGCCAATTTCCAATTGGCAAATTAAGAAGTCCGCTGATTACGCAGATTTTATACCTAAGAAAAAACAGAACCGCTCCATTCCCCATCGGCGAAATCGGCGGACTTTCCCCGCCTTTTTAATTGGAAATGGGCCATGACATGAGCGACTCAACCAAACTGGCGTGGGGGATTTTGGCGACGGGCGGAATTGCGCACGCGTTTGCGCGGGGGCTGGCGTCGTCGCGCACGGGCAGGCTTGTGGCGGTGGCGAGTCGCGATCAAACCAAAGCGGATCAATTCGTGGCGGAGTTTGCGCCGGCCCACGGTCCGATTGCCGCGCATGGCTCTTACGAATCGTTACTGGCCGATCCGGCGGTGCAGGTGGTGTATATCGCGACGCCGCATTCGTCTCATGCGGAGTGGGCCATCGCGGCGGCGCGCGCGGGCAAGCATGTGTTGTGTGAAAAGCCGATGACGATGACGGCCGTCGAGGCGGAGGAAGTCTTCGGGATGGCGAAGGAGCAGGACGTGTTTGTGATGGAGGCGTTCATGTACCGGTGTCATCCACAGACGAAGACGTTGGTGAAGCTGGTGCGGAGTGGCGCGATTGGCGAGGTACGCCAGATTCAGGCGACGTTCAGCTTTCTGTCGTTGGCGGGCGTGGAGAGTCGCCTGATCAATCCCGCGCTCGGCGGGGGCGGCATTCTGGATGTGGGTTGCTACGCGATGTCGATGGCGCGGTTGATCGCCGGAGTGGCGAGGGGAAAATCCTTTACGGAACCGCTGGAGCTGAAGGCGATCACGAATTGGGAGTTGGACGGCGCGGTGGATTCTACGTCGGTGGCGATTGCGAAGTTCCCCGGCGACATTCTCGCGCAACTGGCGTGCGGCGTGCGCCTGGCGCAGGAGAATGCGGTGCGGATTTACGGCACGCAGGGGAGTTTGGTCGTGCCCGCGCCGTGGGTGCCTTCGGGCGAAGGTGGCACGACGGAGATTCGGATCGTGCGTGGAAGCGAAACGGAAGTGATCCGTATCGAGAGCGATCGTTCCATCTATGCGCACGAGGCGGATGTGGTGGCGCAGTCATTGGCGCTGTCGCAACGGCAGGCGCCGGAGATGTCGTGGGACGATACGCTGGGTAATATGCGGGCGTTAGAGTGGTGGGCGGCGGGACGATGATGCAGGTTTACGCTAAAAACAGAACAGCGGCCACCTTGCGATGGCCGCTGTCATGAGTTTTCCGTGCCATCCGAACCGTGGGGAAAACGACCACGGTCCAGTGGGTGGAAAGGGATGTCTTACTTGGTGACGGGCTGGAAGTCGGGATAGGCTTCGTTGCCGTGTTCGCCCACGTCGAGACCTTCGCGTTCTTCGTCCGCGCTGACGCGGATGCCGAAGACGGCCTTGATCGCAAACCAGATGATGATCGAGGCGATGAACACGAATGCGCCGACCAGGAGAACGCCCTTAAGCTGGGCGAAGAACTGGCCACCGGTGAGACCGCCGGTGAGCCCGGTGTCGAGCGCGGCAATGTTCTTGGCGATTTCGGTGTTGTAGAAGAGGCCGAGGGCGAGGGTGCCCCAGATGCCATTGACGAGGTGGACGGAGAGCGCACCGACGGGATCGTCGATCTTGAGCTTGTCGAAACCAACGACGGCGAGAACCGCCACGGCTCCACCGATGAAGCCGATGATGGCGCCACTGGTGTAGGTCACAAAGGCGCAAGGAGCGGTAACGGCGACGAGACCGGCCAAGCAACCGTTGAGGATCATGGAGAGGTCAGGCTTCTTGAGCACGACCCACGCGACGAGCAGCGCGCCGAGGGAACCGGTGGCGGCGGCGAGGTTGGTGTTCACCAGCACGTGCGCGATGGCGGTGCCGTTCATGGCGGCCATGGTGGAGCCGGGATTGAAACCGAACCAGCCGATCCAGAGGATGAATACGCCGAGCGCGGCGGAGGTCATGCTGTGACCGGGAATCGGGTGAACCTTGCCGTCCTTGTATTTGCCGTTGCGGGCACCGAGGACGAGGATACCGGCGAGAGCCGCCCAACCACCGACGGAGTGCACCACGGTGGAGCCGGCGAAGTCGCGGAAGTTACCGAAGAATCCACCTTCCGCCGGAGCGGAGCCGAGGATGCCGCCACCCCAGATCCAGTGACCGGAGACCGGGTAGATCAAGGCCACAAGGATGAAGCTGAAGACAATGAAGCTGCCGAACTTGATGCGTTCGGCCACCGCGCCGGAGACGATCGTGGCGGCGGTGCCAGCGAATACGAGCTGGAAGAAGAACTTGGCGGCGAGCGGTACGGGAGTCCAGTTGATCGAGCCGTAGACGCCTTCGTACTTGGCGGTGGAGAAGGGGTTCATGGCCGCGTAGGCTTCGCCGAGGGCGGGGGAATTGTCCGCGCCGCTGACGAACCAGAGGCCGCTGGTGCCGATCCATGGCGTGCCATCGCCAAACATCAGCCCCCAACCCAATACCCAGAAGGAAAGGGTGGAGATGGCGAACACGATGAAGTTTTTCGCCAGAATGTTGACGCAGTTTTTGGCCTGACAGAGACCGCTCTCCACCAGCGCGAAACCGGCATTCATGAAGAATACCAGCATCCCGGCGACGAGCACCCAGACGGTGTCGAGACCGACCCGCAGATCGCTCAAGGCGCCGAGGGATGAGTCAAAGGTGGGAGCGGCCGGTGCGGCGGCGTCCTGGGCATTCGCGCCCATGGCGCTGAGCGCCAGTGCGCCCAAGGTTAACAGTAAGGCGGCCTTCGTCAGTCGGGCTGCCCAAGCAAAGCGAAAAAGTGTTTTGTACACTACGATTCTCCTATTTGGTATTTTAAGTGGTTCGAAGCCTCAGCTTCTGCGCGACATCCCAGAGGGATCGCGGCTTTTATCGATCGAAAGCGGGGAAGAAAATCTCTCAGGCGAGGGGCGGTCCCCGGTTGTCAGCATTGTGATAAAAGAACTGCGCGCGGGGATTGCCGGGATGACTGTGAGGCGTGGACGTATGTGCAGTCGCAATCGAAATGGCCTGATGGCCATGCAACCGGCGGCTGGAGACGAGGAGGGCGGTAGCCTTGGCCATGCGGTTCGAGAGGGGCGCTTCCAGCAGCAGGCATTCGGTGATGACTCCGGTGGTTTGTGCCCGGGTCAAATTGAAGTCTCGTGGTTGCGAAGGGAGGCGCTCTTCGATTCGAAAGCTCATGAGCTGACTAATCAAGCAGGCGGCCAAAATGAAGGAGCTAATCCAACGCAGCGGAGACATTGGTGCGATCATTAGCAGCAATCGTGCCTACCCTTTTGCGTGGACCGGACTTTGACTGTGGTAGCGGGGCTGATTGGAGATGGTTGAGAGTGGACGATAAAAGAGGGTTCTTAACCTGTCATTTTTTCGACAGGAAAAAGGAGAGCCACGATGGCCATTTTTTTGTAGGTCAAGCTCCTACAAAATGTAGGAATTCCTCTCTGCATAGAGTGATCACGCCGTCATGCGGGGCGAAAGGGAGTGCCCGGCTCTTCCGCAGGGGTGCATTTTTGAGGTGCGGATATTGGAGTTGATTTCCGGGCGCGCTACGGGTATCAACCTACTGTCTTGTATTTGCGGGTGTAGTTCAATGGTAGAACGTCAGCCTTCCAAGCTGAACACGAGGGTTCGATTCCCTTCACCCGCTCTCCTTCTTACAATCAATTACTTATGTGAAAACAGCCCTTGAAAATGGCTATTTTCAGAACAAAAGTCAGAACATGGTTTCCTATTTCATTAATGTTTGGAGACATCAATGTAGTAGCAAATTGGCCGAGTGAGCCTGTTAGGGACGTAGAAACAATTTGCTAGCTGTCGGAGAATTTGACCTAGTCTCCGCTATTTTAGACCTCAAGGGCAAAACTATTTTCGACTATCTTGGGGTCATATTGCTTGCCTCACATTTCTCAATGTATTCGAGGATAGAGGCAAGATGAAACAGCCGGGTTCCCTTGATTTGCCCCGGAGAACGAAGTGAAACGGAACGAATTTTACCTTTACCCGCCAACTCATAGAGCTTGGCGCGGCTAAGACCAGTGAAATGTTCCAAACCTCGTTTAGGTGAGCGTACCCAGACTGGAAAACATCCTTGCCTCTCACTTAGCAAATCTTGAGTACGTTGATTAACTTCACTCTTTTGACTCTGACTGTTCTCAAGATTCATCACCTTCAATTCAGACGGTTTCATACGATGCGAATGGGTATTTGGAGTTACTTAGTTGACGGTGCGATTTGCCGAGGACGTTTTTTTGAATAGCGCTCTGTTTTTCTGGAGGCGTTTTTGTCCTGCCAGTGCTTGTTCATGAGGGCGGATGCTTTCTCAAGCCACTTGGTATCGAGCCGGAATTGTTCAATCTGGCAGGCGGCAAAATAACGCCTGCCAGTCGGGCCGGGATTGCCTAGCGGCTTGAGCAAGCGGTTGGTCACTAGCACTGGAATATCGTGGGCGTAGAATCCCAAGCACCATGCCGCTTCTTCAACCGTGAGGCGTCCGGGCAACCTCGCCAGATTGATGAACTGATAGCGTTCCGAGTTCATCGGCGCATTTTCCGATTAATGGCTGACCTTCCGCTTTTTGGTCGGCTTGTATTTTTTCCAAGTGACCACGGGAGCATCTGACGTCATACACAGTTTCAAAAGTCGTCTTGCCGTGTCAGTCGGGAAGAGACTGGAAACCTGATTGGAGAACTGTTCGGGAATATTGATCCGTGTGACAATCACCTCTCGAAAAAGCTGCGTGTAGTATTTCCCGCAGAGTTCTTTGACCGCTGAATACTCTGGCGCAGTCGAGCGTATTTCCGACTTGGGGTGTGGCGCAGGATTGGAAATATGACATTCGCCACCGCGTCCCAAAGCGATTTGAATTTTCCCGGCGTCGCTGTTGCGCTCGAAGAAATCGCAATGGATTCTCTTTTTGATTTCTTTTTCGATAGCGGCCAACTCCTTGGAGAGTTCGGCAACCCACTGTTGCAGGTCGCATCCTCTCTCGACAAGCAGGTAGGTGGGGGAATTTTTATGGGGGAAGCAAGGCAGGCTGGGTGTTCTCATTGAATAGGTGTTCCTTTCGATACGCCTATTCCTATCACCACAATTTTTTCGGCTAAAACGAGGTTGGCAAATTCCCTCAAAATCCCGCATTTTCCGGCATATTCTGGCGAATTCCGGCAAATAATAAATTTGACAGTTTTTTGGGGCTGGCCTGAGTGGGCGCAGATTGGGGAAGAAAAATCGACCGCTTACTTGGCAAGCAATCGCTCTACAGGAACCTTTAACGCCTTGGCGATGGCCAGCAATTCAAAGTCGGAGATGACGCGGCTACGCGATTCGATTTTGGCAATGGCGGTGCGACTCAACAAGATTCCCTGAGCGGCAAGTCGTCCGGCCAAGTCTTCCTGCGTGATTTTCGGAGTGGCTTTCAGGCGCAACTCACGGATGCGAGTGCCGGCGCAGTTCCAATGTCCGTCGACCTTGTTATGGTTGCGGAGGGGCGTTTTCTTTCTGGAAACGTTCTTGCGAAGCACGCTTGACAATAGGAGATAACGGCATTAAATGTGTCCTTGCGTAGAACATTCTTGATTTTGTTGAACAACCGCACAGGTGGGGTAGAAAGGATGCCAGTGAAGGTACTTGTAATTGACGACCGGGAAGAGATTGGCTGGATAATCAAACGTGCGCTGGCGTTCAGCAAGACAATCGTGGAATGGGTGCCCAGCGGTCAACTGGGGATAGATCGCGCGAAGCAGGAGCCGTTCGATTTGATCCTGCTTGATGTGGAGATGCCGGGCATGGATGGCTTTGAAACGTGCCGTTATTTCAAGGCCGACAAAGCGCTCAAGTCCATGCCCGTTGTTTTTCTCTCGGGTCAAACCGATCCTGTGACCCAGATGAAGGGCTTGGAACTGGGAGCCGAATATTTCCTGTCCAAACCCATCGAGTTGGCCGAATTGTGGTCGGTCATCTCATTTCTGAGCATCCAAGAGAAAACGGTTACGGTACCGGATGCCGATCGGCTCATTCCGTGAAGCGGGAATAAGCCTCATCCATCAACACGCTTTCTTTCGAGGCAGGAACTTCTTCGGCATATACTGTTGCACAATTTCTTTCCCGGTTTTGGCGGGCTTGATCTTATACTTGCACGTCGCGCAATGCGCACAGGACGCGAATGGGTGCGGTTGTGAGATGATTTTCCCTTCGATGCTATCAGGATGCGTTTTGATCCAGTGGATAAACCACTCTGGACGGCATTTATTATTGCGGAAGGGGCTGTCCTGGGCGTTTCGCACGCGAGTGACCAGATGTTGACCCACATTGCAAAGTTCGGCGATTTGCTCGCCTGTGAACAGATACCACGGATTGGTTATAGCGAATCTAAAAAGCTTCTCCAAATTTAACAACATATCCCTTTTACTCCATTAATGACTATTGATTGATCTTGATTGAACTGCGGATGGGGCAATTTCCCGGATCAGGGTCAATAAGAGGGTAAAAGAGACAACCTAACCTCAGAGCCAGAGTGGCAAGAGGCCCAAGCAGACCATGCATAGAACAAACTCCTTTCCTTGGAGGCAGTGCTTATTTCCATTTAAACAACTCCTTCCGGCATGGAAGGTGTTGCTATAGGCACTGATTGTTTAGGCAAACTATCTAAATAGTTTAGAAGGTCAATTCAAAAATGTAACACGTTATGGACAATAATTGCAGAACAGTGAAATACGCACAAATGTGTGACCTTTGGACAAAATTGTTATTGCGTTAAAATCGCCACTAATCGTTGGAATTTTTTTGTGCCTTAAGCTTAGCGAGCCGCGCCGCTCGCGCTCTGGCTAATGAAGCTAACTTCTTCGGCGTGACAGTCTGCCCCCCCTTGGACTGAATCGAGGCGAGATGTGCCAGCTTTTTGGGTGTGACGGTTTTTCCGCCTTGTGAACGAATACTGGCCAAATGAGCCGCTTGCTTAGGAGTATAGGCTTTCCTGCCTTTGGTGCCGATTTTGGAAAGGAATTTAAAAACAGGATCGTCTGGTTTCAGGGAGCCCATATGTAGCTTGGATATGAGGCCAAGCATGGCGGGTGAATGGGGAAAGGGCAAGATCGCGCTGCCCCTTCACCTGTTCTTCTTCCGACGCGAACGAGGTGGCTTGGCAATTGTCCCGTTGCCGTAACAGCGGGGACAAGGCCGCCATTTCATCCGAAACCCTACGCTGCCGCAATTGCATCGGTCTCCATTGGGAGAAATGTAATCGCAGGGAGCGACGATGGGTTTAGTTTTCATGGGCGTTGTCCCCGCCGAAATTTTCGAGTTCAAGCAACACGGCATAAACAACGGCACTGATTAGTTTCATCGTGGACAGAGCCATGTGCGGGTCGTTGTTCCATTGATCGCGCTGCGTCATCAGGGCACGTAGGATTTCAAAACTGACGGCCTCTTTCTTTTGATATTTGGAAAGAAGATTCCATCCATTGCCCCAAGTCTCCTTGGCATGATTAATACAGTCTCGTGCGACTCGTTCCGAATGCGTCATGGCTACTCCAATCCAGAATTTCAGAATGTAGGGGAAAGGCCGGGGTCGAACTGGCCTTCCATACGGTTACTTTTTCGCGGGGACAAGCTGGCGCGGTTTCTGCGTCAACCGATTCACCGTCTTTACGGACGGCTCGGGTGATTCCTGCGCCTCGGCTGTCTCGGGCTTCTCCTTCGCGGCGGTTTCGATTTTCTTCAAGTCGATGCCGTAGATTTTGCAGGCCTCGGTGATGGCAGAAGGAAGCCCGTTATCCACGAAAAGCGAGTTTTCCCACATCAACGATTCAAGCGTGAAGATCAAAGGATTGGTTCCAGCGTCCTTGGATTTCTTCAGGTAATAGGATCGCAACTCACCGTCTTTTTTCGGCGTGGTGAACCCGTGCCGCTTGGCCACACGGCGCATCGTGTCGAAATGGGCGGTTTTCGTGGCGAGCATGAGGAGCAGACTGGCGCACTTCTTCCCGCCATCGGACAATTTCGACTGACGCTGGATCACCTCAGAGATCACCAAGTCAACGGCGCGAATGGTGCGCTCATGCTTTTCCCGGCTGTCGCGCATCTGCTTGCGCTGCGCGATGGCCGAGGGGGACAGGTCGCCTCGCGTCTCGGAAGGCTGCGCCAAGTGCAACGTCCGTGCGGCTTCTCCCGCTTCCTTGCGTCCGATGAGTTCGTGAATCTCGCCGCTCTTATCGACGGCAACGATGATCTCTGGCCGCTCCTCCTTGGGAAGCTTGGCAATCACCTGCGCCCATGTCTTTTTCTCGGCGAATGCACACGGTTTGCTAAGTTCCATATACGGCGCGTTGTAGTCGAGTTGGCCATGCTGGTACGGATAGAGCTTGGCCGATTCTACTGGCGATAGGACGCGCTTGCCGTCCGCCTTCGCCTTGTCGAGCAACCGGGAACGGGTGGCGTCCCGCTTCATGCGGAAACACATGGGATCGGTGCACACGTCGGCGCGTCCCACATCTGCAAAGAGTTCCTTCTCGTTTCCGGTGCGCTTGGGGCATGTGGCGCACACCCCTGCATCCGGCACAAGCGTTTTATCTTTGGCGTCAAAGGGAGCGTCCTTTAGCTGCGTCATGCACTCTTGGAGAATAATCCGGCTCGCCTCGTGATTGGAAAACGGGTCGCCCTGATGATTACCCTTCAAAATGCGACTGGTGGCATACTCTGCGACTGCGGGATTGGGAATGCGAGCGATGAGCAAGGCTACCGGGAGCGCCAGCTTTCCAGCGCGTAAGGCGGTCTTGGCCTTGTCGGGCAAACGGAGCAAGCTGATGCGTTGGTAAATGAAGGTGCGCGTTTTGCCGATCTTGGCAGCAAGCTCCTCAATGGTGGCTTTGCCCGATGTGAGTAGCCCATTGTACTGCTCGGCCTCCTCAATGGGCTGCGGGTCTTCACGCTGCGCATTCTCGATCACCTGCACCATGAGCGCGTCATGGTCATTCATCGCACGCACTACCGCTTTGATGTCGGTCTTTCCTGCGAGCTTGGAACCGCGATAGCGGCGTTCGCCCATCACGATTTCATATTTCGCCCCCGCTGCAAGGGCGGCGGCTCGGGTGGGTTCGTCCTCAATCGAGTCAACGGGACGGACAACGATGGGCTGCAAGACTCCCTTTTCGCGGATGGAATCGGAAATCTCCTGCATCGCTTGCGGCGTGAAGGTTTTCCGGTTGGTAAGAGAGCGGATGAGTTCAGACAGCGGGAGGTTCAACACAGTTTCAGTATTCATATTGGATCGGTGGCTAGAGTTTGGGGTGGTAAAGGGGGCGGGATATTCCCGCCCCCGGTAAAGTTCATTCAATTGACGGCGTTGCACTCGACCGGAGCACCTGCAACTTCTGTCGCCGTGGCAAAGGTCGAATGGTTCCGATAGGCTTGCCAGCAACCGACTGTAGGAGACCATCGGAAGCCGGAAGATTTCAGGCGGGTTCTTACGCTGGCATCAGGTTTGCCGGGGAAGAAAAGGCGGATGCGATTGTCGGCGGGGCAATCTTCAATTCGTGCGCTTTCCCGTTCCAGCACGGTGTTGACGGCGGATTTGTTACGTTCGATCACGGTAAGACGTTCCTTCATGCGGCGAATATTCGCGCTGTTGTTGGTCAGCGCGTAGTCGGGGAAACCAATGCGACCGCAGCAATCCGGTTCCAGCATTTTAATGGCAATGCCTTCGGGGTGGCCTAATTCGATCAAGGCTTTGACCTGCGCGTCCTTCCCTGCCTTGGCGTGCCTGCGGATCGTGGCGTTCGCCGTCCTCATGGCACCCTGAAGCTTTTCAGCCTCTTCGATATTTTTCTTGAGCCGTTCAACGGCGTTGTCATCCCCGGCCATGATGGGGCGGCATTCGGGATGTAGTTTTTTAAGGATGGCATCCTTTGCCCGTTTGCGAAATTCGAGGTATTCATTGATGCGCCTATGGGTGATGTCGGCGCGTTTGTTCATCCGCGCTGCCGGGAAATTGGAAGGCCCGGCGATGAGGGTTGAAACGCAACGCGAACTGCTATGCAGGTACGCGCAATAATGTTTGCGGCATCCCTCGCGGTAGCGGTCGAATTCTGCATTGAGAAAGGCGAGTTTTTCGGGGGTTTGGGCATGTTTGCAAAGCTCCTCGTAATCAGCCATCAACGTACTTGCATAATCGGAGCGTGCGCGATTGGCTCGGCCTTCGGGGTCGTGCGAGACCCCTTGAAAGGCGGCATTGGCAAGCGATGCGGGGATTTCTGAAACGAACGATTCACGGTTGTAAGTCATAGAGAGTTCCTTTTGAAAAGTGGTTGTGAGAGGGGCGGGAAGACTCCCGCCCCTCTCCGGTGAATAACTACTAGTTGAGATAACTTGCGGCCAACGCCCAGAGGTCGCGGTTGATCTGAAGTTGTGAATCCAATCCGGTGATTTTGCGCACACGCGCTATGCGGCGATCTTCCTGCAAGGCTTTGAGTCGGTCGGGACGTGAACCACGTATCATGCGCTCTTGAACGACATTGAACGTTTGCCATAGCGAATTGCCGTGATCCGCAGCGCGAAGGGGTTCCAGCAACTTGACAGGATAGACAGGCGACTCCTCAACGCTGTCGTAACGCAATGCCAAGGCACGGGAGGCAAAGTTAAGCTTTTCCTCGTCGCTCAATGTCCGCTGCCGGAATGATTCAATATGACTGCCGATCTGGTCGGAATTTCCCGCGATTTTCTGCGACACGGTAATCACTTCGTCAATCGTGCGGTGAGTATGCCGGACAGAAACCGCGCTGAAGGTGGCATCGGACACGACAAGGCCATTGGTGCACACCTGACGAAATACCCCCGCATAGAGACGGAACGCGCAACCGCCGTCATGTGAGTTCATCATTACTAACTCAATGCGGCTGTCGCCGAGTGGCGTTGTATTCAATTCACTGCGCCGATGAAAGCGCACCAAGTGTTTTTGAAATCCTTTGCGGCCTTCTTCGCGTGCGGTCTGTTCTTGCACGGAAACGGGAGCCCATCCCGATTCCCGCAACGCATCAATAACGGTAGCGGTGGGAAAGAAGCTGTAACGCTCGGTGGTGGCTTCGTGCGCTTTCGCTGCGAAAGCGGAGGGAACACGCGCCGTCAATTCCTCGCGGGAAAGCTCGGCAGCGGCGGAACGCATCATGTAACGATTCGGGATTACGAGTGTTTGAGTCATATTTTAACTAGCCTTTTTACGTCTGGCTTAGACGTTTAAGTTTATTGTTCTGTGTGACTTACGATGTGTATACTATACACAAAACATGCGTGTATTGTATAGAGATAAATCTATATAAATCTTTGCTTTTCAGAGGGAAAACAGAGAAGTTGGCACGCGAAAAAACAGGCCAAAAAACGCTGCCAGCCGACCGGAGGCCAGCGCGACCTTTCTCTCTCTTTTCCTTCCCTCTCACCAACTCGGCGGCGACAGCGAGCGCCTCCCCGATTTCCCTAGGAGGCGCGAGCCGAGCCGCGACTAATTATTCGGGGCAAGCCGGAGGCTGTGACAGGTGGTGTTTCCTGGCACAACTCCGGCGCGGGGAGGCCGGAAGGAGGGCGTTGCGGGAGGAAACCAGCAGGGTTTCCTCCCGCTGGAAAGGGGAGCGGCGTAGCGAAGCTAGCCGCGCGGGGAAAGTCCCGTTTCCCCGAGAAGAAAGGAAGCGAACAGAAAAAGTCGTTCATTCAAAGACACGAAAAATTTCTCATAGGAATATGACGAGTCAAAGCAAAGTAGAGAGATCGACGTATGAAGAGTACGCCAAGCATCCTGTTACAGAGAAAGAATAATACACCAAGAGAGACGAAGAAATTGTAAGACAATCACGAGATAGCGCCGAGGCACTAGACGGCAGACATCTTCACCATAAGGAAAGAGATATGTAAAAAAATTAGATAGAATCGAATGCCCCAGAATTGGATTTAGAATACCGCTTTGCAAATAGGGCATTCAGGTCAGATGCTTGCAAGACGGATTATTCAGACTACGACGAGATCAAACACTCAAGAAATTAGCATGAGGGTAACGAATGGGAAATACGTGTCCGTTGATTGTCTTGCTGGGGCGTTTCCTTGCCTCTTTCGATTGTTTCGTTCTTTGGGAGCATTCGGGCTCCTGTCCGCATGGGTAAAAATGCCTCATTAATCAGTGAAAATAGTCCGTTAGTAGTCTCAGGAGGCTTGTAATTCGGGAGGGTTTTAGGGTGGGCATATGATTAATCCCAAAGAGTTGCTGTACGATATTATCCACAAGACGATTGGGGACGTTACGCCTATTGCCAAGGCTGAAGTCCTGAAAGCGGCAAATGCCTTGCCCTGCAAGCATGGAGATTGGGGGAGCAAGGCGTTCATGGTGTTTTGCGACACCTATGCCCGACGCTATCATAACATCAACTATGACCCAGCGGTAAACGGTGAGTACTGGGCGATGCAGCAAATAGCCTCCCTAGCCCCCAAAGTGGTTTTTGATGTGGGCGCTAATGAGGGAAACTGGTCGTTTATTGCATCCAAGCTCTTTCGTGAAGCGGCCGTACATGCCTTTGAAATTGTTCCCACTACCTTTGAGATATTTACTGCCCTAACCAAGGGACGTGATCGGGTTATTGGCAACAATGTCGGCCTGTCGAATGAGGAAAAGATCATCGAGGTCAACGTATACGAGGCTTCAACCGGCTATTCTTCTCTCTACGCATATCCCCAGCATGGTAGTGGATCGAAAGTTCCCTGCCGCGTCATGCGAGCCGACTCTTACATTGCTCAAAACGGAATTGAGCACATTGACTTTCTGAAAATTGATACCGAGGGTGCGGAGCCGTTGGTGCTGGAAGGATTTGGGAAATACCTTTCGGACGAGTTTATCGATATCATTCAATTTGAATACGGGACTATGAATTCCCGGACGCAATTCTTCCTGCAAGATTACTATGAGCTGTTTGAAAAGAAGAACTTCAAGCTGGGGAAGCTCTATCCTGAAGGAGTCGAGTTCGTGGATTACGACATGGAAGATACCGCCATGTTTGACGCCTATTTCGGCCCTAACTACATCGCGGTTTCCAATAAGCGCCAGGAAATTATCGAGATGCTGAAGGAAAAATAAACGGTGGCTGATGCTCCGGCTCCGCTTGGTCGTTTTCAATAATTCATATTGAGCGTCCTCGTAATACGGTGGATAAGAAAACATGGAAATTCTGAGTCCACGAAAAATCATGTCGCTACTGGAAGGCGATTCTTCATTTCGACCTGCTGGCAATCAGGAGATTCGCGCTGATCGTGGCATGCTGATTTCCAGTTTTCCTGAGCTAGTTGAAAAGGTGGCGCAACTTTCATTTCATAATCCTGAGCAAATCCTTTTATTCCGTGGGCAGTCGCGGGAATGGCGAAACAGTTGGAAGAACACCACGATCATGCCATCCATTTCTCGCGTATTCAAAGGAACAAAACCACCTAGCTATCAGGAATTGGTAGAGCGTTATCACGCCCTCGACCATGCGGAGCAACTATTATTGGAAGTGTTCTCAAAAAGCCATTTGTTGGGTCGTCGGCGTATTGGTCAGCATCGGTTGTTGCGCTGGGCGATTCTGCAACATTATGAAGTGTGTGGAACCCCCTTGCTGGATGTCACCCAGTCCCTACGGGTGGCGGCTTCGTTCGCTGCCAATGACCAATCTGAATCAGACCCCGTCCTGTACGTGCTCGGCGTGCCAGCACTTTCAGGCAGTATCACAGCCTCCTCGGAACAAGGGATTCAAATCATACGACTCTCCAGCATTTGCCCGCCTGAAGCGAGGCGTCCTTATTTTCAGGAGGGCTATCTGGTGACGGAATATCCCGAGTTGGCGACTATCACCGAAAAGCAGAACTATCGTCCCCATGAGAACGATTTTGGTCGTCGCTTGATCTGCAAATTTCGTCTCGCCCGCACTGGATTCTGGTCAAAAGACTACCCGGCGATTCCCAATGAGGCGTTGTATCCAAACGAGCGAGATCCGCTGGTGGAGCTTACCAGCGAAGTGAAACGTCGCATGGTATCCTGAGAGATGGTCATCCGAGCGGGGATAGGCGTGCCTATCCCAAGAGAGAGGCTCATTGAATGTCAACAGGATGAACCTGTGGTACGCCCCATCGCCTAGGCATTTCCCACAACAAATGGGCGTGCCCATTTGGGCGGGTTTTAAATAATTAGCATTTACGCGGATTCCAGAGATCGTAAACTACCGCTGTGTTCAAAAGGAATCCACACCCCCATACCCGTTCCAATAAAGGAACGGGGGCGAATCAGTGCATTGCAGAAACCACCGTGCAGAGCGAGCGCAAGACTTTTCGTGTCGGTCGCTATGAAAACCCGAGAGGTGCCTACCTGCGCATTACGGAAGTTTCCAACGGCTATTCCAATAATATTGTCATTCCCCTAAGCGGTGTCGCGGATGTGATCGGGGCTTTGGACGCCATGTTGCAGCAAAGTCCAGACTTCAAGGGATAACCGCCCGTTTTATTCGATGCAGCCACGATATCTGTCCGGCAATGGACACTGTACCTTGGCTGCATCGTTTTTTTTCGAGCGTGCTGACTATTTGCAGAAATGGGCGCGATTGGTTTTCCAGCGCATCTGCCATACCAGTAGTGCCATGCCGGAAAGAATCATGGCAATACTGACTGGCTCCGGCGCGGCCTGTGCGACAGTTCCATTGAGGATCAACTCATTTCCGGTCAGATTGGTAAGTACGCGCAAATCGTTACCGTAGGAGATACCGCCTGCGGAGCTGTAGTAACCGTAAGCCCAGAATCCGAACTCAATATTTTGGCTTTGAGTGAGAGTCAATGGCTGCGTGAAATTCCACGCTACCAGCGCAGACGGTGCGGAACGCTGAATGTCGTAGGCTGATCCCTGCATGACCCATGATCCACCGTTAATGCGATAACCCCAGATACCCAGGCTTGGCGCTGAACTGTCGCTACTCCATGCGGGAGCATACTGAAACGAACTCAGGGTTAACGTGTAGCCCGTATTGACTGCGACGGTGAAACTGGCGTAGGGATAAGAGGTATTCAAGGTAGTGGTTCCATATGACCAGTTATAAGCGCGAAACTCGCTATTGGATGCGCTTTGGACGCCCCATGAATGCATGGCCAGATCAGTTTCAGTAAGGTGCGGATTTAATGTGCGCGTTGGCGTGACACAGTTTGCGGCATTGCCGGGGTCGTACACGTAGAGGTCATAATCCCATCCTGCGATAATGGCTGCTGAGGCGTGGCGAATGGAAAACAGGCCAATGACGGCGATAGCAAACAGGTTGAGCGTGATAATGGCGGTGAATTTTTTCATGCGATCCTTCGTTGTGATGGGGTTGGTGCGTGGGGGGGGGGGTAAAAGTGGGCGACTGCGAACTTATTTAGCTGGTGCGCGGGGCTGTAACGGCTCGCACTCGCGTGCCAGCCTTCTTCGGCATGAAGTTATTGGCCGTGGGAGGGAAAGAGGGGGACGGCAGTACGAACTGCGTCTTATTGAAATCAATCGCTTGCTGGGCGAGAAAGATTGTCTTGTGCAGGTGAGGCTGCGAACGGTCGGCGATTAATCTCAGCACAATGCTGACACAATCGTTGATGAACTGGCCTTCGGAATAATCCAAGAGGCCGGAAATCTGTTTGATCCCGTCCCTGACGGGAGAATCGAATTTCACGCTGAGAGGTTTGAGGGGTTCCATAGATAGAGTTCTCCGATAAGCGCGTGAAGGTGGTTAATAGCCTCCACGCGCCATGTCTTGTGAGTGATGGGCTTACTGGGTGATCGCGTGACCCTGCGATTGGCTTTCGCGTCGGCTGAAATCGAGTTTGTTCCGTTCCTCGCCGATAATATCGACCAGAGCTTTTTCACGATTCATTGGGCTGAACCGCTCCACGCGTTCATGGACACGTTGTTGCACTTCTGGCGTCTGCTTTTCGAGCCACTCCATTGCACCCGGAGCCAGATTCTTGGCGATACGGATTTCGGCTTCGTGACGGAACATCCGGTTGAGCATGAGCGTGCGGACGGCACGTTCGGGATGCGCTTTGACCAGTTCGGTATAGTGACTGGTCAATCTCGAATTGGTTTTGATGAATTCGTTGAGGCGTTGATCCACTTCGGGGGTGACTTTACTGAAACGATCATCGTCGGTCTGCGGTACGGAAGTTGAGCTTCTGTTAAACATAGGGATTCTTTCTTTGATGGGGTGTTGGTATCAAGAGGCGTTGAGAGGTTCGTGGCCGAAGACATAAACCTCGGCCTCATCGGGCATGGGAGCTCCGGTGACATTGCGCAAGGCCAGATCGAAATGCCGGGCCACGTCGTCGGCGCTGAACTCGGCAAGAATGCAACGCATGAGCGTCTGGGCATCGGGAGCCGGGTCGCCAATGTAATTGGCCAGCTTTTCGGAGGCATCGTAATATCGCTGCGCCACTTGGTCAGGCAGCGAGACATTGATATGAATCATGTGGATTATCCTTTCGTTGGGGGTTGTGGCGGGGTGGATTTCGGCCAAAAGGAACGAAACCACTCGCGCCAAGTTTTTTGTTGAGAAACCGAAGGGGTGGTTGTTATCGGTTTTGTGGCTGACGGTTCGACAACTTGTTGTAGTGGAGGCGATGCGGTCGAAACAACCGGCTGCGACGGTTCTTCTGGCGCGCGAAGCTTCGGGAGCATGTCTTGCAATTTTTTGAGTTCCTGTACGAGTCGTTCATTTTGTTCATAACTGGTTTTGAGTAGTTGATCTTCCTCCTTGATTTTCTGTTCCAATTCGGCGGTAAGCATCACCTGCTGGCGGGTTGGTTCAGCGACGGCAACTGGGGCGGTTCCCGCTGCCTGTGCCGAACCGAGTGGTACAGACGTGGGAGCGTTGGGCGCGGTATTCCACTGGGGAGAGGTTTCCACCCGATAAATCTCATGCGCTTCATGCATGACCGTGGTAGAGTCGGGGTCGGCGTAACGGCCTACCGGGTAGGCTTTGAGATTTTCCGGGGTGCGCACGGTGGCATACGGTGAACCGCTTGGCAGGGTGGGCGTTTCGACTGGGAGGGGCGTCGTATCGACCAATGGCTTGGACGTGGACACACAGCCAATGGGCAACAGGGATGTCAGCAACAGGAACGCTGCATGGAGCAGTCGTATGTGGTAGGGATAGTTCATTATTTTTTACTTTCCGCTTTGGTGGTGATCCGGGAATTGCCGCGCAGGGCATTTTCCAGATCAATGGGTTGAGTGACGTAGAGGTAAAATTGCTTTCCAGCGGGGACACGGACATAAAAACCATTGCGTTTGATCGAGTTGGCGATTTGCTGGGCGTAGTTGAATAGAACGGCGCTTACGCCTTCGAGGGCGGCGTTTTTGGGAGTACTCAGAGCTGTTTGTGATGTCTGCCCGGTGAGCGTGTTGATATTGTTTTGTGTGTCGAGCAACCCTGTCGTGGCTGCACTCAGGAACGTGGAGGCGAATAATTTGATCTCGGCCATGTTATCGGTTTTGAGAACTTCGCCCCTGAGTCCAGCAGAGCCATCGGTCAACTCCCATCTGCCTGACTTGTAATGGTGCTCCATATCCAGAGCGATTCCACGTAAGGGAAGTTCTGCTCCGTTAAGTTTGTCTGTCGTCCGCCATACGACGACCCAGTTGGTATCGCTGGCGATGCGCTCGCGGGAGGGATCGACTTGGGCTTTGCCATGGACTTCGGCACCTGCGGGAATAATCAATTTTCCGTCGTGCCAAAGGTCTTCCGTTACATAACCGATGATCGGAGTTTCAATCTTTGCCGAATCAATGGTGATGATTGTTTCGCATGGAATGAGACGCCCGTAGGGGGCATAGGTATCGGACACCTCGGCCTGTGCTGACGATGTGCTGTGGTATAGCGAAATCGGCAACTGAGTCATTGGGAGGACTACCGGAATGGCTGGAACGGGGCGGCGGGTTTTATTCAGGGCGTCTGCGTTGACTCCATTTCGCAATTCCGTTCGGACGTCCTGATTGGTTGCCTGAGGCAGTTCCTGTGGTTTAACCGATACTTTGCTCGGGCGATGATTATAGGTATAGAGAAGTATGCCTAGGACTGCGACGGCCAGGGCAAACAGGCAAAACTTCCCCGTATCGGTCTTGAAGGAATCAAAGAATTTCCGCGTATCAATCATAGAGTCTCCTGGCGGAAAACAAGGACGTTGAATTTGTTGGTAACTGAAAGCAGGTTGCGTTCGCCGTTGCTGGTGCCACAAATTACGAAATAGCCGTTGCTGTGGCCGGGGATGATCTTCCCTGTCTTGGGGTCTTTAAACCCTGCGGGCATGATCCCGGTGGCATCGGCTAATGCGCTCCAATAGACAGTCGATCCAACTCGAACAGCCAACGATTGGGGGACGTAGAGAATGGGATGGCTGGTGCGATTGACCAATTCGATCTGGAAGACAAGCGTGTCCTCCGGGTCGAACCGGTAGACTTGCGTCAAGATAACGTCGAAGTCTTTATAGAGCGAACAGGTGTACGGGGTCGCTTTGTCGATCTGCGAAACCATCTCGGGGTATTGTTCGGACAGGAGTGGATAAGCTTTTGCCTTGTCGAGAATACCCAATAACCGGGCCGGATCGGCTTTACCTGTTCCCGATGCCTTGCCAAGTCCGTTTGAGGCATCGGTCGAATAAAACCGGACGGACTGGAACGGTTCCTTATCGGCTGCAAATTCCAGCACGTAAATCGATCGGTTGCAGATGACGTTCAAACTGCATTTGGCGGCGTCATTCACGGCGCGTATCGAAAAGAACCGGTCGCCGGAATGATAACTCAGTAACATGGGAGCCGGTGTTTTCGGATCAAGTGACATACCGCTGCCTTCCATCGCGGTGATGGGCTGTGGAAAGGCGACGGTCGTGACCTTGTCGGTGCCGACTTTCAGGTGGTAAACCGTGTAGTCGTTAAGCGGCAATGTCTTGATGGCTTGGGCTGGTGCCAGAGCCAGGGACGAGGCGAAAACAAGGGCGGTGAGGATTAGTCGATTTGGAATTTCCATATGGCGAGTGGGAAGCGACCGTTGGCGGTCAGGTTGGGATTGTGGAGGAGAGTGAAACGGACGGTGAAAGACGTTGTTTCTGTGAATGGCTGATCGTTAAACAGACCCACACGAATGAGCTGTCCTGCGGCTTCAACCAGCACTCGGTCGTTACGGGTCTGGAGTACGTCGATTCGGAACACTTCGACTTTTTGATGGATTTGCTTGGCCTTGAGTTCGGTCGCCTGCGCCGTCTGTAACGCCTTGGCCTGAATCAAAGCGTCTGGCAGAAAGAGCTTTTCAAGGAGTTCCGGGTAGTCGAATCCGTTGGGGTTTTTCTCCAGTAGCGCAAGACAAGCCAGCAACGTCTGTGATGTATGGAGCTTGGTGGCATCCTCAAAATTCAGCAGTGGGGAAATATGATAGGTTCCGGTCTCATCCAAGATGACCACTCGCTCCTTAGTTCGGACGGCTCCAATAATTAGGAAGGGTTGTATGAAGGCGGCCAATATCGAAATCAGTGCGATGGCGCACCATAAGCGTGTGGCTCGGCCATGATCGGCAAAGAGTCGAAATACGACGGGATCTGGCTTGGGTGATTTCATTTGCGAACGGACTGGAACGGGAGTTTCTCTGGGAGCATTCATATGGAGGTTGGGATGGGATTTAAGAGGGACATTAATTTGGAGCGGGTTGGTGTGGGTTGTTCGCTCTGGGGCTGATACGTCACGACGGTTCCATTTGAAAAGGCCTGGGTGAATGGCTTGCCATCCTCATTGGCAAACATCTGTGCCTGTTGTGCGGTGATGGCATCGGCAGCACGGCCTACCGCTACGGAACCGCGTTGGGATTGGACGACGCCCTGATGCGTTTCACTGGGCGTTGACGAGTGTGACTGTGCTGTTGAACTGGGAAACTGTGCCGACGGCTGCAAGTCCACGCTGGTCTGTTGCTGACGGGGAGCGGGCGACTGGGGTGAGGCGGCGGGTGCTGATACTGAGGGAGCATTCTCGCTTGATCCCCCGGACTTCGGTGGTTGGGCTGAAGGACTTCCGCCTTTCCCGCCGATCATCCGACTGAAGCCTGCGGCGGCTAATCCCATCTGAATGGCATGTCCAACGGATGAGGAGAGTGGCGAACCGGAGCAGAAGAGCATCTGCATAATCACGGGAGTAACGAGACTTCCAAGTATCAGCCAGATGGCGACAATGCCCCCGATGACGAGGGTTGCCGGTGTAAAGCCCGTGGCGGCTCCATAAGCCAATGCACCTGCACTTACGGCTGAGGTAACACTGGTCAAAAGGCTGTAGCCGACGAGATCGACGACGGCAAAACCGATTGGCCATGCAAGGATAGCGAGGGTTTGCTGGACATAGCGCATGGCCAACCCCTTCGTACTTTCAAACGCAAATAACGAGATGGCGATGGGCAGGAACAAATAGCACATGCACTCCATGACAAACTGCACGATCATCATCGGGAGCTGGATCAAGCAACCAATCCAGACGATCAGCCAGCCAAGCGCATACTGGATGGCCTTCATCAACGAATCGCCTACATCCAGCCAATTAATTCCGTCTTCGGGCGGCTTGATAAGCTGCATCAAGGCCGCTCCGGTGCCGTTCACGCTGCCGGTCATTTCACGACGGATGGATACGGCTATCGCCCAAAAACTCTCGCGGACGAGATTGAACCAGAATGGCAATGTGGCGATGATGGCAGTGATGAAAATGGCGGTGAGAATCGGACGCATTAAATTGGAGATGTTTTTGCTCCCCGTTCCGGTGCGGACGATGACTGAGGTGGTGAGGACAAAGAAGCAGATGAAGCGGAATTGAACGCTCAGGTTTTCCACCATCGGCTTCAAATTGGGCACAAGATCGCTGATGCTCATAAAGGTTCTCGCTCGGGAAACGGTTATTTGAATTCGCTGCGGTCGGAAGTGACCTGGCCTTCCCATTGCATGAAATTCTGCAAGGAGATATTCATCTCGTGGTCGGCGGCTTGATTGGCGGCCTGCGCTTTCATGGCACGGTCGTTCTCGTTGGCAATGCTTTGGGAAACCAGTTGATTGGTGGCGGTCTGTTGCTGTTGCCCCAACGCTGCGATCTGGCCGTCTAGCGCACTGAGCTGTGCCGTGAGTTTTTGAACGGTGCTTTGATCCGGGGCCGCCTGAATCTGTGCAAGCGTGGCCGCTTTCTGCTGTTCCAGTGCCGCGATGCGTGAGGTGGTATCGGACATGACGTTGTTCACGTTCGCGCCATGTTTTTGGATGGATGCGAGCGGTTTGAACTGGTCTACTGCATAGCTCATAGAGAACCCGCCGGGTGTGATTGATTTGACGGAGCTAAATAACGTCGACCCGGTATTCTCCAAAGCGATGGCCCCGTTGGCCGTTTGATTCAAATTGGCGGTGAGTTGTCCGGCGGACTGGCTGATTTGGGACGAACCAAGAAGCTGCAACTGCATCGACTGCGCTGCCGCTGTGGGGTTGCCCACGACATTTTTCATTTCCTGGGCGAGCTGCACTGTCTGCTGCATTTGCTGCAACTGCTGATTCAATTGCTGAATCGATTCGTTCCACTTGACCAATTCTTCCAAGTGATTCTGAACTGCAATCGGATCGTTTACTATGGATACAGCGTATTGAGCCGGTGCCAGCGATGGCATGAGCCCGACAAGGATGAGGAGAAGTACTTTCATGTTATCGTTCCACGCGGATGTATTCGGTGTGCGGAAGCGTGGTCACGCCATTGGTCGTGGCTCCCGGCACGGTGATGGGCAGATAAGCCGTCTGCGGGGCTGGCGTCTTGGGCTGCTTTTGCAGGTTTTGAACCAGCCAGTACTGCTGTTTCACCGCATCACTGCGGCCCTGTTGATATCCGTTGGTGTATTGCTTCTGTCCCTGCTTGGCGGAAAGGGTCTGTGCGATCTCGGAAACCGCCACGCCTCCTGCTGCCCCAACGCCCGTCATAAGCGGATCGCCGTCGCTGAGTTTACTGGCGAGCATGCCACCCGCTGCCGCGGCTCCGGCGTCATAGAGGCCACGGGTACTGGAGCAGGCTGTCAGCGCGAGTAGGCAGACCAGCGACAACATCGTGTAGAGCCGGAAACTCATTTCTCGCTCCCTTCTGGAAAAACGAGGGCATCGGTAGATGAGGTGTCTCCGGTATCGCCGTCGTTCCCGATAAAAAAATGAGCCACACTTCCGAGGACTCCCGCACCGCCTAACCCCAAGCCGAGCCAAGTCCAAGTGGAGTCCGACTTTTTGGAGCTACTAGCGGTGCTTGTGCTACGGGATTCCAGTGTGGTCACACGAGTGGTCAGCGTAGTGAGACTATCCGAGAGGTTGGAGTATTGGGTTTGGTGATCGGCCAGCGACTGTTGCAGTGCCGTAATCGCCGCCTGCTGATTGGCCAGTGCCGCCTGAATCGTGGCGAGTTGGGCCTGTTGAGCATCGGTTTGGCTCTGCGTGTTGGATTGGGACTGAATCAAGGAACTGAGGGTTGATTGCAGAGCCGAGGTCAACTGTTGCAAGGTGGCCAGTTGCGTTTGCTGGCTGTCGATCTGGTTTTGCATCGTCGTAAGCTGGCTTTGCACCAGTGACGTGATGAGAGATTGGAAATTAGACTGGTCCGTGGCGTTGGCATTCTCGTAAGCCAACGTGACATCGCTGAGAGTGAGTCCACCGCCACTGCTTTCACCCCAGAGAATGACGGTCACCTGAGTCGCAACGGTGGCATCGCTCGCTACTTGATAGGTGCCGGCATCCAGCGTTCCGGTCGCTACCGAACTGGCCGTGATGCCGGTGACGACTCCTAGCTCAGACATGGACGTACCGATGGCGAAGTAGTAGGTGGCTTTAACAGTACCAACACTCACATGAATGGGCGGGGTGGTTCGTCCGGTATTGCCGTATTCGTAGGCACCGACTACGGCGGCGGTGACAATGATGGTGACGTTCTGCTGTTTGGTGAGCGTGACGGAGGTGGGATCAACGAAAACCTGCTGGGCCGGACTGGTCAAAACAGCAAGGAGGAGCAGGGTAATGGTGCAGAGCAATTTCATGGAGTGGATTCCTTTCGGATGTATGAGGCTGGGTTACTTGCCGGGGGTGGTGGTGGCATTGCCGGAAGCCGCTTGTTTCTCGTCATCGGGCAAGGCGACATTGACGAGCGTGGCGACCAGTGCCGCCGCTCCGATGCCCATTCCGGCGTAGGCCATGGTGTTGTCGCCGCTGCGACCACTCGGACCGGTGGCACCATCCTGCCCATTGCGGGCGGTTACCACGGCGGTGATGGTTAAGCTGTTGGTCAGTTCGTCATAGACAGACTGAACGTTGACCAATTGCTGTTCCGCCGACATGACTTCGGCGTATTCACCGTTTTGGCGGAGTGAATCGATCTGGATATGAAGCACGGCCATCTGCTGTTGGGCCTGTGAAGCAACGAAGGCTTGGAACCAGATTTGATCGGCGGTTGTGGCGGATGTGTTGACTAACTCCACTTGCGAAACGGAGATGCCGTTGGATGGTTCATTCCAGAGGATCACCGTCACTTGTTGGGGATTACCGTTGATTTCAACCGGGTAGGTTCCGGCATCGAGCGTGCCGCTGGCTGCGCCGTTGGTCATGGTCACACTAGCTCCCTGGCTGGAGGAATAGGAACCCAGCGAATTGCTGGCCTGAATGCCGCCAATAGCAGCGGTATCCATATCAGGGGAGGAAACAGGATCGGAAACAATGACTGTGACAGCGCCCTGTCGTGTGAGGGTGACTGAAGTGGGATTGGTAAAGACTTGCTGGGCAAAGCAACTCGTGGCCGAGAGAAGAATCAGGGCGAGAATCGGAATATGTTTCATGGGGACCTTTCGGGTTAGTGGTTTGGGGTGGAAAGTGGCGTGGAAGCGCTGACATGGCGCAGCGTGCCGCAGAGCGCCGGTTGAGTGGAGGGCGCATAATAGCAGAGCGACGAAAACTTTCGGCCTTCGGCCTGTTGCTCGGGTAGCGGATAATGCTGCACGGCATCGACCATCACTTCGGGCAGCTTGATGTCGCGGGAGATGTCCTCCAGATCCGAGCCGTCGAATTGGCGCATGAGGAAGAACTGTTTGCTATTGCCCATAACCACGGGACGGATACGGGAGGATTTGAATTTGCTGTACTGCTGAACAATCGAGATAATCCAGCAATTGAATTTGCGAAGCTGGGCATACCCTTCACCCATGATCTTTTCGCCGCCGGGGACATCAAGGAAGCGGGCGGCTTCCTCAAAGATCATGCGTTTCCAGAAATGCCGGGGGAGCGTAATGATGTGCTGGCGGGTAAACCCGGAAATCAATAATCCGGCGGCTGTTTTCAGCTCAACCGCCTGTTCGGGGATGTATCCCAACTCGAAATGAGCGACCCGTCCTGTAAGGGAGATGTTAGTGACGCCATCGAAAAGTTTTCCGTACTGGCCGGAAGCTGTCCATGCAGTCAAGAGCGTTGCGATCTGGTCGATCTCTGTTTTGGGATGCTCGGGGAAACGTCCAAAAAACATCAAGTCGAGCAATGCGGAATGCGTGGGGTATTCATCGGGAGCAAACGCGCTATAGGCTGTCTGCATCAGAAACCGCTCGGTCTGTGGCTCCTTGAGAAATCGGGTGATTTCCCCTTCTGTAATGGATGTATAGAAATCCAATGCTTGCGGATCGCAGCTTTCCATCCGATCGCGCAAATCCGCAAAGGCATCCAAAAAGGTGGCACCCAGCCCCATCTTTTCCCTCCATCCATGGACAGCGCAGGCCAGTCGCTGAAGGCCATGAATCTTTTCCGGGTGTTTGCCAGACCATTCTTCAAACGTGTCTTGGTAGAGCTGATTGATGTACTGGCCGATTTGTGCCTGTCGAAGCTGTTGTTTCTCGGAATCGGATGATTCGCCAATCATCCGTGAGACCAGTGCCACGGCACTGGCTATCTGAAGTTGATTGAGAGGCAACCCCTGCGTATCGAGATAGTTGATGGTCAGTTGCCCATCGGGATGGATGAGAATGGGGGTACTGCCAAGGCTCTCCGTGAATTTCTTGTAAGAAAGACCTTCTTCGATAATGACGGTGTACTGGTAGTCGAGCTGCGTTTGGGTTAGCAGGTCTTCCATGAAGCAGGACTTGCCTGCTCCGGTCATGCCGATGAGGACGGCATGTTGTGGAGTGTTGCCAATAAAGGTGCGAACTCCGACCAGGTTGTTATTGGCACCGTCATAGATCGCTTCGGCATCGGTCAAATGGGCGGTAAAGGTCGATGAAAAGGGTAGAAGGTCGGCTAGATAACGATCCTCGGCGTAGAGGTCGCGAAACCGATAGCTGCTGGCTGTCCAGCCGGGCCAGGTTGCGTAGAAGAGTTTTTTGGCCGTGGTGGGCAGTGCCACTTCATAGAGTTGTGCACCGTTCATCTGATTCACGGCGTTTTTGATGGCCACGCATTTATTGCGCAGACCGGACTCCGTGGCATCCCAGACGCGGATGAAATACTGGACAAAAAACGGGAAGGAGAATCCTTGGGAAAGGGAGTCGATCTTGCGTTCCTTCTTGCGGAGAGCTACAGAAATCGAATATTTGCCTTCCGATTCGTAATCACCCCGGAGCCTGTCCATGGCTTTTTCCTCTTTTGAAATCTCTTCACGAACCGGGATGGGTTCGATGTTGATGGTGATTTGATAGTTGAGGAAAGGCAGTGCGGTAAGGTGATGAATAATGCCGGGGTAAGTCTTCTGCGGCCACCGTTTCATGGTGAACATCGCGTGGTAATTAGCGTTCAGGAAAAAACCATTGGAATGGTCTCCTGCGCCGTCGCCATTCCAGAACCACTCCTGAATGGAAAGGCCTGACAAATCAAGCGAACCGATATCCAGACTATTTTCTTGGTTCGCCTCGGTGGGATTGAGGAATTGCCAATAATAGAAGAAGTGTTCGGCATCGGACATCGGGGTGACTGTCGTGCCTGCTCCGAAGATGGTCGTGAGGGTGATGGCCATCTCATTAAAGGCGGCGCGGAATTGCTTTCGCGTCTGATCGTAAGAGTCCAGAAGCCCCTTGTGGCTCTCGAACATTCCGGGGGAGATGTCGAGGTCATGGGAAATAAACAAAACGAGATGTTCACGGCGCAAGGTTCGCTCATGCATGCGCTGGCAATAACGGGAGAAACGTTCCTCACGCGCGGCCCTGACGTAGTCATCGGTGACGGAGCCGGTCTGTTCGTGATAGCGGTTGAGTTCCCGGCTATAGTCGGAATGACAAGTCCATTGAAGCTGCGCCCGCTGTTTCGGGCCTAACGTGGCGAGAAAGATGCGAAGTTTATCCTGAAATTCATTACGCTGTGCGATGGAGGCATTGTGCAAGTCGGGTGGCTCCAGGATGAATCCCTGACTCACCATGCAGTCTTTTTCAAATTCGCCGTAAATGATCGTTCCGCTGGCGAAATGACCATTGGGTTCATGTTCGTGTCGTTTCATCGGGGTTGGCGGAAAGGGGCTTGTTTATGTGGGTTGAAGGAGAAGCCACGGCCTACGATCCAAAGCTCGAAGAGATCGCGGTCGTATCCGGGCGGTTTGCCCTGCTTGAAAAGAAGGACATAGGCCAGGGTCAAAGTGAATGGCACCGCCCCGATTGGAAAACTCAGCCACCAGACAACATGAAGGCAACTGAACAGGATCAGGATCACCCCGATGGAGAGGGCGGCTGAGGCGACGACTGGCATAAATAGGTTGCCGTCGAGGCCCCATACCGACCCGGCGGAATCGTCCGCAGCGTTGGTGTCTGTCAGTCTCAGTTCGTTCATGGCGTCACGAAAGGTTGAGTACCGGAGCGGTGCCAAAGTGTTAGAACGTCGGGGTCAAAACGGCCCCGCTCAAATTGAAGATGGCGAAGAGTGCGCCCATGATGGCGGCGGCTCCGGCAATAATGATGCCGGCCACAATGCCCATCTTTCCGTCAGCATCGCCTTTGCTGATGGCGTTGGCTCCTGACCAGATTTTGATGACTCCCCAGAAGAATCCGAAAAAGAACAGGATGCCGAGGGCGGCGCTGAAACCTTGTTTGAGTTGGGCGATGTCTCCGCCCGCGACCTGTGCCAGCGAATTCGTGGCCAGGACAACCAGTGAAGGAGTGGTGTTTGTCATGGCTCCATTAAGCCAAAAAACTGTCATGGAGCGTTAAGGTGCTAGTGGAGAGCCGGTGCGATTATTCGGGGAGTATTTGAGGAGTACTTTTTTAAGCTTTGAAAACGGGTGTTTTGAAGGCGTAAGGTGCGCGAAATTCTATGAATACTTTTTCTTGTGAAACTCTCGACAGGCTCCGTGATCTGGAGCGTCACCTTCTCGATGCCATCAAAGGACAGGATCATGTGATCCCCCGTGTCGTATCCGTACTCCGTCGCGGCGAAATGGGGTTGGCGCATCCGTCCCGCCCGAAAGGATCGTTCCTGTTTGTCGGGCCAACGGGTGTCGGTAAGACGGAGTTGGCCAGTTGTTTCACGGAGTATCTTTTTGGAAGCGGCCATCTACACCGGTTTGATATGTCTGAATTTCAGAATCAATCGTCGGTTGGCTTGTTGCTAGGACAGACGCCTACTGAGATTGGAATGCTTGGCAAGGCGATGGAACGCTCTGATAAGGGGACATTGCTTTTTGACGAAATGGAAAAAGCTCACCCTCTCGTCCTGGATCTATTTCTACAAATTCTCGACGTGGGACGTATTACCTTGGCCACTGGAGAAACGAAGAACCTGAATGGTTACTATATCGTATTCACGTCCAACATCGGATCGGCTGAGGCGATGCGAATGGAGAGTTCGGCCTTTGCAACAATCGAACGGACGGTGCTGCGGCGGGTAGATCAGGTGCTGCGTCCTGAACTGGTCGCCCGCATCAATGAGAAAGTGGTGTTTAACCGGCTGTCGTATCTGGTTCAGCGGGAAATCTGCGAGCAAATGCTCGACCGAGAGATCAAACGACTGGAGTCATTGGGATTTGAGGTTCATCTGGATGCCCATGCCATCGAACAGCTCGTTCGGGAGGGATTTCATCGCACACTCGGTGCACGCCCCATGCGCAATACGGTGGATCGCTATTTGCAAGAGCGGGTGGTCAATAGGGTAATGGAGTCGAAGTGTACATTGCGCCCTTTTTGATTTTGATCGAGCTATGCTGGCGGCTTTGACGTCGAAAGTTTTGTGGTATCTGTTCAGGGTATTTAAAAAGTACTATTCGAATATTACTTGGATTTTCCACGCTGAGAGCATAGCCTTTATTTTTAAATGGGTGTCACGGTTAATGCACAAGTGGAATCCAAGGCCTTTAATTGGAAGGAGTGGCAAAAAGGTATTCTTCCAGCACTGGAGCCGCATAGTGAAAAGAAACTCCAGCTCCTTCGAGATTATTTGGTTTTATATTTAAAAATTCTCTGCCAACGAAATCTTGGTAAAACGACATTTCCTATTTCTATTGTTGATGGTTTTGCAGGCGGGGCTTTGTATTCAGGTCACAAAGATGGATCACCCTTGGTGCTGCTTAAGGCAATCGAGGAGGCGGAATTTGAGGTTAATCGTGGCAGACAGATCCACATTAAAATCCAACCGATTTTCTACTTTATTGAAGAAAACAAGTATGCATTCGAGTGCTTAAATCATTGCACTGTAGAAACCTTTTTCTGACTTTGGTATAATCAGCGTATGGAGCAACCTGTAGAGAAAGTGATCAAACTGGC
>OFJB01000137.1_pt1 | contig 42077 bp, 33 predicted proteins | sample 1775081 | NCBI WGS metagenome assembly OFJB01 (sample SAMN08195771, study PRJEB24354) | sludge metagenome | isolation source: initial sludge from phenol fed wastewater aerobic bioreactor | place: India: Nagpur | collected 2016-06-05
TTATAGGCACTGTTATGCTCAGAGCAGACAACTAAAGCCTTTTGCGCTTTATTCATTGCAAAATAGCCCTCAACAACCTCCAATGCATTTATGAATGAAGAACATGCCGATGAAATATATACCGCAGATGCCCTTCTCATTTTAAATCTCCTCTGAACCTCATGCGCAAGAGTCGCAACAAGGTCGTAAGGTGTATACCCTGCACAGACTATCAGATCGACATCTTTAACAGAATATGGAAGTGATGAAACAGCACTCTCCACAGCTCTTATACCCATGGTGTGTCCATTTTCACCGGGAGATACTTTAGAGCGTGTGTTTATACCAGTACGTTGGTAAATCCATTCGGATGAGAGACCATTAACCTCTTTAAAATAATCATTTGGAATTCTGGATGAGGGAATATAAAACCCGCTGGAATTGATATACATAGCAAATTAAGTGTAAATAATTGATCTTGCAAAAGTGCAAAAACAATCACATTTTACCTAATTCACCTGAAACAGAGATGCAATATTTGAGACAAAAAGCTTGACAGCGATTGCCAACAATATAATACCGAAGAATTTTCTCAACACATAAACTCCTCCCTCTCCCAATATTCTCTCAACCAGCGAGAGTCTTTTAAGCACCGCGTATACGATAATCATATTGATCAAAATCGCAGCAATTATATTCACAACCGCATACTCAGCTCTCAACGAGAGAATAGTTGTGAGTGATCCGGCACCGGCAATAAGCGGAAATGTAACTGGTACAAGCGTTGCCGATTTTGAAGGTCCATCATTTTTAAAGACTTCAATTCCGAAAATCATCTCTACAGCCAAAACAAAAATTACTATAGAACCGGCAACTGCAAACGAAGAGATATCAACCCCGAACAGCGAGAGCAAAGCATCTCCCACAAAGAGGAAGCCTACAAGAATTATTGTTGATAATATTGTAGCCTTAATGGCGTTAACATCCTGTTTTTTCTTAATGGAAATTATTACCGGAATTGATCCGGTAATATCAATCACCGCAAATAGTACTACAAAAGCACTAATAGCTTCTCTTAAATTAAATATCCACATAGCCAATCTTAAATGCAAACCTCCAGATTCCTGTCAAACTCCTCCTCTCCGGCATAATCAAATTCTTCACTGCTCTTTTTGTAATTAATACCGAACGAGATAAAATTATCCATTTTAAATTCAGAGGTTTCGGTTATTTTCAAAATGTATAAATAGTTTATCATAACTTGGGTGTTTTTTTAATTTACAGTACAAAACTACACCCTGTTTTTGACAACTTTTGACAAACTATAATCTTTTATAAATAAATGACGGAACATATCTGAACAGAAAAGCTACCAAACGCCATCTCTTAGTCACATACACCACATTATGCCTGTTCAATACCGCTCTCTTATATATCTGCCTGCAGGTTTTCTCAACCGGAGCTATCCAGAATGATCCCTCTCCATGCCCCATGGCTGTATCTACATATCCTGGTCTTACGTCGGTAATATATATTTTTGCTTTACTGCTGTAACTTTTTTGAATCAGCCCCTCCATAAAACTCATTTGAAAGGCTTTGGTTGCTGAGTATGATGGAGCGAATCTGTTGCCTCTTGTACCTGCTACTGATGAGACAGATAAAAAATGGCCATACCCCTGTTTTTCAAAAAAACGGTAAGACCAAACGGCAATTATTGCAAACGCATTTACATTTACATCAATAGTCATCTTCTCATATTTATATTCGAGATCGGGATTTCTCTGCCCGGTCCCTGAACTTAAAAAGAGCAGATCGAGACCACCGAGACTCTCAACCAGTTCACCGATATTCTTTTCAAGATTATCAAAATCGGTATTGTCAAAGACCTTGACAACCATTTTCCCAGGATATTCAGAGGCAATTTTATTAAGAAGTTCACCCCTTCTGCCGGTGATACCTACTAAATAGCCCTTCGAAGCCAGTAACCTGGCCATTCCCTCGCCTATCCCGGACGATGCTCCGATAACAATTGCCTTTTTCATAATATGATCGAATGGTTAAATTTCATCCCTCAAATATATTAAAAAGTATTATATTTGATTACTCAAGATCTATAATCATTTATATATGGATAATTCAAAGATATCAGTAACTATCAACAATTTCACCGCAGTTCTTACAATTTGTAACCCGGAACAGCTAAATGCTCTAAACAGCGAAGTTCTCACTCAATTAAATAATGAAATTGAGAAACTTAGAAAATCGAAGGAGATCAGATGCCTTATTATAACAGGTAGCGGCAAGGCCTTTGTTGCCGGAGCAGATATTTCCCAGATGTCGCTTATGAATTCGGCAGAAGCAGCTGCTTTCGGTGATTTGGGCGCCGGAGTTTTCCGCAAAATAGAGACACTTCCTTTCCCGGTTATTGCCGCTGTAAACGGATTTGCTCTTGGAGGAGGGTGTGAATTGGCAATGAGTTGCGATTTCATATATGCTTCGGATAGGGCTAAATTTGGACAACCGGAGACCGGGCTTGGTATTACGCCTGGATTTTCCGGAACCCAGAGGCTTCCCCGACGAGTAGGTATTGGTATGGCCAAAGAGCTCATTTATACCGGAAAGATTATCGATGCTAATGAAGCGTTACAAATAGGGCTTGTCAACAAAGTCTTCTCCCCTGAAGAGTTGATGAATGAGTCTTTGAAGTGTGCCGAACTGATTGCATCCAAAGCCCCTATCGCTGTTAAAAACTCAAAAGAGGCCATGAATCTCTCAATGGATTGCGATTTAGATGCAGGTATTGAGGCCGAAATTGAACTCTTTGCAAACTGCTTCGACAGCGAAGATCAAAAGAGCGGTATGCAGTCATTTCTAAAAAAAGAGAAACCAGAATTTAAAAACAGATAGTATGAAAATTTGTGTTGTTGGAACAGGAACTATGGGCAGCGGCATTGTCCAGGTATTTGCTCAGGCAGGTTATAACGTAGTAATGAAAGGTATCTCCCGGGATGAGGTAGATAAAGGCTTTAAGATCATAGAGAAGAGTCTTGGCAAACTTGTCGAGAAGGGCAAGATTGAGGAGAGTGTTATGAAACAGACTCTGGGCCAGATCACCGGAACATACGGATACGACGATTGCAAAGATTGTGATTTTGTAATTGAGGCCGTCTTTGAAGAGATGAGCGTTAAGAGAGAGATTTTTTCAAATCTTGATAAGATATGCAAGCCAAACGCAATTTTGGCAACAAACACATCCAGCCTGTCAGTTACTGAAATAGGCTCTTCTGTTTCAAGATCTGATAAATTCATCGGAATGCACTTTTTTAATCCGGCACCTGTTATGAAACTTGTTGAGGTTATCAAGGGACAACTTACATCTGCCGAAACCGTATCAACAGTGATGGAACTTGCCAAATCCCTTGGAAAAACAGCTGTTGAGGTTAATGAAGCACCCGGATTTGTTGTAAACAGAATACTCATTCCGCTTGTTAATGAAGGTATTGGAATCCTGGCAGATGGTGTTGCCTCCCGCGAAGAGATCGACTCGGCGATGAAACTTGGCGCAAACCATCCTATGGGTCCGCTGGAGCTTGGAGACCTTATAGGCCTTGATGTATGCCTTGCCATAATGGAGGTTCTATATAACGAATTCGGAGATACTAAGTACAGACCTCACCCTCTTTTGAGAAAAATGGTAAGGGCAAATCTACTCGGAAGGAAGAGCGGAGAAGGCTTTTACAAATACAGATAATATTATTCGTTACACTATAAAACTATGCAGGAACCCGACTATCTATCGCTGACATTTTCTCAGACAAACTATAACGAATTGATGCAGAAGAGAATCCGTAAAATTCTTCTAATCTGCAGCAGTTATGATGCATTTATTCTTGAGGAGGATGGCCGGATAGAGGTTCAGCTTCATAAAGAGTATACCGATCTCAATCTTAGTAATCCTCCTGCTTTCAAATGGGTGCCATCGTCCAGGGAGGCCCTGTCTCTACTTGAAAAGGAGGATAATTACGATTTGGTTATCAGTATGCTGAATGTTGGAGAACTTGACGTTTTCAAATTCTCCAAAGAGCTTAAGAAGATGAAGCCGGAGCTTCCTGTTGTACTCCTGACAAACTACTCTCTCGTTCTTCAGAACAGAATTGACCAGGAGGACCGTTCGGGTATCGATTATATCTTCAGTTGGAACGGGAATGCCGATCTTTTGATGGCAATCATCAAACTCATAGAGGATCAGATGAATGCCGACGAAGATATTCTGGAGACCGGAGTTCAGGCTATTTTGCTTGTGGAGGACTCTATCCGCTACTACTCAACATATCTGCCCACCATATATAAACTTGTATTGCAGCAGAGTGCGGAGTTTTTAAAAGAGGCATTAAATGAGCAGCAGCAAAAACTCAGCAAGCGGGCCAGACCTAAAATCCTTTTGGCCACAAACTATGAAGAGGCTGTAAGATTATACCAGCGGTACAAGACAAATCTGCTCGGTGTTATCTCCGATGTAGGTTTTGTAATGCATAAAAATGATCCTTCCGACAAGGAGAGGCTCGATGCCGGTATCGAACTGTGCAAGCTCATTAAGAGAGATGATCCTCATATGCCTTTCCTGCTTCAGTCATCTCAGGAGAGCATGAGGGAGGAGGCAAAAAAACTCGGAGTAGGCTTCATTGTTAAGTACTCCAAAACCCTATTGCTTGAACTAAGCGAATATATTAGTGAAGAGTTTGCATTCGGGGACTTTGTGTTCAGAGATCTCTCTTCGGGAGAGGTAATTGGAAGGGCAAGAGATTTGAAGGATATGCAGGAACTTGTAATGGATGTCCCCGAAGATGTGCTCATTTTTCTGGGATCCAGGAACAGATTGTCCAAATGGATGTATTCTAGAGGATTATTCTCTCTTGCAAATGTCATCAGAAAAGCACAGTCGGAGCAATTCAGCAACATAGATGGTCTGCGAAAATTTATCGTTAAGGTAATAAATGATTACAGAATACTTTTAGGACACGGTGTAGTAGCCAAGTTTGATCCGGAGTCCTACACAAATTTCATATGGTTTGCACGTATCGGCGAGGGCTCCATCGGCGGAAAAGCAAGAGGGCTTGCATTTATTAATAAAGTCCTCCAAAAATATGATCTTGTAAAAAAATATCCCGGAGTAAAGATATTGATTCCCAGAACCGTCGTAATTGCAACCGACTACTTCGATCAGTTTATTCTTGAGAACGGATTGCAATACGTAATCAGTTCGGATATCTCCGACGATGAAATTCTTTCGGAATTTGTCAGTTCCCGCCTCCCGGAAGCCCTTGTAGAAGATCTAAGGGCATATATAAGGACAGCTACAGGTCCGCTGGCGGTGAGGTCAAGCTCTAAACTGGAGGATTCACACTATCAGCCTTTTGCCGGAATTTACTCAACATATATGATCCCTTTGACTCAGAATGAGGATCAGATGTTGCGGCTGCTAGGAAAGGCGATCAAGAGTGTTTATGCATCAATATACTTCGCAGCCAGCAGAGCATATATTCTTGCCACTTCTAACCTCCTGATTGAAGAGAAGATGGCCGTTGTTATACAGGATCTTTGCGGTACCGAGGATAACGGCTACTTCTTTCCTACCATCTCGGGAGTAGCTCAATCCATAAACTTTTACCCGATAAACGGTGAAAAGGCAGAAGAGGGCATAGTAAACCTGGCATTCGGCCTCGGAAAAATAGTTGTAGGTGGTGGAAAAACTCTCAGATTCTCACCATACCACCCAAAAAACATTCTTCAGCTATCTACCAACGAACTCGCTCTAAGAGATACCCAGAACGAGATGTATGCACTGAACCTCAGGCCGGAGGAGTTCAAAACATCTATCGATGATGCGGTAAATCTTCAGTTATTTGACATAAATGAGGCAAAGAGGTTCAGGAATATTAAACATGTCTCCTCAACATGGGACAGGGAGAATCAGCGAATTTCTGACAGCATATTCACAGAGGGGCGCAAAATAATAACATTTGCAAACCTCCTTAAATATGACACAGTACCTCTTGCAAAAATATTGAGAGACCTACTCAGAATAAGCGAAAAGGAGATGCAGACACCTGTAGAGCTTGAGTTTGCAATGAATATGGATGTAGAGAAGGAGGAGGATGTTCTATTCAGCTTTCTTCAGATAAGGCCAATAACCGAGAGACAGATAAATAAATCGCTCGACTGGAAAAAGGTAGATAAATCGGATTCATTAATCTATGCAGAGAAGGCACTAGGTGCGGGGGTAATAGAGAGTGTAGAGGATATAATTTATGTAAAACTCGATAATTTCGACAACTTCAACAATCCCAAAATTGCCCTTGAGATTAACGAGCTCAACAACAAAATGAGAGAACAAAAGAGAGGCTATGTACTGGTTGGTCCGGGCAGATGGGGATCTTCGGACCCCTGGCTTGGAATTCCTATCAAATGGCCTAATATCTCTTCCGCAAAGGTTATCGTAGAGTGTGGCATCAAAAACTACCATATTGAGCCGAGCCAGGGAACTCACTTCTTCCAGAATCTTACCTCTTTTGGTATAGGTTACCTCACTATTAATCCCTATCAAAATGATGGATTCTTTAATATTGAAATGCTGGATGAACTGGAAGCAATAAACGAAACCGAACATGTAAGACATGTCCGGTTTACCAAACCCCTCTATATTTTTATAGACGGAAGAAAGAACAAGGGAATAATCAGACCCTCCAAAAAATAGATACCACAATCCTATCAGTGTGAACTAAGGTACTTTGACACCCCTTCACCATCTGCCTTCATAGCATCTTTTCCTTTACTCCAATCGGCAGGGCAAACCTCACCGTACTCTTCAAAATGCTGGAGAGCATCTACCATTCTGAGCACCTCGTCGACACTTCTTCCAAGTGGAAGATCATTGATTACCAAGTGCCTAACTACTCCATTTTTATCGATAAGGAATAGCCCTCTGTATGCAACAGGTTCTCCGTCACACTCCCATACGCCGTTTTCACCAGGTTTGTAACTCCCTGCCAAAACACCGTAATTTTCGGAGATTGATTTAGAAAAATCGGAAACGACCGGATAGGTTACCCCTTTGATACCACCGGAGCTCTTAGGCTGATTTAACCATGCAAGGTGTGAAAACTCCGAATCAACTGAGCAGCCGACTATCTGCACTCCCCTTTTCTCAAACTCCCCCAACTTCTCCTGAAAAGCGTGCAGCTCAGTAGGACATACAAATGTAAAATCCATCGGATAGAAAAAGAGTACCACGTATTTGCTTCCCAGATACTGCTCCAATGAAAAATTCTCTACGATTTCGCTTCCGTTAATAACGGCCTTGGCACTAAATTTTGGTGCCGATTTACCTATTAATGATCTCATCTTATATTTATATTTTTGAACGCTCAAAAATATGCCATATCGGAATCCAAAGCAAAATAAATTATATAGATTAATTTAATCAGCCAATATATAATATCTATCAAACAGGGCAGATGGTAGAAATTGATGGGAACTTAAAAGATATTGCTTACTTTTGCATGGGTTAACAATAACAAATATGAGCGACGTTCTGAATCATGAATGCGGTATAGCTCTGGTAAGACTTCTAAAACCACTGGAGCATTTTCAAAAAAAATATGGAACCTATCTGTACGGTCTGAACAGACTCTACATCCTTATGGAGAAGCAGAGAAACCGTGGCCAGGAGGGTGCAGGAGTAGCCGGAGTCAAACTTGACATGCCCCCGGGTTTCAAATATATAGACAGAGTACGCTCTTGCGAATCAAACCCTATTCAGGATGTATTCAACCGGATACACGAACCATTCGATAAGCTCAACGGAGAGGACAGAAAGGTTGGACAGAGCTCTCTTGCATGGGGATTACCATCCGATACCGAAACTGCCAAAAGATTACTCCCGTTCGTCTCTGAGGTCTATCTTGGACACCTTAGATACTCAACATTCGGCAAAAACAATCTGGATCTTGTTCACCCTCTTAAAAGGGCAAGCAACTGGCGAACCAGGAATCTGGTATTAGCTGCAAATTTCAATCTGACAAACGTCGATGAACTGTTCGAGAGCCTCATAAAGGCGGGACAGCACCCTAGAGACTACTCCGACACAGTTACGCTGCTCGAAAAGGTGGGGTATTATCTGGACGATGAGATTCAGGACAAATACAGATATTACAGGGATAAAGGTTATTCAAAAGAGGAGATATCTCCGCTTATAGAAGCGAATCTCGATATTGCTTCGATTCTATCAAAGAGCAGTGCCGATTGGGATGGCGGATATGCAGTGGCAGGAGTTATCGGTCACGGAGACTCATTTGTAATGAGAGACCCATGGGGTATAAGACCTGCATTCTACTACAAAGATGATGAGATTGTTGTTGTAGCTTCAGAGGCGAGTGTAATAAGAACAGCCTTTACCGTTGACGATGAAGCAATAAGAGAGATCAAACCCGGCCATGCACTTATTATTAAAAAGTGTGGAGAGGTATCCGAGCAGATGGTTAGAGAGCCTAAGGAGAGAGCAAGCTGCTCCTTCGAAAGAATTTACTTTTCAAGAGGTAACGACAGGCATATATACAAAGAGCGGAAGAGGCTCGGTGAGCTCCTTACTCGTCAGATAATCGAAGAGATCGGAGGCGATCTGGAGAACACTGTGTTTTCATACATACCTAATACCGCCGAGACATCGTTCTACGGCATGGTGGACGGAATCCGGCTCTATATGGCCGAGGAGAAGAAGAGAGAGATTCGCGAAGCCAATGGCTCCCTGAGCGATGAACGCCTGGAGGAGCTCATTACTAAAGAGCCCAGAGTTGAAAAAATTGTAATTAAAGATGCAAAACTCCGGACATTTATCAGTTCGGAAGAGGGGCGTAACGATCTTGTAGGTCACGTTTACGATGTAACTTACGGAGCTGTGAAGAGGAGCGATAACTTAATCGTAATCGATGACTCAATTGTAAGGGGGACTACTTTAAAGAACAGTATTCTCAGGATTCTGGATACACTCAATCCCAAAAAGATTGTAATTGTCTCATCTGCACCACAAATCCGCTATCCGGACTGTTACGGAATAGATATGTCCAGAATGGGAGAATTTATTGCATTCAACGCGGCAATTGAACTCCTTAAGGAGAGAGGGCTCACAAGAGTCATAGAAGATGTGTACCAAAAGTGTAAAGCACAGGTGGGGCTTCCCAAGGAGAGCTATGTAAACCATGTTAAGGAGATCTATGCTCCGTTCACCTATGAAGAGGTAGCAGCCAAGATTGCACAGATGGTTAAAAACTCATTCGTAAAGGCGGAGGTTTCCGTTGTATTCCAAACAATAGAGAATCTTCACATAGCTTGTAAAGATAATAGTGGAGACTGGTACTTCACAGGAGACTACCCTACTCCGGGCGGAAACAAAGTTGTCAATACCGCATTCATAAACTGGATGGAGGGCAGAAACGAGCGTCCATATTAAGTTTTACAGGGATCTTAACAATAATTGAACTATTTTCTTCAATTAATTCATTTATTGTTAACTTCGTTCCAAACAAACTTTCAAATATTATGGAAATTAATCTTTATTTGATCATAGGTGTAATCCTATTGATCTTTTTTGCTGCAGGCATAAAAATAGTAAGACCTACACATCGTGCACTTATAGAGAGACTCGGAAAATATCACAAATTTGCAGGGCCTGGATTTCACTGGATAATTCCGATTATCGATAAAATGTATCAGGTAAATGTTACCGAGAGAATGGTAGACGCAGAGCCTCAGGAGATCATCACAAACGATAATCTAAACGCAAAGGTTGATGCACAGGTTTACTTCAGAGTTAAGGCCGATGAAGATAGTGTCAAGGGCTCAATCTATAATGTCAACAATTTCCAGTGGCAGATAGTTAATCTTGCACGCACAACACTTCGTAATATCATTGGAACACTAACCCTTAAATCGGCTAACAGCGAAAGGGGAAAGATCAATGCTGAACTTTACAAGACTCTGCATCAGGAGACTCGTGAGTGGGGTATCGAGATTGTTAGAACAGAACTTAAAGAGATAGAACCTCCAAAAGATGTTCAGGACACAATGAACAAAGTTGTTAAGGCCGAAAACGAAAAGATTGCAGCAGTGGATTCTGCAACAGCTGCCGAGACAGTTGCCGATGGTGTAAAACGTGCTAAAATCAAAGAAGCAGAGGGTGTTAAACAGTCGAAGATTCTTAGTGCCGAGGGTGAAGCTGAGGCAATCAGACTGGTAAATGAGGCTGCCGATAAATATTTTGTAGGCAATGCACAACTGCTTAAGAGACTCGAAACACTTGAAAATGCTCTTGAGAGAAATTCAAAAATTGTAATTCCATCGGGAAGTGATGTGGTTAATCTTATCGGTGAGATGGCAGGGATACTCCCAATTGAAAAAAAGAGCGAAAAAAAATAACTACCGGCATTGAGTTATGAGAATAAGAGAGTTACTAATAACAGCACCTCTGTTTTTCACAATTGTATCGTGCAACAGTGGTAAAGATGCGGCAATTGCTGCCGATAGCATCAATGCAGAAGATTTAAGCAGATATATGGAGGTTATTGCCTCCGATGAGTTTATGGGTAGAGCTCCGGCTACAAAGGGAGAGGAGCTCACCATAAAATATCTGTCGGAAGAGTTTAAAAGAATAGGAGTACTCCCCGGAAACGGAGAGAGCTACCTTCAGGAGGTTCCGCTAATCAAGAAATCTGCCGATCCTAAGATGAAATTTGAGATTAAAGGTGCACAAGGCACTCTGAAGCCCCTTTTTGCAACAGATTTTGTTGGTGGCACACCTCAGATTGCAGAGAATAGCAGCTTTGAAAACTCCGACATTGTTTTTGTCGGGTACGGAATCGTTGCCCCGGAACGGGAATGGAATGACTATCAAGGAATTGATGTAAAGGGCAAAACCGTAATCATGTTGATCAACGATCCCGGTTATGCAACTAAAGACTCTGCACTTTTCGACGGAAAGAGTATGACCTACGAGGGTCGTTGGACATATAAATTCGAAGAGGCTGCAAGACAAGGTGCAGCAGCAGCAATAATCATTCATGAAACCGGTGCTGCGGCCTACCCTTGGGGAGTAGTTGAAAATAGCTGGACCGACAGTAAAATGTACCTTGCCGATAATATGCTCTCAAAATCTCCGTTAATACTGCAAAGCTGGGTAACAACCGATTTTGCAAAAAAAATATTCGTGCTTGCAGGGTTAAATTATGAGGAGCAGTTGGTATCAGCTACCAAAAGAGGATTTAAAGCCGTACCAATGAATCTTAAAGCATCTGCATCAATTGCAAGTAAAACAGAGTACACAAAATCCAACAATGTGGTGGCGCTACTTCCCGGAAACGGGAAATCCGATGAGACTATCATCTACACAGCTCACTGGGATCATTTTGGAGTAAATAACTCATTTAAGGGAGACTCTATTTTAAACGGTGCTGTTGACAATGCGACCGGAGTTGCTGCTCTGCTTGAGATTGCTGAAGCGTTTACCAAGCTTGGCAAGAAGCAGGATCGTTCAATCGTGTTTCTCTCGGTAACATGCGAGGAGCAGGGCCTGCTTGGCAGTGAGTATTATGTAAATCATCCTCTCTATCCGCTGGAAAAATGCGCCGGCAACATAAATATGGACGGGCTCAATATTCTTGGCAAAACTAAAGATATGACAATAATAGGTATGGGTAAATCTCCGATTGAAAAATATGCTATTGAGATACTTAAGAGAGATGGAAGATATGCCAGGCCGGATGCCGCCCCGGAAAAGGGTAGCTATTTCCGTTCCGACCACCTGAGTTTTGCGAGAAAGGGTGTACCTACACTATATCTGGGAAATGGAGTGGATAATGTTGAACACGGCATTAAGTGGGGAGTTGAGCAGATGGAGAAGTGGATTACAGAAAATTATCATAAACCATCGGACAATTTTGAACCGGAAAAGTGGAACTTCGAAGGTATGGTACAGGATATCAGGGTATTTTTTGAAGTTGGATACAATATTGCAAACGCTAAATAATTTTATTGGTCTCTGTTTATAATAAGAGCGACCGGATTGATTCCGGCCGCTCTTTTAATTTATACTCTATCCTCAGATAGCCACTTATCTGCCAGACTCCAGTTCATCGATAAGTTCAGATATATTAACGACAAGAGGCTTGTATTTGTAAATCCATATTACATATCCCACAAAAGCAGAGAGAGTAATCAGTCCGAAGAAGAGGAGCTGCCCGGCCCAAAAGCTAATGCTCAACCCACGTTCAAACGAAAGCCCGAAATCTGCAAGAATGAGAGCCGGAAGAATAAAAAGAGAGTCGGGATTGAATGGTTTATACCTTTTCCTGGCCTTTTTGAGCATAACAAGCAGGGGTTCGGAATAGTCTGCATATCGATATTTCTTATTATAGTAAAGAAAGAAAATCATAAAGTTCAGCATAGCCAGAAGCAGACTGACCGCCTTTATAATCTCAATAATATCACCTCCCGTGACAATTTCACGGTAAATCATATAGAGATATAGAACTGATATTAAAGCATACCCAATAACTATTCCAATACAGAGATTGGCATATGACCTATCTTCGCTCTTAATTTTTAGAGTAACCTCGTCTATTGTCCTCATTTTTTTTCAATTTTAAATTTTGATCTGAGCTCAGTTTTGATTCGGGAAATCTTAGTTCTTACGTTTGGTTCAGTAATTCCGATAACTTCTGATATCTCTCTGGTAGAGAGCCCCTCTATTACCAAAGAAATTAATGCTTTATCGATAACTGACAGTAAATTAATCTCTTCGGAGAGTTTTTCATACCTCTCCTCCTCTTCAATTTTGTCAAACAATTCATTATCTGCAAGATTATTTAATAATAAGGGAGATGGAGTCACCTTTGTGGAATAATATTTGTTGCTCTTCACAGCGTGTGTAAGACAGGTATTTACAGCAACTCTGTAAATCCAAGTGTAGAGGGATGAATCTCCCCTGAACTTTGAAAGGCTCTTCCAGATATTTATAAGAACCTCCTGATAGAGATCATCCGCACTGATGCCTCCATTTCCGTAATAACAGCATATACGCATTATACGTTCACTGTTCTCTTTAACTAATTGTGTAAAATTATCCTCCTTTTTCACATTTAAAGGTTTTTGATTATTAGTCAGGTAAAAAATAAAATTGTTACACTTTTTTATAAAATAGATTCAAATATAGACTATTTATAGCAACTTTGATAATCAAGCATTTACATATGAGAACATTTTTTTCCAAATTATCTTATCTTCTGATTTTATGCCTTTTATCGACATTTAATTTATCTGCACAAAACGACAAAGGAAACTTGATCGGCAGAATGTACCACGGAATAACACGCGATAGTGAAAAGTATCTCCCTACCGACGGAGCTACAATAAGGCTGGTTATTGGCAAAGATACACTATATAAAGTTAGTGTAGGTTCGGGATTCAATTTCGAAAAGATCCCATTAGGAAAAGCAGAACTAAGAATTACTCATATAAATTTTGAGCCTTTTGATACAATTTTCGATATAAAAAGGAGAACCGAAATATTGGCGATTCTAAAAGAGAGGGTAGTCACTCTTAATGAAATACGTGTTAAAGCAGATATTCCAATGATTATCAGAAGTGGCGATACTATTAAATTTAATGCTGCAGCCGTGAAGCAGATGGAGGGGGATGTGGCGCTCGAAGTTCTCAAACAGATGCCGGGGGTGGAGATCTCTGAATCGGGGATAAAGATTTACGGAAAGGATATCGAGAGGACATATGTAAACAGCAAGTTGATTTTCGGTAAAGAGAACAAAATGAGTGCTCTGGAGAATATCCCTGCGAGTGAAGTGATATCAATCGATACTTACGAGGAGCATAAAGATCCTACCAAATCATATCATAGCAAAAGAGAGGATAAGGTTAGGGTTTTAAATATTAAAACAAAGAACCCGATATTCGGGGCCACAACAATGCAGGCAATTCTCAGTGGTGGACACGATTTCGATAAAAACGGCAAGAATCGTTATGCGGCTGGATTAAGTTCCAGCTTCTTCTCCGAGGATCTGCTCTTTTCATTAAGTGCTCTGACAAATAACAATAATAAGCAATCAGTAAAACCCGATGATATGGTCAATCTGAGGCCATCATCTGCATATACCAAAAACTCATTATTGGAGGGAAAAATCGATAAGACCTGGAAAAAAGTGCTCTCTCTAGATGAGTTTAGAGTGGAGGCGGCTGCAAATTATAACAATTCGGACACAAAAAGAAACAGTATAAATAAATACATATATTTCCCTTCTGAACAATATACAAGAAGAGAGACTATGGACTCATCCGTTACTATGACCGGGTCGTCGGATTACTCTGTATACAGTAATATCAGATTGATTAAAAAAGACTTATTTAATATCAACAGTTATAATAAATATACATCCTCCGACAAATACTCCGACTACTTAAGATCGGGATACAGCATCATAAACGATGATATTATTAGTAATCAATCTTATGGAAAGCAGAATTCAAACGTTTATTCATTTAGCAGCAATAACAATATTATTTTAGAGCGTAAGACCTACTCTCTTATATCTATGATCAATATTGTAAACGGGAACAATAGTAGTGAGGGGTTCGCAATTGACTCCCTGGCCTCCACAGGTCTAAGAAGAGTATTAGAGAGCGGACCAATAGGAAAGAATCACTCTCTAACGCTGTCATCCAGGTTATATAAAGCATTTGATAAGGGAGTAGTCAAAATGGCCGGAATTAGCTACAGTTACTCAGACAATTACAGAAAGTCAAGAAAATTTGTTACTGACATTACCAATCCATCAGAGATATATCTGGACTCAGTAAAAAGTTTTGACTATACCGAGAATGTAAGCTCAAACAGGTTTTCGCTTTTTACTGCCCTACAATTATCTAAGAGCATTAGTCTTACAATGGAGGGTGGATATAATATTTCCGATATGGGTCGCGACGAGGAGTTCCCGATAGAACAACAATATAATAGAAGACAGCACGCTTTTCTGCCATCTTTTGCTTTATCAAAACAGTTAAGTGCACTTAGTGGTCTAATTTTCAACTATCAATCCACTGTCACTACACCCTCTACAGAACAGTGGAGAGATTATCTGGATACAAAAAATCCTTACCAGCTAAGTGCCGGTAATCCGGATCTCAAACAGAGTTACAATCATATGTTTAGCCTATTTATGAACCTATACGGTAAGAGCGGAAATATGGTTATGATTGGTGCAGATCTTACTATGAGAGAGAATTCGATTACCAATAAAACCCTCTTCTTTACCGAGAACACTGTACTTGACAAGTGGGGTGGCTATGTTGCGGAGGCTCAAAGTACTCTTACAACATATGAGAACCTGAACGGATATATAAGCGGCAACTTTATTTTTAATAACTCATTAACCTTAAGAGAGTTTATCAAGGGCAAACTTGCATACTCTCTGAGATATCAGTATTCCAAAGATCCTTCATTCCTACAGGAGGATAAAATATTCACTCAAAGCCACATATTTACGGTCTCGACTACTTTCAACTCCAACTCATCCACTAAATATAAATATGGAGTCAATCCATCATTCAGGTATATAACTACAAATAACAGCGTTGGGCAAAACAGCGATTTTATTCAGGTTTCATTGTGGTTGAACGGCAATGTCAATATTACAAAAAACCTCTATATAAGCTCAATCTACAGTTTAACATATAATAAGAGAATTTCATCAAATTCCAGCGACGATACTCAACACATGCTGAATGGAGTTATAGGGTATAAGTTTCTTAAGAGCAACGCTTCATTAAGCATCTCCGCAAACGATATTCTTAACAGAAATAATGGTTTTTCTACTTCGATGAATCAGAATTATATTTTAAACAAGTGGAGCTCAAATTTCGGCAGATTCTTCACTATAAACTTTGCTTATAAGTTTTATAAATCAAAGAAGGGGCTTAAGATGCCTGCGAAGTTCTCCATGCCATCGGGTGGTGAGGTTATTTTTGTTAGGTAGGGGGGATTACCTCGCATACGCTCGGTGATCCCTGGTGGGCTCCAACATTAAATTTGTCACTGGCCCCGGGATTACCTCGCATACGCTCGGTGATCCCTGGTGGGGGGCGCTACAAAGAAAAAATGTAAGGGGCTATGCCCCTTTTTATTTACGGCTTTTCGCTTGCAAATTAATTTGCTGCAAATGCCGTAAATAAAATAAGCCGCACTTTTGTGCGGCTTACATTTTTTCTTTGTGATTCGGTTGGGATTCGAACCCAAGACCCACAGCTTAGAAGGCTGTTGCTCTATCCAACTGAGCTACCGAACCCCTTTTCCCGTTTAGGGAGTGCAAAGATAACAAAATTTTTGTATGAACTCTATTTTGAGGCGATTTTTTTCTTTTTTATGAATGCATTGTAGAGCAGATACCCTACGGCAAGCAGAACAACGCCCACAATTATGTATGAAATCTCTGAACTGTAAAGGTGAACCTTATCCATGAGCTGCTCTCTCGGAACTACTCTCTGGAGAGAGTATCCTATCATGGCAAGAATTAAGTTCCACAGACCGGCACCAAGTGTAGTGTAGAAAATGAATTTTGGAAAGCTCATCTTTGCCAGTCCGGCAGGGATTGAGATCAGCTGACGAATTGCAGGAAGAAGCCTTCCAATGAATGTTGAAATCGCTCCGTTTTTTACGAAATAATCCTCTGCCTGTTTAACCTTGTGTTCGTCAAGCAAACAGAGTCTTCCAAGCCTGCTGGAAGCAAACTTGTAGACGATTGGTCGCCCAAGATAATATGCAAGGTAGTAATTTAAAATTGCCCCAATCAATGCTCCTAAAGTACCAAATAACACTACAAGAGTGAAACTCATCTGCCCCTCTGCAGCCATATAGGCCGCCGGAGGAATAACTATTTCCGAAGGGAATGGAATAAACGAGCTCTCAATAGCCATTAAAAGTGTAATTGTCCAGTAGTTAAGATGTTCAAGACACCAGCTGATAAATTGAAGTGATTCCATTATTAATTTGAAAGACCCTCTTTATGTTGTTTAATTTTTTGTGCTACAATTTTGTCTTTGTTTACTTTAGGCAGATATTCCAATAGCTTGTCAAGCCAAATCTCATCCTTTTCAAGGAGAATATCGATACCAATGTAAAATTTCTGCATAGCTCCGGTTTTGTATAGAGCAATAAGAGTGTATATCAAAAACTCAATAATTTTTGTCTCGATATATGCATTATATAGAGGCTCGGCCATGAAATGGTAATCAGCCTCCTCCTTTCCCATTACCCTCCTTAGGTGAACCAAAGAGCTGAAATAATCTTTTTCGTAAAGTAGAATTGCAGATATTCCCATATTAGCCTCTACTGAGTTTTTATCGAAAGAGAGAACCCTTTTAAAGTACACCGAAGCGTTATCATTCTCTCCAAGAGTGAGGTATGAATCTGCCAATGCTATCATTACCTGAACATTATCTGGCTCAAGTGTGAGAAAATCTTCAAAAAGCTCAGTTGCCTCCTTAATCTTCTTATTATTGATCAAAATAATGGCTTTGTTATATAGAGCAGATGTATTCGAAGGATTCAGAGCAAGAGCATAACCATAGGCATCCAGAGCCTTGTCGTAATCGGGAATTTTTGAATAGATGGTTCCGATATTATACCAGATATAATCATTAAAAGGATCTATATCAATTAATTTCTGGTACAGATCGGTTGCCTTTTCCAGATCCCCAAGCCTGTCATAACAGTATGCTAAATCGTTAAGTACGTCGTAATTAGCAGGAGATGTGCCATATACGATCTCCAAATAGTAAAGTGCGTTTTCAAAATCCTCCTCCTCTACATAATCCTGTCCGATAGTGGTATACATCTCGGCAGAATCCTCCTGCTCGATTTCGGCAGCTGCATTAATAAAGCGACGCGCCTCCTCGTGCTGACCTGTTTTAGCTAATGCTCTACCGTGTAAAAACAGAATATCTGCATTATGTGAATCCGTAGCAAGGCGCTGCTCAGTTACCTTTATTGCTTCGCTGTAATCCTTGTTCACAATGAGAACATCGACATATCTGATAATAAGATCGACTGAATAGGGATGCTCCCTGTGCGCCATTTTAGCCAACATAAAGACAGAATCACCATCATCCTCGCCCATATAGTGATTTATCAGATAATCATACTCCTCCTCAGAAAAGTGAGTTTCGTTAATAAGACCACTTTCAACGGCATCTTCGAATTTAGAAATCAGATAGCTGAAATCCTCATCCTCGTTAAAACTGTTAAAATAATCACTCATCAGGCAGGTTTGATTTTATCCATATAGTGAAACAACTGATTTAGATAAGCAGAAGAGGATCCGACACCTTCGCTCTGTTCCAGAACAAGATCGTAAGGAGTATGTTCAGTAACAATCCTGCCAATCTTGAATACAGACTGTGTTTTTAGTGCAATATACTCCTGAAGGAAGCTCTCCTGATAGTTGAAGTCCACAAATATATCAAAACTGTTGACAAATAACTTAGATGTCTTGTAATGTGCAGGTAACCCATAAAAATTACAATCAAACTTGCGAATGATTGTAATATTTTCATCCAGATGGATTATCTGCTTTTTTGTTTTTCCCACAACTGTACCGATTCCGGAAAACGAAATATTGTTGTTTCTCAGAAATTCAATAAAACTCAGAATTGTCTGTTCTATTCCCTCCTCATTATAGGAAAAACTAAACGCAACCTTACCTGCCATAGGAAAAGATGTAAAAGAGACGCTCCTTTGCTGAGCAGCGTGTTTAAGTGCCTTTTTCCTTAGTGTGCTTCTGAAAAACATTTTTTCAAATATTAGTTGACAAAGTTAAAATAATTATAGTTATAATTAATTCCTGAAGACAAGTAGATCATCAAAAAAGTCAACAACTACTGTTTTATCCTTGTTCAATCTACCACCTATCAGTGCTTTGGCCAGTTCATTTATAAACTCCTTTTGCAACACCCTTTTAACAGGTCTTGCTCCGTAGGAAGGATCATATCCCTTGCTACTGATATACTCCAGAGCATATTTAGTGAATTCAATTTTAATTCCCTTTTCATCAAGCATTTGCCTGATATTTTCTATTTGAATTCTCAATATCTCTTCTATATCATTTTTACTCAATGGATGAAACATAATGATTTCATCGATTCTGTTTAAAAACTCCGGTCTGACACTATTTCTTAACAATTCCAGCACATCTTTTTTACACTTTTCAAATATCTCCTCCCTGTTACCGTCGTTAATTCTGGACATATAGTCCTGGATTATTGCTGAACCGGCATTCGAGGTCATAATCAGGATTGTATTTTTAAAGTCAACTGTTCTCCCTTTATTGTCAGTAAGACGACCGTCGTCCAGAACCTGAAGAAGCACATTAAACACATCGGGGTGAGCCTTTTCAATTTCATCAAGTAAAACCACAGAGTATGGTTTTCTTCGAACAGATTCTGTAAGCTGTCCCCCCTCTTCATATCCTATATATCCCGGAGGCGCACCAACCAATCGCGATACAGAGTGACGCTCTTGATACTCACTCATATCTATCCTGGTAATCAGGTTTTCATCATTGAAGAGGAACTCTGCCAAGGCTTTAGCAAGTTCTGTCTTGCCCACACCGGTTGTCCCAAGAAACAAAAATGAACCGATAGGTCTGCGAGCATCCTGTAATCCTGCCCTACTTCTCCTTATTGCATTCGAAACAGCCTCAATTGCCTCATTCTGACCAACAACTCTTTTATGAAGAGCATCTTCCATTCTGAGCAGCTTCTCTTTTTCACTCTCAAGCATCCTTGATACCGGAATTCCGGTCCATTTTGCCACCACCTCTGCAATATCCTCCGGTTCTACAAACTCTTTGATAAGAGAGAATTGATTCCCGGCCTTTTTTGCCTCCAGCTCCTTAATCTCATTCTGAACCGCTGCTATTTTACCATAGCGGATCTCTGCTACAGCGCCGTAGTCATTGTTACGGACAGCCTCCGCCTCTTTAATTTTAAGAGTCTCTATCTCAGATTTTTTCTTTTGAATAGATTCAATAATAGACTTCTCCTCCTCCCACTTTTTAAGCTCTTCATCTCTCTGCGATGATAGCTCATTAATAGATGCGGTAAGGTCTTTCAGCTTCTCGCTATCTTTCTCCCTCTTAATCGCCTCTCTTTCGATTTCTAGCTGACGTATTCTGCGGTTAAGTTCATCCAGTGACTCAGGCAGAGAGTTCATCTCCAGCCTAAGCTTTGATGCAGCCTCGTCAATAAGGTCTATTGCTTTGTCGGGCAGATGTCTGGTGGAGATGTATCTGTGAGAGAGCTCAACAGCTGCAATAAGCGCATCATCTTTAATTCCAACCTTGTGGTGAGTTTCGTACCTCTCTTTCAGCCCCCTTAAAATAGAGACAGCTTCAGAGGGTGAAGGTTCGTCAACCATTACCATCTGGAATCTCCTCTCAAGAGCCTTATCTTTTTCGAAATAAAGCTGATACTCATCCAATGTCGTAGATCCAACCGCTCTAAGCTCACCCCTCGCAAGCGCCGGTTTAAGAATATTAGCCGCATCGAGTGCACCGTCACTTTTACCCGCACCAACAAGAGTGTGAATTTCGTCAATAAAGAGTATAACCTCTCCATCGCTCTCAATAACCTCTTTTACAACTCCCTTAAGACGCTCCTCGAACTCTCCCTTATATTTTGCACCTGCTACAAGCGCACCCATATCGAGTGAAAAAATGATTTTACTCTTAAGATTCTCAGGGACATCCCCCCTTATGATTCTCTGCGCAATGCCCTCTGCAATAGCAGTCTTGCCGACACCCGGCTCCCCTACCAGAATCGGATTATTTTTAGTTCTTCTACTCAATATCTGTAATACCCTTCTTATCTCATCATCTCTGCCGATTACAGGGTCTAACTTGCCCGCTTTGGCCATTTCATTGAGATTAACAGCGTAGTTTCCAAGGGCCGCATAATTTTGTTTATTGCTGTTCATATCAAATTATATTTAAACTTACACTCTGAATAAATATCAATAAATCTGCCAATGCTCTTTTTATGACATTTTTTCAGTTGTATCAATTGTCTACACTTTAATTATATTTGTAAAAAATATCATAGTGATACATTTCGAAACCAAAAACGGAGAGCTTCTGCCAATCGCCGATCTCTTCGTATCGCTTCAGGGAGAGGGTTTCAATACAGGAAAACCGGTCTTTTTTGTCAGGCTCGGAGGGTGTAATGTCAGATGCTCCTGGTGCGATACAAAAGAGAGTTGGGACGGAACATCTTTTCCATTGCTAAGTGTGACAGATTTATATAAAAAGATTGCCGATAGCGGCCAAAAGAGAGTTGTTATAACCGGTGGAGAGCCGGCCCTCTACAACCTTGGTCCTATATGTAATATTTTAAAGGATGGAGGCATTGAGCGTTTTATGGAGACATCAGGAACATCGCCCATCAGAGGTGATTTTGAGTGGATTGCACTCTCTCCAAAGAGACATATGCCGCCTTTAAAGGAGAACCTGGAGAGAGCTTCGGAGCTGAAGGTTGTAATTACATCGCCGGAGGACTTCTCATGGGCAGAGGAGAACCGAAAATATGTAAATGAGGGCTGCAAACTCTATCTCCAGCCTGAGTGGGGAGCAAGAGAGGAGATCCTGAGCCGGATTCATAACTACCTCCTATCTAATCCGGAATGGAGGCTATCTGTTCAATTGCATAAATATCTGAACATCAAATAACTACTATGAAAACAAAAATCTTGTTATTAACTCTGGCTACTCTTTCGGGCACTTCAATAATTGCTCAAGAGAACCAGCAAAAGGCTGTAAGCAAGCAATTTACAGATGTAATTAAATTAGCTGCCACTCCTGTTAAGAATCAGGCATCCAGCGGTACCTGCTGGAGTTACGCGACAGCATCATTTCTCGAATCTGAATTACTCAGAACCGGAAAGGGAGAGTATGATCTTTCGGAGATGTTCATTGTAAGAGCAAATTACCTGGCAAGGATGGATGATAACTATCTCAGGTCGGGCAGAGGTAATCTGGGTCAAGGGAGCGTAGGCCACAACTTTATAAATTTTGTTGCTCTGGAGGGAATTGTTCCACAGGAGGTTTACAACGGAATTAACTATGACTCTAAACTAAACGATCATAAAGAGTTAAATAAATATATCAATCAAATCTCCGAAGGTGCGGTTGAGCTTAAAAAGAGAAGTCCTGAGTACTACAAATTGATTAACTCTCTGTTCGACATATATTTGGGACCTGTTCCTCAAAAATTCACATATAAGGGAAAAGAGTACACACCTAAAACTTTTGCATCATCATTAGGTCTGAATATGAGCGATTATGTAGAAATTACAAGTTTCACTCACCATCCTTTCTATTCGCTGATTCCTGTTGAAGTTCCCGACAATTGGGATTTCGGCAAAATGTACAATGTTCCGCTCAATGAACTTATGCAGATTGCAGACAATGCTCTGAATAACGGGTATACAATATGCTGGGACGGAGATGTAAGTGAAAAGGGGTTCAAACACAGCTTTGGCTTCGCAGTGATACCTGAAAAGGGAGATGACCTACTATCCAAAGAGATTCAGGTAACACAGGAGTCGCGTCAAAAGGGTTTTGAAGATTTCACTACAACCGATGATCACCTCATGCATATGACCGGAATCTCAAAAGATGAGAACGGAAATAAATTTTATATCACTAAGAACTCTTGGGGCACAGAGAGAAATAGTTATGGGGGTTATCTTCACATCTCCGAAAACTACTTCAAAGCCAAATGCATCTCTATACTGGTAAACAAAAACGCTGTTCCTAAAGAGATCCGCGCTAAATTAGGATTCTAGCCATTATGTATATTAAGAGACATATTCCAAATACTATAACACTTATGAACCTGCTGGCCGGTTCGATTGCAGTTCTGTTTGCGATCAAAGGCTGGCAGGTCTTCTCTGTAATTCTTATATTTTCTGCTGCTATTTTCGATTTTTTCGACGGATTCTCGGCGAGACTTCTCAAAGCATATTCACCGCTTGGTAAGGAGCTCGACTCATTGGCCGATCTTGTCAGTTTCGGACTTGCACCCTCTTTTCTGTTATGCGGCAAGTTCTCCCAATCCATCTCTCCGCTTATTAACAGTGCCGGCATAAATCCACTTTACGAAATTATTGCATACTTTCCGCTGATAATAACTCTTGCATCGGCATACAGACTGGCAAAATTCAATATTGACGATAAACAGAAAGAGGTTTTCCTTGGGCTTCCAACCCCAGCTAATGCAATCTTCATTGGCTCATTCATTCACTTTTCAACCTATGCTCCCCAACTGGATCCTCTGTTTGCAAAAATCTGGTTTATACCCCTCCTATCTGTAACATTATCATGGTTACTTATTTGCAATATTCCAATGTTCTCATTAAAAACGAAGTCCATCTCCTTTAAAGGAAACGAACTTCGAATAGGGTATGCGATATTCTCTACAGTTGCCGGAATAGCAATCTTCACAATGGGTGAATCCTGGTCGCTCTGGTTAACCGTTGTTTTTGGCACCTATATCCTGTTAAACCTTATTTTATATATTTCGGGCATAGATGTTATAACGATGAAAAGGCGGCAGTAATCCTGTTGATCTTCTGGTCAAGTGCAGCTTCGACCTCATCAAGATCTTTACAACAGCCTACATCCATCTTTACTCCAAAGTAGAACTTTATTTTAGGCTCAGTTCCTGAAGGTCTGACAGATACAATAGTATTATCGCTGCTGACAAACTGCAGAACGTTAGATTTAGGAAACTTAAGATCATATCTGAGATCACTGATCATATCTACACACTCTCCGGATTTATAATCCTTTATGAGGACGACCGGAGACCCGTCTATACTCTCAATAGGTTTTCTCCTCAAATCGGACATTATTCTGTTTATCTGCTCCATCCCATCTTTACCCTTTTTGGTTAAGGAGAGAAGACTCTCTTTATAAAAACCGTAGTGCAGATATATATCTCTGAGGATTCCCCAAAGCGACCTGTTTTTCGAAGCAGCCCAAGCAGCAGCCTCTGCAAAAAGGGCACATGAGACAACTGCATCCTTGTCACGAACATACTCACCAACATTGAATCCGTAACTCTCCTCCCCACCTCCTATAAACTCTCTTTCACCCTCAAGCTCTCTCACGACCTCTGCAATATACTTGAATCCGGTAAGGACCTCGAACATCTCGACTCCAAATGCCGATGCTAAAGACCTGAGAAGATCTGTTGTTACAATGGTTTTGACCATATAACACTTTTCATTGAGAAGTCCCAGCTCTTTTCGTCTTGAAAGAATATAGAAGGTTAGTAATGCTGCAGTTTGGTTTCCGTTAAGAAGCACCATCTCACCCTTATCGTCCCTGATTGCGATACCAAGTCTATCGGCATCCGGATCGGTTGCCATAACCAGATCTGCATTGGAGGCAGCAGCTAAATCGAGAGCCATTTTAAGAGCAGAGCTCTCCTCCGGATTCGGAGATTTGACGGTCGGAAAATTGCCATCCGGTACAGACTGCTCAGGAACGGTTATTAAGTTAGTAAATCCCAACCTTTTTAAAGCCTTAGGAACCATTGTTATACCGGTACCATGAAGAGGGGTAAATACAATCTTAAAATCATTGTGTTTTGCAACCTCCTCGGGTGAGAGCATAAGAGATAAAATAGCATCGAGATACCTTTTGTCCTCATCCTCTCCGAGCAGATGAAGTTTGCCTGATCCTCCCGTAAAATTTACCTGTGACGGGTCAGTAATCTTCTCGACCTCCGAAATTATATTTGAGTCGTGTGGAGCAGTTATTTGAGCGCCATCTTCCCAATACACCTTATATCCATTATACTCCTTGGGATTGTGAGAAGCTGTTATCATCACCCCCGCAACGCATTTGAGATCCCTTATAGTGAAGCTCAGCTGGGGAGTAGGCCTCAATTCACTGTACATAAAGACATCTATTCCATTTGCACAGAATACACCTGCAGTCACCTCCGCAAAGAAAGTACTGAAGTTTCTGCTATCGTATGCAATCGCTACAGATAACCTCTCTCGCCCGGGAAAAGAGTCCCTGATGTAGTTAGCCAATCCCTGAGTTGCCATACCAACAGTATATTTATTCATTCTGTTGGTTCCTGGTCCCATCACCCCCCTCAAACCGCCTGTACCAAATTCAAGATTTCTGTAAAAGCAATCTTCCAGCTCCTTTAAATTATTCTCTTTCAAGCTGATTATCTCTCTTTTAGTCTCTTCATCGAAGCCTCCGTTAATCCAGGCATCTGCCCTCTCTATAAAGCTAATTTCCATCTTTAAAACAATTTAAAATCCAGTCATAAATATACAATAATATTATCTTTGCAGAATGAGTTTTAACGAATATCTGCCCTTCTATAAAAGAAATCTTAAGGTTGCAGTACCGGTAATGCTTGCTCAGGCAGGGCAGGTAACAGTCAATCTTGCAGACAATATAATGGTTGGACACCTGGGCACCGCCGAACTGGCCTCTGTATCATTTGCAAATTCAATCCTTGTTCCCGGAATTGTTTTCGGGATCGGATTTTCTCAGGGACTAACACCACACGTTGGCCAGAGCTTCGGAAGAAAAGACTATAAATTCGCCGGGCACCTTCTTCAAAATGCAATAGTTCTTAACACCGGACTTGCTATCGTACTTACGTTTATAATGGTTGTTATAGGCTCTTTTATGGGGAATATGGGGCAATCTCCCGAGATCGTTTCTCTTGCAAAGGGCTATTACAATATTCAGATATTCTCTATTCTCCCTTTTCTCCTCTTTTTCGGAGCCAGACAGTTCTCCGAAGGTATTGGCATAACAAAATATGCAATGTATATAACTCTGACTGCCAATCTTATAAACATATCGTTAAACTGGGTTTTAATCTATGGAAAATTGGGATTTCCTAAAATGGGTGTTGAGGGTGCATCTCTTGCTACTCTAATCAGTCGCATAGTGATGATTTTATCATTTATCTATATCTACATAAAAAAAGAGGAGTATAACCGTTTCTTCCAATATTTCACAAAGAGACTTACCGATCTGGATAAAATGAGAGATATTCTCAAGACCTCTATTCCACTCTCAATACAGACACTTGTTGAAATTACTGCATTCAGCTTTAGTGCAGTAATGGTAGGATGGCTCGGTAAGGTTTCTCTAGCCTCTCATCAGATTGCAATGTCTATGAGCAGCTTCTCATTTATGCTTGCCCTTGGAGTTGGAGCTGCAGCTACTATCAGAGTGAGTCATCAGTACGGTGCCGGAGATTATAGTGCTATGAGAAAAGCGGGAATTGCCTCGATACACCTGAGTGTTGCACTAATGTCGATCAGTGCCCTGCTCTATTTTATTCTAAATAAACAGATTCCTCTGCTTTTCACAAATGATCCGGAGGTTATTAAATTGGCCTCCGTGCTTCTTATAATTTCGGCTATGTTCCAGATATTCGATGCTATGCAGCTTTCGGGGCTGGCGTGTCTCAGGGGCGTGTCAGATGTAAAAAAACCTCTTTATATATCGGTGTTGTCCTATTATTTTGTTTGTTTACCTTTGGGGTATGTTTTAGGGTTTGTATTTAATCTGGGAGCTGTCGGAGTGTGGATAGGCCTCTTGCTGGGACTCCTTTTTGCAGCAGTTCTCTTTATAAGAAGATTTAATATAATAAGTTTAAAAATTATCAAAGGCGATGTTTAAAGAGACCGAGCTTAAAAGACCAATGCTGATTCTGTTGTCAGTATCACTTATAGCAAGAATTTTGCTGGCAATATTTCTGGAACTGGGGCCTAACGAAGCTTACTACTGGACCCATGCACTTTACCCCGACACAACGCACTTTGACCAACCGCCAATGCTTGGATGGCTCATTCAGCTCTTTACAATTAACCTCTATTTCGATTCAGAGTTTTTTGTAAGACTCCCTTCAATTATAATTGGGACAATAAATATATGGCTGATTTTTATCATAGGACGAAGAGTTAAAAACTCCAAAACAGGTTTTTACTCAGCCCTCCTATTTGCAGCCTCACCCTACTGTTCTATTTTGACCGGTATCTTTATTACCCCCGATACTCCCCTGACCATCTTCTTTCTGCTTTCGTTATACTTTCTTGTAGAGGGGATTTTCCCTAAATATGGCCTGAACAGAGAGAGTGTCATATTGGCAAGGTTCGCTTCAATAATTTCGGCAATTTTCATCGGATTAGCTATGCTCTCCAAGTTTGGAGCAATAATGATCTGGGTCTCTGTAATAGTGTATGCTCTGATTGCTGAGCGCGATATGATTAAGAGGCCGATTCTATATATTTCGGCATCAATAAGTATGTTGATGATGGCACCAATTATTCTCTGGAATCTTTCCAATGGTTTCACCACCATAGGTATATATAATCACTCGGTTTTTTCCTGGGGAGATGCAAATGTACATTCACTTTTATCACAATTGTGGGAGACAGTAAAGCTTAATAATCCGTTCAACATACTTATTATAATTATAGCGATCTTCTCTTACAAAAAAAATGTATTCATCGAGAAGAGGCGGTTCATTTTTCTTCTTTCTATATCCCTGACTATTATATTATCCTTCCTTTTGTTATCGCTCTTTATGACTCCGGATTCTCACCTATCTGCACCAGGATTTCTTGGGCTTATATTAATTGCAGGAGCTTGGATGGAGAGCAGATTTTCTGAGAGCAAAAAAGTTGTACCAGGGATATTAAAAGTCTCTCTCTCCTTTATGGCTATAATTACTTTAGCCGGTTTTGCACAGACAGAGTGGGGAGTTTTTTCAGTATCGAAAAAAGGGGTGAGTATTAGCGAAAAATTTGATCCTACATTAAAGCTATACGGAGACAAGCAACTTTCAAAAAGATTCAGCGCCCTGTTTACCGATGATATCCGAAAGGGAGTTATGAACAGAAATTCTGGAATTATAGCCACTAATTGGAGTGATGCTGCACGACTTGACTACTATGTTGCATATCCGGAAAAGATCTCCGTCAAAACAATTGCACCTGTAAATTATGCAAGAAAATACTCCTGGATAACAGAATATAAAGGAGGTTTTACCAAAGGTGAATCATACTATTATATAGCTTTTTCCGGAACAAAAAGTACTCTTCCGCAAAGTGTAAGCAGATATTTTACAGTTTCGGACACAGCTGCAGCCTTTTACATTAAACGTGCCGGTGTTCCGATCACAAAGTGCACAATCTATCGTCTTAAAAACCTAAAAGAGCTTCCTGTTAAAGAGTTAACCACCCCAATTATGGCAGGTATCAGAGAATGAATACTACCGAGAGAATATTTATCAGAGAGAATATAGATACCGATATAAACAGACTTCTACTATCAAAAGGGCGATATAGAGAGGTTGACATGGAATACTGTGTTAACCAAATAGTTGCTAGAAAAAAGGGGTTAGGGAAACTTCAGGATTGGGCAGATAATTTTGATATTGAGTTTCCGGCTCCTGTATCGGTTGAGCAGTCGAGTTCATTTTCCACAGCTTTATACAAGCAAAGATTCAGTAATGGAGGTATTGTTGCCGATATTACGGGAGGGTTCGGAGTGGATTCATGGTTTTTGTCACAAGCATCATCAGGCGTAGACTATTTCGAGATAAATCCGGATCTATTCATAACGGTAAAGAGCAATTTCACAATTCTCAAAGCTGAGAATATAAGAGTATTCAACCAATCATTCACTGAATTCAGGGATAGCTTAGACAATTACGATCTTATTTATGCCGATCCCTCGAGAAGGATTAATGAGAACAAGAGGGTAATCAAGTTATCCGACTATGAGCCCTCAATTCCTGCAATAAAGAGAGAGCTTTTTGACAAATCGGAAAGGTTACTGATAAAAATATCACCAATGGCTGATATATCTGCCACACTGGAGGAACTTCCGGAGACCACACAGATTCATATATTATCGGTAAAGAATGAGTGTAAAGAGCTGCTCTTTTTACTTGAGAGAGAGAGTAAAGATATTGATCCGTTGGTATTTGGCATCAATATGGATGAAACGGGAAGGATACTTTCGAAATTTACTTTTAAAAGAGGGGAAGAGGGAGTTGCTCAAAATACCATAGCAGATATTCCGGCTCTATATCTATATGAGCCCTCCGGAAGCATAATGAAATCCGGTGCTTTCAAACTTATCTCTTCGGTATATAAAGTGGATAAACTTCATAAGCATACCCATTTGTACACATCCGATATATTAATTCCAGATTTCCCCGGAAGAGTTTTCAATGTGCTGTCAGTTGAGGAGTTTAGCAACAGGAGTATTAATAATTTGAGAAAAAAGATAGATAAGGCGAATATATCTGCAAGAAATTTTCCAATGAGTGTAAACGAACTCCGCCACCGTCTTTCAATTGACGATGGCGGAGATAAATACATCTTTGGCGTTACGCTTAAGGATGATAAGAGAGCTCTTATAATTTGCTCTAAAGCAGACTAATCTGCAATCTTCTCTCCCGATGCGTCGTACCAGCTGAGTTCCAGCAAGGAGTTATCCGATGATGATACAACTTTAAACGAGCATTTGTATTTAAATGCCAGTTTTGCTCTTAAACTCCACAGACCTTTTGTCAAAAACGCATACAAAATAGGGTTTACTTTGAGAGTAAGCTTCTTGATTTTCTTATCAAATACATAGTAAGCAAGTTCTCTCTCAATATTGTCGGCAACCAGGATAGTTGAGCCGATCTTACCCGTTCCGTTACAAACAGGGCAGTTTTCCGAAGTGTTAATCTCTGTTGCAGGTCTAACCCTTTGGCGGGTTATCTGCATCAGTCCGAATTTGGTGATTGGAAGGATATTGTGCTTTGCACGGTCGCTCTCCATTAGCGACTGCATGTGCTTGTATAGCTTAACTTTATTATCGTTCATATCCATATCGATAAAGTCTACGATAATAATACCTCCCATATCTCTCAATCGTAACTGCCGCGCAATCTCTTCGGCGGCATTCATGTTAACATCGGTAGCATTCTGCTCCTGATCGGAACCATTTTTTGCTCTAATTCCGCTATTTACATCAATAACGTGCAGAGCCTCCGTATGCTCTATAACCAGATAGGCACCCTGTTTTATCGGAACCACTCGTCCAAATGCACCCCTGATCTGCTTAGAAACATCGAAGTTGTCGAAAATAGGGACATTCCCTTTGTAGTATTTTACAATCTTTTCGTGTTCGGGGGAGATAAGCGATATATACTCTCTGATTTCGTTGTAAACAGTCTCATCGTTTACGTGAATGTTCGAGAACGATTCGTTCAGCAGATCTCTCAGAATTGTAGTTGTTCTGCTGTTTTCGGTAAAAAGAAGCGATGGAGCATTACCTCTCGCAATTTTGACCCATGAATCCTCCCATTTCTTGACTAGAGACTTTAATTCGGCATCAAGTACGGCAGCTTTTTTCCCTTCGGCAGCTGTACGAACTATAACACCGTAATTTTTAGGCAGAATACTGTAAATGAGCCTCTCAAGCCTGTTTTTTTCCTCTTTTGAAGCTATCTTCTGAGAGATGCTAACTTTGTCGGAGAAAGGGATGAGGACCATATTCCGGCCTGCAAGAGACAACTCTGCAGTCAACCGTGAACCCTTTGTAGATATAGGTTCTTTGACTATCTGAGTAACAATTGTCTGGCCCGGTTTAAGTACATCTGCAATTTTTCCCTCTTTTTCCAGTATCTCTCCTAATCGGATACCGGAAAAAAGATGCAAATGGTTCCTGGAATTTGATACCTGTTTTGTAAAATAGTCCAGAGCTTTGAAGTTGAAACCAAGATCGAGATAGTGAATAAAGGCATCCTTTTCGTCGCCAATATCGACGAATGCTGCATTTAATGCAGGCATTATCCTCTTTACCTTACCAAGGTAAACATCACCTACGGAATATCTTCCGTTATTTTTCTCCTTGTTAAGCTCTATTAATCTGCGATTTTCAAGCAGGGCAATAGAGACCTCGGTAGAATTTACATCGATAATTAAATCTTTCTCCATCTAATCTTGCTATAAACAAAAGAATCTAAAGCAAATCTTTCGACTTGCTTTAGATTATCAAAACATCGAAGACAAAAATGAACTATTTTTTCTTTTTGTGTCTGTTCTTACGCAAACGTTTTTTACGTTTGTGCGTAGCCATTTTGTGTCTTTTTCTTTTTTTTCCGCTTGGCATAATATTGTTTGAATTAGTTTATTAACTACTTAACGTTGTTCTTCACTTTATTCATAAATACCTTTGCAGGTTTGAAAGCAGGAATAAAGTGCTCAGGAATAACTAAAGTAGTGTTTTTAGAAATGTTTCTGGCAGTTTTTTTAGCACGTTTCTTAACAATAAAACTACCGAAACCGCGCAAATAAACATTATTCTTTTTTGCTAAAGAATCTTTCACGCACTCCATTACGCTTTCAATAACGTTTTGAACGGCAATTTTTTCCATGCCAGTTGCTTTTGCAACTTCGTTAACAATGTCAGCTTTTGTCATGATATAAAATTATTAAAGGGTTAGTGTCTAAAAATTGACGAACAAAATTAGTATTATTTTATTGATTTCAACAATATTTCAATTTTTTTTTCAACTTTTTGTATTATGATTCACCTCTTTATGTCAAATTGTGGCATAAAGATTGACTATTTATATATATAATATTATATGACATTTTGACACTAAAATAAGATGAAATTAAAAGACATTATACTACAAGGAGCTGATTCAGAAAATGTTAATATTATTCCTGTTATGAATTTCGAAGCATCTCAGGACCTGAAAGATATGGAATATCCAGATATTCTTCCGGTTCTTGCTTTAAGGAATGCTGTGCTTTTTCCTGAGACAATTATTCCCATAACAGTTGGCAGAGAGAAATCTATTAAGCTTGTAAGACAGGTTTATAAACAAAATAAGATACTCGGAGCGGTCGCCCAAAAAGATTCCAAAATGGAGAATCCCGGAAAGAGCGATCTCTTTGATATTGGTACTCTTGCCAGGATAATGAAGATAATTGAGATGCCTGACGGTGGTATAACCATTATATTACAAGGTGTACGCCGGTTTAAGGTAACCGAAGTTATCACAACAGAGCCATATTTTACAGCTACAGTTAAATATCTGGATGACAAAAAGTCAAAAAAAGAGGATGAAGAGCTTGAAATTATTACAAGTTCAATTAAAGATGCTGCATTGCATATTTTAAAACTATCTCCATATCTGCCTCAGGAGGCTGCATTTGCTATAAAGAATCTGGAGGGGAGCAGCTTTTTGATCAACTTTATTGCATCAAATGTAGAACTTGACAATCCACTTGAAAAGATATCTCTCTTAAGAGAAAATACACTTAAATCAAGGGCTCTTAAGTTACTGGAGTTGCTTAACAGGCAGATAGAGCTGCTGAAGATCAAAGATGATATCCAGCAAAAAGTGAGGAGTGAAATCGACCAGCAACAGAGAGAGTACTACCTGAACAACCAGCTTAAAACCATCCAGGAGGAGCTTGGCCTTGCAGGTAATACCCAGGAATTTAGCGATTTGAGAGAGGCTGGAAAGAAGAAGAACTGGGGTGCTGCTATTGAAGAGATTTTTGAGAAAGAGCTTCAGAAGCTGGAGAGGACTAATCCCAATTCACCCGATTTCTCAATTCAGCTCTCCTATGTTAAGTTTCTGGTTGAACTTCCATGGAACGACTTTTCCGAAGATAATCTGGATTTAAAAAATGCCCAAAAAGTACTCGACAAAGACCATTTTGGCCTCGAACAGGTAAAAGAGAGAATTATTGAGCACTTGGCTGTTTTAAAGCTTAAAGGGGATATGAAATCTCCTATTATATGCCTCTATGGCCCTCCCGGAGTGGGTAAAACATCACTGGGACGATCTATCGCAAAGGCTCTCGGCAGAAGTTACGGAAGAATTTCATTGGGCGGACTTCACGATGAATCGGAGATTCGTGGTCACCGCAGAACATATATAGGGGCCATGCCGGGAAGAATAATCAACAGTATAAAGAAGGCCGGAACATCTAATCCCTTAATTGTTCTGGATGAGATCGATAAGGTAAGCAGCGATTTCAGGGGCGACCCGGCTAGTGCGCTTCTGGAGGTGCTCGATCCGGAGCAAAATACTACCTTCCACGACAACTACCTGGATATTGACTACGACCTCTCTAAAGTTCTATTTATCACAACAGCGAACAATATAGGCTCAATCCACCCGGCTTTACGAGACAGAATGGAGATGATCCCTATAAGCGGCTATCTTGCAGAGGAGAAGAGATCAATTGCTAAATATCATCTTATTCCGAAGCAGACAGAGGCACACGGATTGAATAAGACTCAGTTTCATCTTTCTAAGGAGGCGATTGATACCGTGATAAACGAATACACAAGGGAGTCCGGAGTAAGGGGACTTGAGAAACAGATTGCTAAATTGGCAAGGGTTATTGCGAAAAAGATTGCTTTCGAGGAGAGTGTTCCGGAGGTTATTGACGCAGTTACAGCGAGGGAGATTCTGGGGCTACCAGTAAATATTCAGGATACCCAAAAAGGAAATGAGGCACCAGGTGTGGTTACAGGATTGGCTTGGACCGCAAACGGTGGGGAGATTATGTTTATTGAGTGCAGCCTTAGCAAGGGGAAGGGCAGATTGACCACTACCGGAAATCTTGGGGATGTTATGAAAGAATCTGTTACAATAGCTTATCAATACCTTAAGGCAAATCCTCACCTGGCTAAAATCTCATTTAAAGAGTTTGATTCGAAAGATATACACATTCATGCTCCTGAGGGCGCAATTCCAAAAGATGGCCCATCTGCAGGTATTACAATTGTAAGCGCTATGGCATCTGCTTTCAAGGGTAAAAAGATCAAATCCGGTATTGCTATGACAGGTGAAATCACTCTCAGAGGGAGAGTTCTTCCTGTAGGCGGAATTAAGGAGAAGATTCTTGCTGCTAAAAGAGCCGGTGTAAAAACAGTTATGCTTTCACAAGAGAACGAGAGAGATATTAAAGAGATTAACGAAAAGTACCTTAAAGGATTGCAGTTTAAATATGTGAATACAATCCAGGAGGTACTGGAATACATATTTTAATGGTTAAAATTGATAAATCCTGGGCCAATCTTTTGGCAGGGGAGTTTGAAAAAGAGTATTTTATTAGTTTGACCGAAACAATAAAAGAGGATCTCAGGAGAAACATTGTAGTTTATCCCAGGGGTCCTCATATTTTCAACGCCTTCAATCTAACCCCCTTCGACAAAGTAAAGGTGGTCATAATCGGTCAGGATCCCTATCATGGAGCTGGGCAGGCTCACGGATTATCATTCTCTGTCCCCGATGGAGTACAATTTCCTCCCTCTCTGGTTAATATTTTCAAAGAGCTTAAAAGTGACCTGGGAATAGAGACCCCTCAATCGGGAAATCTTGAGAGATGGGCGAGTCAGGGTGTATTCTTATTGAATGCAGTACTGACAGTAAGAGCAGGAGCTGCAGCATCTCACTCAAACATAGGCTGGACTACATTTACCGATAATGTAATCAAACTTATATCAGACAAAAAAGAGGGTGTTGTATTTATGCTTTGGGGAAATTTTGCAAAGAGTAAAAAGGAGTTGATCGATACAAACAAACACTTTGTGCTTGAAGCAGCGCACCCATCCCCTCTGGCAAGGGGTGCATTTTTTGGTTGCCGTCACTTTTCGAGGGCAAACGAATATCTTGTCAAATGTGGCAAAGAGCCTGTAAAATGGTAATTATCACCTTTCGCCAAAAATCATAGATCCGATTCTGACAATAGTGCTTCCACACTCAACAGCTATTTTATAGTCACCGGACATTCCCATGGACAGCTTGTTAAAGTGTTCATCATCTCTAAAGATAGAGTACTTCAATCTGTCGAAACGGCTCTTTACCTGATTGAACTCAGACCTTATTAACTCCTGATCTTCGGTGAGCGATGCCATTGTCATCAATCCGCAAATACGAATATTCTTATATTGTTCTCTCCTATTGCAGATATCCTCTATCTCATCAATAGAAAAGCCCTGTTTGGAACTCTCTTTGGCAACATGAACTTCAAGAAGGCAATTAGCTACCAGGGTCCTTTTCAGAGACTCATTGTCAATTGCCTCCAGCAATCTTTCTGAGTCAACTGACTCAATCAGATCAACCTTATCAATTATATATTTGATTTTATTGGTCTGCAGGTGGCCTATAAAGTGCCATTTTATATCGGCAGGAAGAAGTTGTGCCTTATCACGAAGTTCCAGTGGCCTATTCTCACCAAATAGTCTCTGCCCCGATTTATAGGCCTCCATTATGAGATCGGGATGCTTAAATTTAGAAACTGCCACCAGCTCAATGTGCGGTGGCAGTTCTTTATTAATTGCAGACAGAGTGTCGGCTATACTCATTTCTTGTTTTTTTGTTGCTGTTGTTGTGCCTTATATGCAGCATCCAAACGCTCCTGAAACTTTGATTTTTTTGCAGGTCCGGCTGCTTTCTCCTTCAGCTTGGCATAGATTTTCTCCTCATCAACAAAATACTTTCTGATAACCCATGTTTGGATCATTGTTATCAGGTTGGAGAGCAGATAGTAATATGTCAAACCACTTGAGAAGTTATTACCAAGGAACAGGAAGAAGACCGGCATAAAGTAAAGGGTCATGAACTTCATTCCTGCCATTTGCGGACCACCAGTGTTCATCTGATCGATATTCATTCTTGAATAGAAGTACATCGAAACACCCATCAGAAGGGCAAAGAGACTCACGTGATCTCCATAAAGCGGAATGTTGAAAGGCAACTGAAGGATTGAATCAAAAGAGCTAAGGTCATCTGCCCAAAGGAAGCCCTGTTGTCTCAATTCGAAAGATGCAGGGAAGAATTTGAACATCGCAAAGAGTATCGGAAACTGTAGTAGCGTAGGAAGACACCCGCCGAACATACTCACTCCGGTTTTGCTGTATAGAGCCATCACCTCCTGCTGTTTCTTCATCGCATCCTCCTGTTTAGGATACTTTGCATTTATCTTATCTATCTCAGGCTTGAGAACTCTCATCTTTGCCGATGACATATAGGATTTATGAGTCAAAGGAGAGAGAACGATCTTCAACATTATGGTAAGCAGCAAGATAATAATTCCGTAATTGGAAATAAACTTACTAAGTATATCAAAAACCAAAATAATAACATACCTGTTTATCCAGCCGATCAGCCACCCGCCAAGAGGGACAATCTGCTCAAAATCACTATCATAAGACTTTAATGTCTTATAGTGGTTAGGACCAAAGTAAAATTGTAGCGGAATATTGATATCACCGCTGCCGCGAACAATAGGAACATCCATTCTGGCTTCGCACCTCATCAGGTTTCTGCCAGGTTCGTCAGGTCCGTAGAAAGAGTAGGAAAGATCTCCGTTAAGGAAATTCTCCTTAGAGGTTAGAATAGCGGAGAAAAATTGTTGCTGGAAAGCAAACCACTGTATTTTGGTTCCGATTTTTTCGTTAGCTGTAGTCTTACGGAAACCCAGTCTCTCTACACTCTTTTGATTAGGGAACTTGTAAACAACGGTTGAGTAATTCTTTTCGTTGTCATAACCCTTCTCCAATCTTGGTAAATCAAGGTTCCATTTTATCTCTGCAGATGTGGCATTTCTCTGGATTCGTCCATCCATTCCGTATAGCTTAACATTCAGAGAGACCATATAACTGTCCGGAGGCAGAATATAGTTATACTCAATATAGGCTACAGTATCGAAATAGAGTCGGTATGTTATGGATGAATCGGTTGATGCATATTTGGTAAATGCAAAATTTGAAGTGGAGAGCTCCTGACCGGCATAGAGTGTCATGTTGAAATTGCTGGTATTCTCTCTTATCAAATTGAGCTCAAGACTATCATAGGTGTAATAGTTTTTAATAAGCACCCTCTTAGGTTGCGCACCAAAGTTTGTAAAGAGCACAGATATCTTGTTGTTTTCAAGTTTCTCCGTCATCTCTACTCCTTTAGCGGCATTGTTGAGCATTGTGTCAAAATATAACTGCTCATTTTTAGGTTGTGCGGCTGAATCGGGCATTACCTGAAGAGAATCTGCAGATACTATTGCCGTACTGTCAGGAACCTTTGCAGCTGCGGCCACAGCCATCAAAGAATCCTGCTGCTTTTTATACAGTGCCTGCTCCCTACCCTCCTTTGCATTGTACCAACTGAACAGAATTAAAATAACTGCAATCAGTACAAATCCTATAACTGTATTTTTATTCATTATTACTCCTCTTGTTGTTTATCAATAATTTTAATTTTCTCCTCCAGTTGAGCCAGCTCCTGTTTAGCTGCGGCAATCTTCTTTTCGAGTTCGTTAATAAGTACATCTGCATTCTTGGATTTGGCAAAGAAGCCCATGTTGTTCTCCCATACGGCGATATCTGCCTCCATCTTACGGAACTTCTGAACAAGTTTGTCTCGCTCCACCCTGATAATCTTATCGCCCTTGCCGGCCGATTTGATATCTTTAAGATGCTTCTTATAGTTATTAAGCCTGTTCTCGTTCTCGGCAGATTTATACTCTGCAAATTTCTGATCTATAGCGTGGCGATAGGCTGCCTGAACTCTCTCCTTCTCCTTCAACGGTACAAAGCCGATTTCGGCCCATCTGCCCTGGAAGTCCTTAAGAGCATCAATATTTTCCGACTGTTTTACATCCAGCTTGAACTCATTAATCTCCTCAATCAACTCAAGCTTCTTCTTTAAGTTAATTTCGTACTCTTCATCGACCTCACTATAGTGTTTCGATTTATTTTCGAAGAAAAAGTCACAAGCTGCGCGGAATCTCTTCCAAACGGCATCGGATTGTTTTCTGGCAACCGGACCAATCTCTTTCCACTTCTTCTGAAGCGAAATAAGCTGGTCTGTTGTCTTTTTCCAGTCCTGACTATCCTTTAGAGCTTCTGCCTGCTCACACAATGCAATCTTCTTCTCGTAGTTTTCCTGCATTGTATTTTTAAATTGAGAGTAGTACTCACGTTTTGCACCGTAGAATGCATCACAGGCTGCTCTGAATCTGTCGTAGATCTTTTGATTATCCTTCTTTGAAGCGAATCCGATACTCTTCCACTCAGCCTGCAGCGACTCTATCTCTTTCGTAAGAGCATTCCAGTCTTTATTTTCCAGAGCCACAATTGCCTCGCATTTTTCGCAGATCTCTGTTTTAAGAGTAAGATTTTGCTTTTGAGAATCCTTTTGAGTCTCAAAATAATCCTGCTGCTTTTTATTGATAATGCTTGTAGCCTTACGGAATCTCTCCCAAATCTCCTCTCTCTGCTCCTTAGGGACAGGTCCGAGCTCTCTCCACTCTTCGTGTAATTTTTGAAGTTTATTGAAAGCAGATACAACATTAGTCTCATCGGCAAGAGACTCGGCTTTTACACATAAAGCCTGTTTCAACTCAAGATTCTTTCTCAAGTCAAGATCTCTGAGTTCGTTATTGATTTTTACAAAATCGTAGAATTTTTCGACCAGAAATTGGTAAGTATCCCAAATATCTTTGTTCCTTGCCTGAGGAACAGGTCCTACAACTTTCCATTTGTTTTGCAACTCCCTGAATGCCGGAAATATATGCTGAAGATCGTCCTGATTCTCAATCAATAGCTTTAACTCATCAAGAATCCTGGTCTTTTGTACAAGATTCTCCTCCTTTTGGCGCTCCAACACCTGTACATAACTTGCTCGCAGAGTTTTATACTGGGTATATAAAGATTTGAACCCTCTCTCGACCTCAGCAAAGGGGTTAACCGATACCTTGCTATCATCGGAGTCATCCTGAACATCAACCGGAGTGGTTTCATCTTCGGAAGGTGCTTGAAAACCGATTGCAATCTTCTCTTTCTTGAGAACTTTGTAGAATGCAGCTTTTATAACATCGGCATTTCTGTACATCTCCTGCTGATCGCCACGGTTAAGCATCTCCTGGAAAGCTTGAATAAGCTCCATCAGGCTCATCTGGGTGTAGTCGGGATTGTTGTTATTTAACTCACTTTCAGTCGTATTTTCAAGAACACCGTCGTCCTTGAATTGCTCCTCAGAGGCAGCAGAATCTAACATTTCAGGGCTCATAATATTTTGAGTAATTGTTTTAAACCTACAAATATACAAAAAAAGCATTGCGATGACATTGAATTGTGTAATTTTGCACACAATTATGATGAGAATAGATATATTAACACTTCTTCCTGAACTGCTTGAGAGTCCGCTAAACCACTCAATAGTTTCCAGAGCCAAAAAGAGTGGACTGGTTGAGATTGTAATACACGACATAAGAGATTATGGAAAAGGCAATTACAGGCAGGTAGATGACTACAGTTATGGCGGTGATGCCGGCATGGTTATGATGATAGAGCCGGTTTTCAACCTTATTACCAAACTTAAGAGCGAAAGAGATTACAACGAAATCATATACATGAGTCCAGACGGCGAGCTCCTTACACAGCCGGCTGCAAACAGACTCTCCTGTATGGAAAACCTAATTATTCTCGCCGGTCACTATAAAGGCGTAGATCACAGAATCAGCGAGCCCCTCACTACAAAAGAGATATCTATCGGAGATTATGTTCTCAGCGGAGGAGAGATTCCGGCAGCTGTCTTATGCGATGCAATAGTTAGGTTGATTCCCGGTGCACTAAGCGATGAGACATCTGCCCTGAGCGACTCTTTTCAAGATGGACTTCTCTCGGCTCCGGTCTATACGAGACCTGCAGAGTTTAACGGATGGAGCGTACCGGATGTACTACTCTCCGGAAACCCAAAATTGATAAAGGAGTGGCAGGAGAGTGAAGCAATTGAGAGAACCAAAAAATTAAGACCGGATCTTCTGAAATAGAAAATCCGGCCATTTTATTTATAATCAAATGACAGTCAGCTAGAAGCCGAATTCATCGACTTTGACCTCTTTCTGCTTATTCTCTTTCGGCTTCATAGCCTTTCCATGAATATCCTTAGCTTTTACGATCATAGCCTTAGGTCTTGCAGGGCAGATATATTCACATCCCCCGCAACCGATACAGATAGAGGTGTCTGTCGTTGGTATAAAGAGGCCCGTATCTCCGTAAGGAACCATTGTTGTAGCCTTTGTTGGACAATGTTCGTCACAAGCCCCGCAATCGGTTCCATCGGTATGAACGATACATTTTTCCAGTGTGAACTCAACTACACCAATCTGTATAAGTTTCTTATCCTCAACCGATACAGGCATAATTGCTCCGGTTGGACACACCTGTGAGCATTTATTGCACTCATATCCGCAAAAATGTTCATTGTACGAAAGTACCGGAAGCATAATACCATCCAATCCATACTCCATAGATGCAGGTTTAATGATTCCGTTCGGACAGGCAGACATACAGGCATTGCATGAGGTGCATCTATCCTTGAGATTTTCTACACTAAGCGAGCCCGGAGGAGTGATCCCTTTATTTGAGCTTTTTGCTTTAGGGAGTTGACCTACATTAAATGCACGGGCAGCCAGCGAGACACCTAAAATTCCGATAGAGGCGATTGCAGCTCTTCTACCCTCCGACACACTGCCTTTTTCACCTTTTGTTTCAGATGACGCACTGTATTTAAGAGCTCCGTATTTACATGAGGTCATACAGTCGAAGCAAGTAACGCATCTGCTTACATCTATATGTTTGTTTTTCAAATCAATGCACTCGCTTTTACACGCTTTTACACAAGCAGCACAATTTACACAAAGATCTTTATTGAAACGAGGTCTGAAGATTGAGAATCTCGAGAAGAGACCAAGCATTGTTCCGACAGGGCAGATGGTATTGCAGTATAGCCTTCCCCTGATAGCCGCAAGCAGAGCAATTGTACAGAGGAAGAGAAGAGCCAGAACAAATGCAGATATTGCAAGTCCGGCATATATTTTATGTGATACGGTATCGGGCCAGATCAGAGATATCGTATTATTCATTGCAACTTCGAGGGAGCGTAAAATCTGCGAAACGAATCTTCCATAGTTCGAATAAGGATCAAGCAGAAGGATCGGATATGTTATACCGAAAATAAACGGGACACCTGCAATCGCAAGCAGAGAGTATCTTAAAATATTTTTCGGCTTGGAATATTTAAACCGTCTGCTCTTTTTATCTTTGAAGATAGATGCAAAACGTGTTATAACATCCTGAAATACTCCTGCCGGACAGAGAACCGAACAGTACACTCTTCCGAACAGAAGAGTGATTATAAGTAATACTATCAGGGCCAGCGCCGATCCGGTTAAAATTGACAGGAGTGCAGGGACAAATTGGAACTTTAGAAGAGGCGCAATATGTTCTGCCAAATTTTTAGTTACGCTTAAAAACGAAAAAGTAACCAGCAGAAGTACGATAGTCGCTAAAATGACTCTGCCGGTTTTGATAATTCTGTACATTTTAAATTATAATTTAATTCTTTCTACCTTGATCTTGTCGATTGCTGTAGTTCCGATTTTATGTTTCTCGGCCAGCTTAATATGGGACGCATCATCAATGGTCATAGGTTTATACTGATTAAAGAACCTGGTTGCAGCGGTATCAACCGCTACAATATCCTCCGACATAAACAGTGTTTTAGCTATCTGTACATCGCTAAGAGATACACCTTTAGGCCCATTTTGAGTCATAACTCTGTATCCGTCTACAATATTCAGTACCGGCATCTTTGTGAATGTTGAACAATCTGCAATACATTGCTGAAGATCATTCGCATGCCAGAATCGTCTGTCCCATACAATCCCCATAAAATTTTTCATTGCCAGAGTCATCTTTGCACCTCCGTGATTTTTCAGGACAGGTACATTTATCCAGACATCGCAATCCAATATTGCTTCATGAATCTTTGCCTCTTTTAGTCTGACTCCCTTAGGTAACTTTACTGTCCGATAGTACTTTTCATCGTGAGCAAAGGCAATTTTACCT
>OFJB01000138.1_pt1 | contig 41880 bp, 39 predicted proteins | sample 1775081 | NCBI WGS metagenome assembly OFJB01 (sample SAMN08195771, study PRJEB24354) | sludge metagenome | isolation source: initial sludge from phenol fed wastewater aerobic bioreactor | place: India: Nagpur | collected 2016-06-05
CCCAGCCCCAGCATAGGGCGCTCCAGAAGTCTCCACCCCCTTTGATGGCCTGGAGGAGTTAGGAAAGACCCTGGAGGACTTTTTTCAAGCAGAAGACGGCCTACGCGATCTTCACCAGTGACTGGAGTTCAGACGTGTGCTCTTCCGATCTCTCGGCCACGATCCGGCCCTCGTGCATGGCGAGGATGCGATGGCTGAGACCGAGTATCTCCGGCATCTCCGAAGAGATCAGCAGGATCGCCATGCCGGCCTCCGCGAGGCGGGCTATCAGCATGTAGATCTCCGCTTTCGCGCCTACGTCGATACCGCGCGTCGGCTCGTCCAGGATCAACAGCTTCGGCCTTGTGGCGAGCCATTTCGCCAGAACGATCTTCTGCTGATTGCCGCCGCTCAACGTGCCCGCCAAGGTCGACGGGGATGCCGCCTTGATGGAGAGCATATCCTTGAATTCATTGTAGATGGCGCGCTCGCGCCGATGGTCGTTCCAGCCATGGCGGGCAAGATCGTCCATGATCGGCAGACAGACGTTGTGCGCGACCCCCATCCCGAGGATGAGCCCCTGCTGCTTGCGGTCCTCGGGGACCAGCGCCAGTCCATGCTTCAGCGCCTGCCTGGGCGTGCGGATGTCCACGACTTCGCCGTCGATGCGCACGGAGCCGCCTGCGCGTGCCCGCAGGCCGCATAGCGCTTCGACAAGTTCGGAACGTCCCGCGCCGATCAACCCGTACAGGCCGACGATCTCGCCCTCGCGCACGCTCAGATCGACGCCGCTGACCCGCCCCGGCACGCTGAAATTCTCGCTGCGAAGTCGCTCCGGCCCCTTGGGAGGCGCCGGACGACGAAAGCCGCCTTCCAGGGAACGCCCTACCATCAGCCGGGTGATCTCATCCTCGTCGGTCTCGGACTTGACCAGGGTTCCGCGTATGCGTCCGTCGCGCAGCACCGTGATGCGGTCCGCAAGTTCGAATATCTCGCTCATCTTGTGCGAGATATAGACGATGGCGATGCCCTCCTGACGCATGCGCCGGATCGTGCGGAAAAGCGCGGCGGTTTCGGCCGCCGTCAGCGAGGCGGTCGGTTCGTCGAAGATGACGACGGAGGGATTGAGCGCCGAAGCGCGGGCGATCTCCACCATCTGCTGGCGCGCGATGGAGAGCTTCCCGACGATGTCGGTGGCTCGAATATCGTCGAAATCGCCGCCGGATGCCTTGAGCACCCGCGTCGCCTGGTCGAAGAGTGCGCGACGGCGAACGCGACCCCAGCCATTTGTCGGCAGGCTGCCCAGGAAGATATTCTCCGCGACGGTGAGTTCCCGCACCAGCGAAATCTCCTGGTGAACGAGCAGAATGCCGCGCCGCTTGGCATCGAGGGGCGACTCGAGCCTGATCGGTTCTCCCTTGTGGCGTATTTCTCCGGCGTCCGGCGGAAACGTCCCCGCAAGGATTTTCATGAGAGTGGATTTGCCGGCGCCATTCTCGCCCAGCAGCCCATGCACCCGGCCGGGATGCAGGTCGAAGCCGACGCCGTGCAGGCCCTTGCGCAGCGCCTGGGCGACGGCTTTGTGCGGGCCCTGCAGCTGATGCTGGACGTGCGTGGCCGGGTGGTCGTCATGGGCATCGGCAAGAGCGGCCACGTGGGCCGCAAGATCGCCGCCACGCTGGCCTCGACCGGCACCCCGGCGATGTTCGTGCATCCGGCCGAGGCCAGTCACGGCGACCTGGGCATGATCAAGGCCGTGGACGTGGTGCTGGCCATCTCCAACAGCGGCGAGAGCGAGGAGCTCAACGTCGTGGTGCCGCTGGTGCGGCGCCTGGGCGCGCCGCTGGTGGCCATGACGGGGCACGCCGGCTCCACCCTGGCCCGCCACGCCGACGTGGTGCTCGACAGCGGCGTCGAGAAGGAGGCCTGCCCGCTCAACCTGGCGCCCACCGCCAGCACCACCGCGCAACTGGCCCTGGGCGACGCGCTGGCCGTGGCACTGCTGGACGCGCGCGGCTTCAAGCCCGAGGACTTTGCCCGCTCGCACCCCGGCGGCGCGCTGGGCCGGCGCCTGCTCACGCGTGTGCTCGACCTGATGCGCGCCGGTGACGACGTGCCCCGCGTCGGCCCCGACACCGGCTTTGGCGAGCTGATGCGCGAGATGACGCGCAAGGGCCTGGGCGCCTCGGCCGTCGTGGACGCTGCCGGCCGGGTACTGGGCGTGTTCACCGATGGCGACCTGCGCCGGCTGGTCGAGACTGGGCGCGATTTGCGCGCGCTCACCGCCCGCGAGGTGATGCACGCCCAGCCGCGCACCATCGACCAGAACGCACTGGCCGCCATGGCGGCCGAGCAGATGGAGCGTCACCGCATCACCGTGCTGCTGGTGACCGACGATGCGGGCCATCTCGTTGGGGCCATCAACACCAACGACCTGATGCGGGCGAAAGTTATTTGATGGGCCACGCTCCGGCACTCCACTGGCCGGCCGAGCTGCTGCTGCGCGCGCAGGGCATGCGCCTGCTGCTGCTGGACGTCGATGGCGTGCTGACCGACGGCGGCCTGTACTACGGCGAGAGCGGCGAGGTCATGAAGCGCTTTCACACGCTGGATGGCCACGGCCTGAAGCTGCTGGCGCGCGCGGGCCTGCAGGTCGGCGTCATCTCCGGGCGCGACTCGCCGGCCCTGCGCCAGCGCCTGGCGGCGCTGGGCATCCAGCACGCGCGCCTGGGCACCGAAGACAAGCTGCCCGCCGCGCAGGCGCTGTTGCAGGAGCTGGGCATCGCCTGGGCCCACACCGCCGCCATGGGCGACGACTGGCCCGACCTGCCCTTGCTGCGCCATGCCGGCTTCGCCTGCGCGCCGGCCCAGGCGCACGCCGAAGTGCGCGCCCTGGCGACCCACGTCACCACCCTGGCCGGCGGGTCGGGCGCGGTGCGCGAGCTGTGCGACCTGCTGCTGGCCGCCGGCGGTCACTATCGGCGCCTGCTGGAGCAGCACCTGGGACCGGCGCCATGAACCGTGCGCGCCTGTGGCGCCACGGCAAGGAGCAGTTCTTTGCCTGGCTGCCGGCGCTGATGATGGTGCTGTTTGCCCTGGGCACCGGCTGGCTGGTGCGGCACGCGCCCGAGTTTGGCGCCGCCGGCGGTCCGCCGCCCCCACTGACCCACGAGCCCGACTACCAGATGCGCTCGTTCGCGGTGCGCAGCTTTGATGCCACCGGGCGCATGACTTCGGAGCTGCGGGGCGTCGAAGGCCACCATTACCCAGACACCGACACGCTGGAGGTCAGCCAGCCGCGCATGCGCTCGTTCGACGAACAGAACCGGCTCACCGTCGGCCGCGCCGATCGCGGCGTGTCCAACGGCGACGGCTCCGACATCCAGCTCTACGGCCAGGCGCAGGTGGTGCGCGAGCCCAGCTCCGGGCCGGGCGGGCGGGTCACCCCACGGCTGGAATTCCGTGGGCAATACCTGCACGCCTGGGTCAAGGAAGAGCGCGTCAGCTCCGACCAGCCGGTCGAGTTGCTGCGCGGCGCCGACCGCTTCACCGGCGAGCGCCTGGACTACGACAACCAGAGCGGCGTGGCCAACCTGATCGGCCAGGTGCGCGGCGTGATCCAGCCGGCGCGGCGCTGAAGGCGCGGCAACGAACAGGCGGTGCGATGGCAAGACTGGTCTTCATCACCGGCGCCTCCAGCGGCATTGGCCAGGCCCTGGCCCGGCGCTACGCCGAGGACGGGTGGCACCTGGCCCTGGTGGCGCGGCGCGCAGCCGAGCTGACGGCCTGGGCCCAGGCCCAGGGTTGGGCCAGCGAGCGCTGGTGCGTGTACGGCGCCGATGTGACGCAACTGGACGCCATCGTGGCGGCCGGCCAGGCTTGCCTGGCCCAGCAGGGCGTGCCCGAGGTGGTGATTGCCAATGCCGGCATCAGCGTGGGGGTGGACACGGCCGTGCGCGCCGACCTTCAAGTCATGGCCCGCATTTTTGCCACCAACAACCTGGGCCTGGCCGCCAGCTTTCATCCCTTCATCGAGCCCATGCGCCAGCGCGGTAGCGGCACCCTGGTGGGCGTGGCCAGCGTGGCCGCCATCCGCGGCCTGCCCGGCCATGGCGCCTACTGCGCCAGCAAGGCGGCGGTGGTCAGCTATTGCGAGAGCCTGCGCGGCGAGCTGCGCGCCAGTGGCGTGCGCGTGGTCACCCTGCTGCCGGGCTACGTCGACACGCCGCTTACGCGAGGCAACCGCTATCCCATGCCCTTCCTGATGACGGCCGAGGCCTTTGCCCAACGGGCCCAGCGGGTCATTGCGGCGGGCGCCAGCTACCGCGTCATCCCTTGGCCCATGGGTGTGGTGGCCAAGCTGCTGCGCCTGCTGCCCAATGCGCTGTTCGACCGCGTGCTGGCCGGGCGACCGCGCAAGGCGCGGCAAGCGACACCCGAGTAGCAACGCGCAGCAACAAAAAGGGCTCCCGCAGGAGCCCTCAGTGCGATCCCGGCGCCGCCGGATCAATAGTCGTCGCGCCCACCACCGCCGTCGCGGCGGCCACCGCCACGCGGGCCGCTGCCGTAGGGGCTGCGGAAACCGCCGTCATGGCCACCGCCGCCTTCGCGGCGGCCACCGCCGTAGCCGCCACCGCCTTCGCGCGGGCCGCTGCCATAGCCGCCCTCGCGACGACCGCCGCCGTAGCCGCCTTCACGCGGGCCACCGCCATAGCCGCCGCCGCCAAAGCCACCGCTGCGCGGGGGACGCGGCTCCATCGGGCGGGCCTCGTTGACGACCACGTTGCGGCCGCCCAAGGACTGGCCGTTCATGCCGTCGATGGCGGCCTGGGCTTCCTCGTTGCTGCCCATTTCGACAAAGCCGAAGCCTTTGGAGCGACCGGTGTCGCGCTCCATCATGACTTTGGCGCTGGTGACCGCCCCGAACTGGCTGAACGCCTGTTCGAGATCTTGGTCGCGCACGGAATACGGCAAATTGCCGACGTAGAGTTTGTTGCCCATCGAAAAGGGACTCCTCAAGAACAATGGAAACGCGATGGAGTCCGCAAAACGCCTTCGACGAAGCTGCTCAAGGCTGAGAGCGAAGGGAAACTGACTGCTTTCACCGCAGGGTCAAACAAGGGTTGAATGTTTGGGAATGTGTGCAGGGTGCACACCCGCGCGATTATGCGTCAGAAATCCTGCCGTCAAGCAGGAAAAAAACAACCTTGAATGTCACTCGGGTATTTGTTTCGACGCAGGGCGACGCGTGCTTCCCGTGCCTGTCACGCCCAGCGACCGCGTGGCGCGATGTTGCATTGTTGCAATATCGCTCAAGCTCGCGGCGGCGAATCGGCGCTTTGCCCTGTCCGTCATCCGGGCATTGTGGGCGCCAGTGGCGCGGCGCTATACTGGGCTCTCACAGCGCCGATTTGCTTCCTGCTTGCGGGCGCTTTTACAAATGCAGCTAAAGACGGACAAGCGCAGACCCCGGCTTTCCGCCTCTTTGGCGAGCCGGGTTTTTTCATGTCATTCATCGCCCACGCGCAGAGCCTGCACTTCGACGCGCCGCTGCCACTGCAAAGCGGCGCCAGGATCCGCGGCTACGACCTCACCTTCGAGACCTACGGCCGGCTCAACGCCGCGCGCGACAATGCGGTGCTGATCTGCCACGCGCTCAACGCCTCGCACCACGTGGCCGGCCGCTACGAGGGGCAGGACAGGAGCGGGGGCTGGTGGGACAACATGATCGGCCCCGGCAAGCCGGTGGACACCGACCGCTTCTTCGTCATCGGCGTCAACAACCTGGGCTCGTGCTTCGGCTCCACCGGGCCCATGCACCTCAACCCCGACACCGGGCGCGTGTATGGCGCGGACTTTCCGGTCGTCACCGTGGAGGACTGGGTCGATGCCCAGGCGCGCCTGCTGGACGCGCTGGGCGTCCAGCAACTGGCCGCCGTGATGGGCGGCAGCCTGGGCGGCATGCAGGCGCTGAGCTGGACGCTGCAATATCCGGAGCGCGTGCGCCATGCCGTGGTGGTGGCCAGCGCGCCCAACCTGAGCGCCGAGAACATCGCCTTCAACGAGGTGGCGCGCCGCGCCATCGTCACCGACCCGGATTTTCACGGCGGGCATTTTTACGAGCACGGCGTGCTGCCGCGCCGCGGCCTGCGCATCGCCCGCATGATCGGCCACATCACCTATCTGAGCGATGACGTGATGAACGAGAAATTCGGCCGCGAACTCAGGCAGGCGGTCACGCAGCACGCCAGTGGCTACAAATACAGCACGCAGGACGTCGAGTTCCAGATCGAGAGCTACCTGCGCCACCAGGGCGACAAGTTCAGCGAGTACTTCGACGCCAACACCTACCTGCTGATCACCCGGGCACTGGACTACTTCGACCCGGCGCGCGCCTTTGACGGCAACCTGACCCGGGCACTGGCGCGCGCCGCCTGCAAGTTCCTGCTGGTGAGCTTTTCGACCGACTGGCGCTTTGCCCCCGCGCGCTCGCGCGAGATCGTCAAGGCGTTGCTGGAGAACCGCCGCACCGTCAGTTACGCCGAGATCGACGCGCCCCATGGGCATGATGCTTTTTTGCTCGATGACCCGCGCTACATGGGCGTCGTGCGCTCCTATTTCGATGGCATTGCGCAAGGAGCCGCGGCATGAGCGACACCCACCTGCTCAACACCGTGGCCGCCCTGGTGCCGCCCGGCAGCCACGTGCTCGACCTGGGCTGCGGCGATGGCCAGTTGCTTCAGCAACTGGCACGCGAGCGGGGCTGCACCGGCTACGGCATCGAGATCGACGATGCCAACGTGCTGGCCTGCGTGCGCCGCGGCGTCAACGTGCTGCAGGTCAACCTGCACGAAGGCCTGGCGGCCTTTGCCGACCAGAGCTTCGACGTGGTCCTGCAGATCAACACCTTGCAGCACCTGCGCAATGCCGAGGTGATGCTGCGCGAGACTGCGCGCGTCGGCCGCGTGGGCATCGTCGCCTTTCCCAACTTTGCGCACTGGGCCAACCGCCTGTCGGTGCTGCGCGGGCGCATGCCGGTGACCGCGCGCCTGCCCTACCAGTGGTATGACACGCCCAACATCCGCGTCGGCACCTTCAAGGACTTCGAAGTGCTGGCCGGCAAGAACGGCCTGAAGGTGCTGGACGCCTTTGGCCTGGACGAGCAGCGCGTGGTGCGCCGCTGGCCCAATCTGCTGGGTGGCACGGCGGTGTTCAAGCTGCAGCGCTGATTCTCAAGCCAGAACGGGCCGCAGCGCCCATCCATAAAGCGCAAGCAGCTATAAAAACATGACCGACCCGCCCACTCTCGAACAGCTCGCCGCCGATCTGGCGGCCGGCACCACCACCGCCCAGGCCCTGACCGAGGCGGCGCTGGCGCGCGCCGAAGCGGCGACCGGCGAGGGCGCGGCCGTGTTCACCCACATCGGCTTCGAGCGTGCGCGGGCTGCGGCCCGTGCCAGCGACGCGCTGCGCGCTGCCGGCATGGTGCGCTCGCTCCTGGAGGGCATCCCGGTTTCGGTCAAGGACCTGTTCGACGTCGCCGGCGAGGTCACCACCGCCGGATCAAACGTGCTGCGTGGCGCCGCGCCCGCCGCCCGCAACGCCCCCGCCATCGACCGCCTGATCGCCGCCGGCGCGGTGATCGTCGGGCGCACCAACATGAGCGAGTTCGCCTTCTCGGGCCTGGGCCTCAACCCGCACTACGGCACGCCCCGAAATCCGTGGGATCGGGCGGGCGGTGGACGCATTCCCGGCGGCTCCAGTAGCGGCGCGGCGGTTTCGGTCACCGACGGCATGGCGGCGGCGGCCATCGGCACCGACACCGGCGGCTCGGTGCGCATTCCCGCGGCGCTGTGCGGCCTGGCGGGCTTCAAGCCCACGCAGCGGCGCGTGCCCACGGTGGGCGCGCTGCCGCTGTCCACCTCGCTCGACTCGATCGGCCCCCTGGCCGCCAGCGTGCGCTGCTGCGCCATCACCGACGCCGTGCTGGCGGGCCAGCCGGTGCCGGCGCCCACGGCGCGCGAGCTGGCCGGTGCGCGCCTGGCCGTGCCCGAGACCGTGGTGCTGGACGGCATGGATGCCACCGTGGCCGCCGGCTTCGAGCGGGCCTTGAGCGCGCTGTCCGCTGCCGGCGCCCGCATCACCCGCCTGGCCGTGCCCGAGTTCGCCCAGTTTGCCGCCCTGCACGCGCGCGGCACCCTGGCCGCCGCCGAGGCCTGGGCCTGGCATCGGGCGCTGCTGGCCGCGCGCGGCGCCGAATACGACCCGCGCGTGTCCAGCCGCATCCGCGGCGGCGAGAAGATGGGCGCGGCCGACTACATCGACCTCGTGGCCGCGCGCCGGCGCTGGATCGCGCAGGTCGAGGCGCGCGTGGCCGGCTTCGACGCGCTGGTGCTGCCCACGGTGCCCATCGTGGCGCCCCGCATCGCCGACTTGCAGGCCAGCGACGAGGCCTACTTCGCCGCCAACGGCCTGATCCTGCGCAACCCGACGCTGATCAACTTCCTGGACGGCTGCGCGCTGTCGCTGCCCTGCCATGCGCCCGGCACGGCGCCGGTGGGCTTGATGCTGGCTGGCCCCGCGATGAGCGACGCGCGCATCTTGGCGTTGGGCGAGGCGGTCGAAGCCGCGCTGAAGTAAGGGACTGCAGCCGCGCGTAGGTGGTGCTGGCGCGGCACACGGTTTTGCCGTCCGCCGCGCCGCGCAGGTCGATCTCGCCGAAGGCCGATGCCTTGCCGGCGCGCAGCACGCGCGCCTCGATGAGCGCGTCCTGGTTCGACCGTGGCTTGAGGAAGCTGGTGTTGAGCTGCACCGCGGTGCACGGCCGGAAGGGGCCGAAGTGCGCGATCTGCGCCAGCACCATCGCGGTGTCGGCGGCGGTAGCTTTCCTTCAAATGACGGATGCGTTCCGGCCTGGCGTTTTTGACAATCCCCGTTACATCAGTTGACGAGGAAAAACACCGTGCTCCCCAGGCTTCACTGCTTTCTGCGCCATCTCAAGACCGGGCTCGCGCTGGTCCTGCTGACCACCGGGGCCGCTCACGCCGCCTGGGTGGCCTCGCCGTGGCAGCCCCAGGCCGGCGATGTGCGGGCCATGGTGCTCGAAACCAGCGGCAGCACGGCACTGCTGGGCGGCGCCGCGTTCACCATCGATGGCATGCCGCGCCAGGGCCTGGCGCGCGTGGATGCCGCCACGCTTGCGCTGGATACCGGCTTCGCTCCCAGCATCACCCTGGGCGGCCAGCCGGGCGAGGTGCGCGCCATCGCGGTGCAGCCGTCCAACGGCCAGATCGTGATCGGCGGGCGGTTCGACCACGTCAACGGCGTGGCGCGCAACAACATCGCCCGCCTGAACGCCGACGGCACGCTCGACACCACCTACGACCCCGACCTCACCGCCTCGCCCAGCGGCTATGGCGTCGAGGCGATGGTGCTGCAAAGCGACGAGAAACTCGTCGTCGGCGGCGGCTTCACCAAGGGCGGCGCCGACCCGCGCAGCTACCTGGCGCGGCTGGAGACCACCGGCGCCCTGGACGCCGGCTTCCCCGACCCCGGCATGGACAACTACGTGCGCGCGCTGGCCGTGCGGCCCGACGACTCGCTGGTCGCCGGCGGCTTCTTCAACCAGGCGCACGGCCAGCCGCGCGAGTCCGTCGTGCGGCTGCTGGCCAACGGCAGCCTGGACGCCAGCTTCGGCGACCCCGCCATCACCGGCTACGTCAATGCGCTGTATTCGCAGCCCGACGGCAAACTGCTGGTCGGCGGCAGCCTGGGCCAGGTCGGCGGGCAGCCGCGCGACGGCCTGGCGCGCCTGAACGGCAACGGTACGCTGGACGTGGCGTTCACCGTCGACACCGACGGCACCGTCAACGCCCTGGCTCGCCAGTCCGGCACCCTGGTGGCGCTGGCCGGCGGCTTCGAGGCCATCGGTGGCCTCACGCGCGGCCGCGTGGCGCGCATCGACACCGCCGGCAACGGCGCCGTCGATCCGGCGCTGACCGATGTCGCGGTGGAGCGCGCCGGCTACGTCGTCTATTCGTTGCTGTCGCTGGCGCCCGACCGGCTGCTGGTCGGCGGCTGGTTCGCGCGAGTCGACCGGCAGGAGCGCGCCAGCCTGGCCGAGATCCTGGACGTGCCCGGCGCGCCGCTGGCGCCCAGCATCACCCAGGGACAGGCGGGCGACGGCCGGCTGACGCTCACCATCGCGCCGCCCGCCGTGCCGCCGGCCAGCCCGATCACCGGCTACGACGTCACCTGCGCGCCGCTCGGCCCCGGCGCGGCGGTCAGCGTGAGCAACGCCGCCAGCCCGGTCACCCTGACCGGCCTCACCAACGGCACGCCCTACGACTGCACGGCACGCGCCCGCAACGCCCTGGGCGCCGGCCCGGCGGCGGAGGCTGCCCAGTACTTCACGCCGCAAGCCGCCGCCGGCGGCGTGGCCGCCGTGCCCACGATGGCCGAATGGGCGCTGGCACTGCTGGCGCTGGTCTGCGCGGCGCTGGGCATGCGGCGCGCGCGGCACGCCAGACGCTACATTTAGCATAGCTGTTGGCGCTTTATGCACAAGCGCTGGTGGCCATTTGTATTTGGAAGGAATCCGTCATGCACACCCTGCGCTCCTTCGCCGCCGCCGCACTGCTGGCCGCCGCGGTTCCGCTGCACGCGCAGACTTTCGCTACCACCACGGCGCTGCCCGCGGCAGTGGCCGACGGCGGCGCCAGCTGCACCGCCGCCGGCGCGCCCACCGATCTGACCATCCCCGTGACCGGCATCACCCGGCCGCTGGCCGGCCTGTCGGTGCGGATCGGGCTGTCGGCGACCCACGCGGGCGATGCCACGGTGGAGCTGATCGCGCCCGGCGGCGCGCCCGGCATGCCGCTGGTCAGCCGCATTGGCGCCAACGGCGCCTTGTCCCCCGGCGATAGCTCGGATTTCTCGGGCGTCTACACGTTCGTGGACCCGAGCGTCAGCAGCAACAGCATCTGGAGCGCGGCCATGGGTGCGGACGGCACGACGGCCATTCCCGCCGGCACCTACTACACCTCGGAGCCGGGCGGCAGCAGCAGCGCCACGGGTGCGCCGGTGCCGTTGCTCGCCACCTTCTCGGGCCTGGCGCCCGCGCAGATCAACGGCAACTGGACGCTGCGGGTGACCGACCTGTGCCAGAGGGATGACGTCACGGTGCATGACGTCGCCTCGCTCACGCTGACCCAAGCCCCGCCCCCTGCCGGCACGGCCGCCGTGCCCACCCTCTCCGAATGGGCGCTGGCGCTGCTCGCCCTGGTTTGCGCGGCGCTCGGCCTGCGGCGCGCGCGGCGCGCCTGATGCTGCGTTCAACATGGCTTCCCACGATGGCTGGATAAGCGTTGGCGGCCTTTTTCCCATATGAATCCGCCGCCTGACGACGGTTTGCGCAGACCGGCGGATCGGCCGCACAATCGCCGGCGGCCGGCCCGCACAGGGCCGGGGAGAGCGAGGAACGGATGGCAGAGTCGGCACAGGCCGCGGCGCGCGCGGCCATTCCGCTGGCGCAGGGCGGCGAGGTTTCGCTCGCCGCGTTCGACCGCGTGCAGGCCGCGCTCTACGGCGCGGTGGGCCGCGACGATGCCTGGTCCGAGGCGCTGCGCGTGCTGACGCACGAGTTCGACGCCAGCTTCGCCATGCTGGTAGCCGCCGGCCAGGGACAGCGCGACCAGAGCTTCTACGCCGCCTGGAACCACCCCGAGGAAGCCGCCCGCGCCTATTCCGACCACTGGTGGCAGCACGACCCCTGGCTGGCGCGCGGGTTGGCCGGCGGCTTCTTCGTGCAGGGCGCACTTGTGCGCGGCAGCGACCTGATGCCGCCGGCCGAGTTGCGGCGTACGGCCTTTTTCCGCGACTACCTGGCGCGGCTGCCCGCCGAGCACCTGCTGGCGTGCGTCGTCTCCGACGGCAGCGTGTCCGGCATGGCGCCGGCGTCGCACCTGAGCCTGTTCCGGCGCCCCGACCAAAGCGACTTCAGCCCCGCCGACGCGGCGCGGCTGCGCGCCTTCTATCCCCACGTGCTGCGCGCCTTCGACCTGCACTGGAGCCTGCGCCGGCTGGAGGACCAGGTGACGCTGCTGCACCGCTTCCTGGACGCCTTCGAGTTCGGCGTGGTGATGCTCGACCCCGCCGGTGCCGCGCAGCACGCCAACCGCAGCGCGCGCCAGATGGCTGCCCAGCCCGAACTGGCGCGCTGGCTGGGCGCCCTGCCCGTGCGCGTGCTGGCACACGAACCGCTGGGCCGGCTGGTGGCGGCCAGCGCACGGGGCCAGGGCGGTGGCGCCCTGCTGGGCGAACCCGGGCGCCCCGAGGTCATGGTGCTGGCGCTGCCCATCGCCCAGTCGCCGGGCAGCCGGCAGCCCGGTGCCAGCATGCTGCTGCTGGCGCGCCCCGCGCGCATGCCCGCCGCGGTGACGGACTTCGTAATGCGCACCTTCGGGCTGTCGGCGGCCGAGGCACGGGTGCTGCCACCGCTGCTGCGCGGCGACAACCCGGCGCAAATCGCCGCCACATTGGGCGTGAAGGTGAGCACGGTGCGCACTCAGCTCTCGGCCATCTTCGCCAAGACGGGCACGGTGCGGCAGCAGGACCTGATCCGGCTGCTGGGCAGCGTGCCGCCGGTGCGGCTGTAGGGGGCGGCGTCAGGTTTTGCCGGCCGCTGCGGCCGCTTCTCGCGCCACGTCGGCCAGGAAGTCGCCCTGCTCCAACCGGCTGTGCAGCGTGTTGCGGGGCAGCCAGTCGCCGTAGGTGGCGTGGAAGTCGGCCACGATGCGCTCCAGCGGCAGGTCGTCAAACGCGCCGCGCTGGTTCACGTATTCCATGTGCCGGTGGCCGGTGGCATCGAAGGGGTGGTAGATCGAGTCGTGCACGCCGTCGAAGTCGAGCGGCAGCAGGCCGAACCTCTCGCACAGCTCGATGTTGAAGGCCGGCGTGGCCTTGCGCCAGGCGCCATCCAGCCACAGATCGGTGTAGCCGTGCCAGATGAACAGGTCGGTCTTCATGGTCTGGCGCATGCGCTCGGTGGACAGGTGGTTGCGCACGTCGGCAAAGCCCAGCCGCGCCGGAATGCCCGCCGCGCGCGCCACCGCCGTCAGCAGCGTGGCCTTGGGCACGCACCAACCGTAGCCGTTGGCCAGCACTGTGCTGGCGCGCATGCCCAGGGGCGAGAGGTCGATGCGGTAGGGGTCGTAGCGAAAGCCGTCGCGCACCGCCAGCACCAGGGCCACGGCACGCTCGCGGTCGGTGGCACCGTGCGCGTGCGCGCGGGCAAAGGCCTGCACGGCCGGGTGGTCGCGGTCGATGGCGGGCGTGGCGGCCAGGTGGGCGTCGGTGGGTCGATCAATCATGTGTTCATTGTCGATGAATGAATCTTGCGTGTCCTCTGCGTCTTCCTCGCGCTCCTTGTGTTCGGCGGTTTTCAGCGCTTCCAGAACTGCGGCGTCAGCAGCACCAGCATCGACAGCAGCTCCAGCCGTCCCAGCACCATGGCCAGCGCGCACAGCGCCAGCTGCGGGTCGGTGAACGTGGCGTAGTTGCCAGCCGGGCCGATGCGACCCATGCCGGGGCCGATGTTGTTGACGTTGGCAATCACCGCGGAAAAGGCCGTGACCACGTCCAGGCCCGAGGCCAGCAGCACCATGGTCAGGCCCAGGGTGACGCCGCCGTAGATCAGCATGAAGGCCATCACGGTGGCCACCACGTCGTTGGCGACCCGCGCGCCACCCAGGGTCACGGGGTGCACCACGCGCGGATGCAGGATGCGCAGCAGCTCGCGCTGGGCCAGCCGCATCAGCACCAGCATGCGCACCATCTTGATGCCGCCACCGGTGGAGCCGGCGCAGGACACGAAAGTCCCCAGAAACAGCAGCAGCACCGGCACGAAGGTCGGCCAGGTGAGGTAGTCGCCGATCGAGTAGCCGGTGGTGGTGGCCACCGACACCACCTGGAACGTCGCGTGCCGCACGGCGCTGGGAAAGTCCTCGTACACGTCGTGCGTGGCGAGCATCACCGCCACTCCGGCGCTGGCCAGCAGCAGCACGGTGGCGTAGGCGCGCACCTCGGCGTCGCGCGTGAGCGGCGCCAGCGAGCGCAGCTGCCACAGCAGAAAGTAGCGCGCGAAGCTGATGCCGGCCAGCGCCATGAACAGTACCGCCGTCCACTCCAGCTGCGGCGAGGCCCAGAAGGCAAAGCTGCGGTCGTGCGAGGACAGCCCGCCCAGCCCCACCGTGGTGCACATGTGCATGAAGGCGTCGGCCCAGCTCATGCCGCCCCAGCGGTAGGCCAGAAAGCAGGCCACCGACAGCACGAAGTACACGCCCCACATGCCACGCGCGGTCTCGGCGATGCGCGGCGTCAGGCGCGAGTCCTTCATCGGTCCGGGCATCTCGGCCTTGAAGATCTGCAGGCCCCCCAGGCCCAGGAAGGGCAGCACCGCCAGCGCCAGCAGCATGATGCCCAGCCCGCCGATCAGCTGCAGGAAGCAGCGCCAGATGTTGATCGAGGGCGCCAGCACGTCCAACCCCGCCAGCGAGGTGGCGCCGGTGGCCGTGAGGCCGCTCATGGCCTCGAAGTAGGCCTGCACCACGCCGATGCCCGGCACCGTGAACCACAGCGGCACGGCGGCAAACGCCGGCAGCACCAGCCACACCAGGTTGACCAGCAGGAAGCCGTCGCGCACCGTCAGCTCGGCCGCGCGCCGGCGCGAGCGCCACCACAGCCACAGGCCGCTGAAAAAGGTGATGCCGAAGCTGCCCGCCCAGATGCGCAGGTTGCGCCCGCCCTCGCCCCACCAGTCCCAGGCCAGCGGCACCCAGAAGGCAAACGAGAAGCCCATGACGACCCAGGACAGGATCAGGAAGGCGGGGGCGAACCTTGTCATGACCAAACTCCCTCCTCCTCTGGGGGAGGGTTGGGGAGGGGGCCGGCGGCGGTGGACGCGTTGACGTCGCGTGCCCCCATCCCAGCCTTCCCCCAGAGGGGGAAGGAGTCGAGAGCGCAGGGGAGCAAGCGGGCGCGCATCTCAAAAGAAAGTGGCGCGGACTTGAAACAGCTTTTCCACCTCGCGCACCATGCGCTTGCTGGGCAGGAAGATGATCACGTGGTCGTCCGGCTCGATCACGGTGTCGTGGCGCGGCACCAGGGTGCGCGCGTCCTCGCCCTCGCCGCGCACGATGGCGCCCACGCGCGCGCCGGCGGGCAGCTTGACCTGCTCCACCCGCCGCCCCACCAGGTGCGAGGTCTTGGCGTCGCCGCGCGCAATGCCCTCCAGCGCCTCGGCCATGCCGCGGCGCAGGCTGTGCACCGCCGCCACCGCGCCGCGGCGCACGTGCATCAGCAGCTCGCCGATCACCACCTGGGCCGGCGAGATGGCGATGTCGATGGTGCTGCCGGCCAGCAGCTCGGCGTACACGCGCCGGTTGACCAGGCTGATCACGCGCCGCGCGCCCAGGCGCTTGGCCAGCATGGACGACAGGATGTTGTCCTCGTCGTCGCTGGTCAGGGCGATGAACAGGTCCATGCCGCCCACGTCCTCGTCTTGCAGCAGGTCTTCGTCCGAGCTGTCGCCGTGCAGCACCAGGGTGTCGGTCGGCAGCTCGCCGGCCAGGTAATCGCAGCGCTTGCGGTCGGCCTCGATGATCTTCACCTGGCAGTGCCCCGTCAGCTGGCGCGCCAGCCGCAGGCCCACCCGGCCACCGCCGGCCAGCATCACGCGGCGCACCTGGCGGTCGGGGCTGCCGATGGCCTGCAGCGCGCCGCGCAGGTGCTCGCGCCCGGCCAGCACGAAGATTTCGTCGCCCGCCTGCACGCGCGTGTCGGGGCCCAGGGGCTGCTCGGCGTCCTGGCGGTAGACGGCGACGATGCGCATCGGCAGCTCAGGCTGGCGGGCACGAAACTCGGCGATGCTGCGGCCCGCCAGCGCGCTGCCGGCCGCCACCCGCACCACCGCCATGTGGGCCTGTTCCTGCGAGAAGCGCACCACCTGCAGGGCCTCGGGGTAGTCCACCAACAGCTGCAGGTAGCGCGTGACCGACTCCTCGGGGCAGATCACCCGGTCCACCGCAAAGCCGGTCTTGGCCAGCAGCTCGCTCTCGCCAAACTCGGGCGAGCGCAGGCGGGCGATGGTGGTGGGGATGCCGAACACGTCGTGCGCCACCTTGCAGGCCACCAGGTTGGTCTCGTCGCGCCCGGTGGCGGCGATGAACAGGTCGCAGTCCTCGGCGCCGGCGCCGCGCAGCACCGAGGGCAGGGTGCCGTTGCCGGCCACGCCGCGCAGCTCCAGGCGCTCTTCCAGCACGCGCAGGCGCTGGGGCTCGTCGTTGATCAGCGTGATGTCGTTGGCTTCCGACACCAGGGTCTCGGCCACGCTCTCGCCCACGCGGCCGGCGCCGAGGATCAGGATACGCATGGCGGGAGTCCCTGGTCAGAAAAAACTATCATTGTTATAGCTTATTGCGCTTGATGGATGCGGGCTGGAGCCATAAAACATTCTAAAACATCGTGCCGTCCACGTAGTACCAGCGCCACACTCCGGCAGCGCACTCGCGCACGAAGCGGCTGCGCTCGTGCAGGCGCCGGGCCGGGCCGCCGCCCGCGCGTGAGCGGGCGACGAATTCGACCTCGGCGTGCGTGTCGTCCAGCACGTGGTGCGCGCGCAGCTCCAGGCCCAGCCACTGCACGCCGGGCTCCAGCTCCAGTGTGGCCGGGCGCGTGCCGGCGTGCCAGCTGGCTTGCAGATAGGCGGCGTCGCCGCGCACGAAGGCGCTGTAGCGCGAGCGCATCAGCGCTTCGGCGTCCGGGGCGGGCGTGGTGTCGAAGTGCTCGACGTAGCGGCCGCAGCAGGCGGCATAGCCGGCGCCGGCGGGGCGGCCGCCGCAGGGGCAGACGGCCGGTCGGGGCGTACGCGCCATGGCGATCAGAGCGCGCGCGTGATGATGATCTTCTGCACGTCGCTGGTGCCTTCGTAGATCTGGCACACGCGCACGTCGCGGTAGATGCGCTCCAGCGGAAAGTCGCTCACGTAGCCGTAGCCGCCCAGGGTCTGGATGGCGGCGCTGCACACGGCCTCGGCGGTTTCGGTGGCAAACAGCTTGGCCATGGCGGCCTCCTTCAGGCAGGGCTGGCCGGCGTCGCGCAGGCTGGCGGCGTGCCAGATCAGCTGGCGTGCGGCTTCCAGCCTGGTTGCGCAGTCGGCCAGCCGGAAGGCCACCGCCTGATGGTTGATGATGGGGGTGCCAAAGCTCTCGCGCTCCTTGGCGTAGGCAATCGCCACCTCCAGCGCCGAGCGCGCCATGCCCACGGCCTGCGCGCCGATGCCGATGCGCCCGCCCTCCAGCGCCGACAGGGCAATCTTGTAGCCCTCGCCTTCCTCGCCGATGCGGTTGGCGGCGGGCACGCGGCAGTCCACCAGGTTGATCTGCGCCGTGTCGCTGCTGTGCTGGCCCAGCTTGTCTTCCAGCCGCGCCACCTGCCAGCCGGCATTGCCCAGCTTGTGCGTGGGCACCACGAAGGCGCTCATGCCGCGCTTGCCAGCCGCCTTGTCGGTGACGGCAATGACGATGGCGGCGTGGCCGTTGGCGCCGCTGGTGATGAACTGCTTGACGCCGTTGATGACGTACTCATCGCCCTGCTTCACCGCCGTGGTGCGCAGCGCCGAGGCGTCGCTGCCCACGTGCGGCTCGGTCAGCGCAAACGCGCCCAGCATTTCGCCGCGCGCGGCCGGGGCTAGCCACCGCTGCTTTTGCGCCTCCGTGCCGTAGCGCATCAGGATGGCGTTGTAGGGGCAGTTGGTGACGCTGATCGGCGTGCTGGTGCCGCCGTCGCCGGCGGCGATTTCTTCCAGCACCAGGGCCAGCGTCAGGTAGTCGAGGCCGGCGCCGCCGTACTCCTCGGGCACGCAGATGCCGTAGGCGCCCAGCTGCGCCAGGCCCTGGTGCGCGGCGGCGGGAAAGGTATGCGCCTTGTCCCAGGCGGCGGCGTGCGGCCATAGCTCGGCCTGGGCAAAGGCGCGCACGGCGTCGCGGATCATTTCCTGGTCTTGGGTCAGCAACATGGCCTATTTCTCGTCAGACAGGGTCTTGATCAGCCGCGCAGCCAGGTACAGGCGGCGCGGGATGGCGTCGATCTCCACGTATTCGGCCTTGTTGCTGTGATATCCGAAGCCGGGCAGGCCCAGGCTTTCGATCACCGGCTTGCCCGACAGCGCGGCGTAGGCCGCGTCGGTGCCGCCGCCGATCTGCGGCACGATCTTCAGGGTGTGGCCGGTTTCCTGGTAGATCGCCGCTGCCTGATCGACCATCTTCTGGCCACCCGCATTGGCGTTGAAGGCCGGCCGTCCGAAGTCGGGCGTGATGGTGATTTGCGCCTGGGCCAGCTTCTTCTTGCCCTGGATGCGCTGCTCCAGCGTGGACAACAACCGATCGAGGTCCTCGCGGCGAGCGTAGCGGATGTTGGCCTCCAGCTTGGCTTCGTCCGGGATGATGTTGGGCACCTTGCCCGACTGGCCCACCGTCCAGTTGAAGCGCAGGTTGCGCGCCTTGTCGTCCAGGTCCATGGTGCGCAGCACGATGTCGGAGGCCTCCACCAGGGCGTTCACGCCCAGCTCGGGGTTGGCGCCGGCGTGCGCCGCCAGGCCCTTGACAGCCACCTTGTAGTACACGATGCCGGCGGTGCCCAGAATCAGCGATTCCTGCCCGGCCATGGTGGGCTCGAAGGACAGCACCTTGTCGGCCTGCGCGGCCAGCTGCTGGATGAGGGCGCGCGAGCCGAAGGAGCCCTTTTCCTCGTCGGTATTGAACAGCACCACCACCTCGCCCCAACCGTCATAGCCCTGCGCCTTCAGCAATTTCAGCGTGTGCAGGATGACGGCGATGCCGCCCTTGTCATCGGCGATGCCGGGGCCGTAGGCCAGGTTGCCTTCGACGCGAAACGGCGCCTTGGCCAGCGTGCCCTTGACGTACACCGTGTCCATGTGCGCCATCAGCAGCAGCTTGGCCGTGCCCTTGCCGGGGATGCGGCCGACGATGTTCTGCCCCGCCACGCCCGCGTCGGGCTGGTGGCGCGTGACGGTGGCGCCCAGCGCCTGCAGTTGCTGCGTCAGGTAGGCGTCCATGGCCGCCATGCCCTCGGCGTTGCCGGTGCCGGTCTCGATGTTGACCAACTGCTCCAGGGTCTTGAGCGTGGCCGCCTGGTCGGCCGTGGCGGCGGCCATGAGGGCCGCGTCCCGTGTGCCGGCTGGTTGGGTCGCGCGGGGGCTGGCTGCCGCGGCCGTGGCGCTCGAGCCCGGTCCGGGCTGGGCACAACCGGCCATCAAGGCCAATGCGATGGCGATGGCGCTGCAGCGGGCGAGGGGTTTGCGGGGCATGAAATCTTCCTTGAACGGGGGAGTTGGGGAAATTGGGCAATCGGTTGGGTGTACGGCAAGCGGCGCTACCAGCCGGCAAGGCGGCTGCCGTCGTGATTGAAGAAGGCGCCGTTGTCCGCCGCCGTGGCGCTGGCCAGGGTCATGCGCAGGCGCGCCACGCTGTCGGCCACGCGCACGGGGGCCTGGGCGCCGCCCATGTCGGTGCGCACCCAGCCGGGGTGAAACAGCACGAACAGAGCTTGGGGGTAGCTGTGGCGCGCCGAGGCCACCGTCATGTTCAGCGCCGCCTTGCTGACGCGGTACAGCCAGGCGTTGCTGCCGGCCGCGCTGCCGATCTGGCCCATGGTGCTGGTGATGAAGCCCATGCGCCCGCGCGCGGCCTCCACCCGCGGGGCGACCTGCGGGATCAGCTGCATCGCGCCCATCACGTTGGTGTGCATCACGCGGTCGAACTCGGCCGGTGTGGGCGCGTGGTGCGCGTCGGCACGCGAGCACATCACGCCGGCCACGTGCCAGGCGGTGTCGATCTTCTCGCCGGCCAGCTGCCGGGCCAGCGCGCTCACGCTGGCGAGGTCAGCCACGTCCAGCCTGAGGGCCTGCGCCACACCCAGCGCACGCAGCGCGGCCAGGTCGGCGTCGCTGCGCGCGGTGGCGATCACGCGCTGGCGTGCCGCCACGCTCTGGCGTGCCAGTTCCAGGCCGATGCCGCGCGAGGCGCCGAGGATCAGGGTGGTGGGCATGTGCAGACGCTCCTCGGGCTGGCGTCCAGCATGGCGCGCGCCCTGTTTGCGACGGGCGATGGGCTGCAATGACGCGGTTCGGAGGACATGGGGGGTGTGCGGGGACGACTGCTCGCCAGGATCAGGCATGGATGCTAACGCCCCGCCGTGCCCGCGCGCTCGGTCAAGGGCATCGATGCGGCAGCGACGTCGGGCGGGCGTGCAAACCCGGGCGATCCGCCCCACAATGCCCCTCGCTGCCACGCCTGCCCCCAGCATGCCGTTTTCCGCCCTGCACCTGCCCGCCTCGCCGCGCCGCCGCCGCCCGCCCGAACTGGCCTACGCTGCCGACGAGCGCCCGCCGCGGGGCGCCCTGCTGGTGCTGGGCCTGCAGCATGCCGGTACCGCCATGGCCTTCATCACCTACGTGCTGGTGGTCGCGCACCTGGCCGGCATGGACCATCGGGCCACCCAGTCGATGGTGGCGATGACGCTGCTGGGCATGGCGCTGTGCACGGCGCTGCAGGCCTGGGGTGGACGCTGGGGCGCGGGGGCGCTGCTGGTGCACATTCCCAGTCCCACGCTGATTCCCTTCATGGCCGCCCTGCTGATCGCGCAGGGCCCGGGCGGCCTGGCCACGGCCGCGCTGGTGCGCGGCGGGGCGGCGCTGGCCATGGCCTCGGTGGTGCGTCGCATGCGCCGGTTCTTTCCGCCGCCCGTGGTGGGGGTGGTCATCATCGTGGCCGGCATGTCGCTGATCGCCTCGTCGGTGCGGCACGCGCTGGGCCTGGACGCCAGCTATCGCATCGACGGCGCCAGCGCGCTGGTGGCCGGCATCACGCTGCTCGGCATCGTGGTGCTGTCGGTGTGGGGCGGGCGGCTGCGGCTGATGGCCCTGCTGATCGCCATTGGCGCGGGCGTGGGCTTGTGGGCCGCGCTGGGCCGGTTGGGCGATACCCAACTGGTGAGCGCGGCGCCACTGCTGGCGCTGCCCCGCGTGCCGGCGCCCGTGTTCGGATTCGACCTGGGGCTGGTGCTGGGCCTGGTGCTGCTGACGGTGCTCAACCAGCTCGACACGCTGGGCAGCGTGACCATGCTCGACAAGATGAACGACGCCGACTGGCGACGCGCCGACATGCAGGCCGTCAGCGGCGCCATTCGCGCCAACGGGCTGGGCGCGCTGGTGTCGGGCCTGGCGGGCGCCTACCCGACGAGCATTGGCTCGGCCAATATCGCGCTGGTGTTCGCCACCCGCTCGACGGCGCGCGTGATCGGGCTCATGACGGCGGCCTTGCTGGCGGCCGTGGCCTTTGTGCCGCAGGTGACGATGGCGCTGACCCTGATTCCCGAGCCGGTGCTGGGCGCCGTGGGCCTCTACGCCGCCGGCTTCATGCTGGTGTCGGGCATGGAGCTGGTGACCACGCGCGCGCTCGACAGCCGCGCGACCTTCGTCGTGGGCCTGTCGATCTGCGCCGGCCTGGCGGTGATGCAGCTGCCGCGGCTGACCGAGCACGTGCCCGCATCGTTGCACTTTCTGCTCGGCAACGGCTTCGTGATGGCCGGTCTATGCGTGATCGTGCTGAACCTGGTGCTGCGCCTGGGCACGACGCGGCGCACCGAGCAGGCGCTGCAGGCCGACAGTCCCACCCTGCATGCCGACATCACCGGCTTTGTCGAGACCCGGGGCGCCGCCTGGGGCGCGCGCCGCGCCGTGGTGCAGCGCGCCGCCCTGGCGGCGCTGGAGGCGGCCGAGGCCATTGCCGCCGCGGGCGAAGGCCGTCGTGTGACGGGCATCGGCGGGCGCTTCGACGAGTTCAACCTCGATCTGGAGCTGCGCCACAGCGGCGCGCCGCTGCTGCTGCGACCCGATCCGGCGCAAGCGGCGGTGCACACCGACGCGCTGCTGGAGGGCGACGACAGCGTCATCGACGCCGCGCTGGCCCAGGTCTCGGGCCGGCTGCTGCGCCACCTGGCCGACCGCGTGAGCACCGTCCAAGGCAACGGCCAGGCGGTGCTGCGGCTGCATTTCGAGCACTGATGCCGCAGCCGATTTACCGCTCGTTCATTCAGGGAAAATGAGGGCCCAGCCCTTGCTGGACAAGCGCGTCAAGCTATCAATCCGGGAGTATCTGGGCGCATCGGCCGGCACCCTCCCGGCAGGGGCTCAAAACCGTGCCAGCGCGTCGGCGCGCGAGCCCTCGACGTTCAGGATGGCCAGAAAGCCGCTGATGTCGAACACCTCGCGCACGTGCGGCTGCATGGCGCACAGCACGAGCTGGCCAGCGTCCTGCTTCAGCCGCTTGGCCAGCACCAGCACCATGCGCAGGCCGGCGCTGGAGATGTAGTCCAGCGCGGAAAAATCCAGCACCAGGGCCTTCGCGCCGTGGTTGACCAGGGCCAGGATCTCGGCTTCGAGTCCCGCGGCATTGGCGCTGTTGATCTGTCCTTGGAGCAGCACGACGGTGGCGGACGCCGTGGTTTCGGTGGCAATGGTCATGTCGGAGCCTTCCAGGATGCGGTCAAACCTATCGCACAATGCGAACGGCCGCGATGATAGCGCGGCGCTATGCACGACCGCCTCTACCCCAGCATGCCGATGCCACTGCCCCGTCTTCGCCTGCCGGCCTCGCCGCCGCGTCGTCGCCCGCCCGAGCTGGCGTATGCCGCGTCGGAGCGCCCGCCCGCCGGCCCGCTGCTGGTGCTGGCGGCGCAGCATGCCGCCACCACCATGGCTTTCATCGCCTACGTGCTGGTGGCCGCCCACATGGCCGGACTGGAGCGCACGGCCACGCAGTCGGTGGTGGCGGTGACGCTGCTGGGCATGGCGCTGTGCACCGCGCTGCAGGCCTGGGGCGGGCGCTGGGGCAGCGGCACCCTGCTGGTGCACATGCCCTGCCCGTTCATGATTCCGGTGGCTGCGGCCCTGATGGCCGCCCACGGGCCCGGTGCCCTGGCCGGCGCCACGCTGGTGTTCGCCGTCTCGGCCATCGTCATCGCGCCGCTGGTGCGCCATCTGCGACCGCTATTTCCGCCGCCGGTGGTGGGGGCCGTCATCTGCATGGGTGGCATCGCCCTGGTGGCTTCGTCCGTGCGCCAGGCCCTGGGCGTGGGCGAGGGCAACTGGCATGTGGACGGTGCCAGTGCCTGGGTGTCGGGCGTGACGCTGGGCGGCATCGTGGTGCTGACGGTGTGGGGTGGTCGGCTGCGCCTGATGGCCCTGCTGCTGGCCATTGCCGCCGGCGTGGGAGTGGCGGCGTTGGCCGGGCGCCTGGACGGCGCCCAGGCCTTGCACGGGGTGCCGCTGCTGGCCTTGCCGACGGTGAACAAGCCCGTGTTCGGCCTGGATGCCGGCATGATCGCGGCCGTGGTGCTGGTAGCCATCCTGACCCAGCTCGACACCCTGGGCAGCGTCACCATGATGGACAAGATGGACGACGCCGACTGGAAGCGCGCCGACATGCGCGCCATCAGCGGCGGCATCCGCGCCAACGGCCTCGGCGATCTGTGCATGGGCCTGCTGGGCAGCTTTCCGACGGCCACCTGTTCGGCCAACATCGCGCTGGCCTACGCCACGCGTTCCACGGCGCGGGTGATCGGCTTGGTCACGGCCGTGCTGCTGGCCGTGGTGGCCTTCCTGCCGCAACTCACCATGGCGCTCACGCTGGTGCCGGCCCCGGTGCTGGGTGCGGTGGGCCTGTACGCGGCGGGTTTCCTGATGGTGTCGGGCATGGAACTGGCCATGTCGCGCGCCATCGACAGCCGCACCATCTTTGCCGTCGGCCTGTCGCTGTGCGCCGGGGTGGCGGTGCTGCAGATGCCGCAGCTGGCCCAGTACCTGCCGCCCTCGCTGCATTTCCTGCTGGGCGACGGCTTCGTGGTGGCGGGCCTGGCCATCATCGTGCTGAACCTGCTGTTTCGCATCGGCACTTCGCAACGCGCCACGCTGACGCTGCGCCCCGACAGCCCCACGCTGCACACCGACATCACCGGCTTCATCGAGTCGCAGGGCGCCATCTGGGGCGCGCGCCGCAACGTGGTGCAGCGCGCCGCCCAGGCCGCGCTGGAAGGTGCGGAGGCCATTGCCCAGGCCGGCGCCGGCCGACGCCTGCTGACGCTGCGCGGGCACTTCGACGAATTCAACCTGGACCTGGAGTTGCACCACAGCGGCGCGCCGCTGGCTCTGACGGGGGCGGCGCCGGTCAACCCGGCCCTGCTGGAGGGCGACGAGCACGCGCTGGACGCCGCGCTGGCGCAAATGTCCGGTCTGCTGCTGCGTCACCTGGCCGACCGGGTCGGCGTGGAGTCCAGCGGCGAGCGTGCGGTGCTGCGCCTGCATTTCGAACATTGAGTCCGATGAGCCCGACTGCACCCCGCTGGCCCGCCTGGACCGCACCGCCCGAGCGCCTGGAGCCCGGCTGCGGCGCCCCCGCCGTGGTGGCCGCGCTGGCCTGGCTGGAAGGCCTGGCCGAGCGCCAGGCCTGGCCCGCCAAGGCGCGCCTGGCCATGGTGCTGTGCGCCGACGAGGCCCTGAGCAACATCGGCGCCTACGCGCGCACGCCCGCCGGCGCCGCCGCCCAGCTGTGGCTGGCCTGCGGGCCCACGGCCGGGGGGCTGGCGCTGTGCATCGAAGACGATGGCACGGCCTTCGATCCCACCGCGCAGGAGCTGCCCGCGCTGGCCGCCTCGCTGGACGAGGCACGCATCGGTGGCCACGGGCTGCGCCTGATGCGCCACTACCTGCGCCACCTGCGCTACCGGCGCGAGGGCGAACGCAACGTGCTGCTGCTGGACGTGGCGCTGTAGCATCCCCTCCATTTTTTCATCCACCAAGGACCCCTGACCGTGAGCCACGACCATCATCCCCACGGCGATTCCAGGCACGACATCGGGCATTTGTTGGCCGGCATCAAGCGCTTTCGCCAGCGCTTCTACGAAGACAACAAGACGCTGATGAAGGGCCTGGTGGAGCAGGGGCAGTCGCCCCCGGCGCTGGTGATCTCGTGCAGCGACTCGCGCGTCGATCCGGCCCTGCTGTCGGGCGCCGATCCGGGCCAGCTCTTCGTGCTGCGCAACATCGCCAACCTGGTGCCGCCCTACGATGCGACGCGCCACATCGACGGCGCGGGAGCCGCCATCGAATACGCAGTGCGCGATTTGAAGGTGCCCAACATCATCGTGCTCGGTCACGCGCACTGCGGCGGCATCAAGGCCATGCTGGGCGCGGCCGGCGGCCAGTGGCCCGACCGCGACTTCATTGGCAACTGGGTGGCCATGGCGCTGGATGCCAGCCGCCTGCACCTGTCGGAGAAGGACGCCGAGGGCCAGCCGGTGCAGGTGTCGCTGCAGCGCCTGCGCGACAACCCGGCGCTGGTCGAGCGCGCCTCGGTCACCGGCTCGCTGAAGAACCTGCTGACCTACCCGTGGGTGCGCGAGCGGGTCGAGGCCGGCGCGCTGACCCTGCACGGCTGGTGGTTCGACCTGGACAGCGGCGACCTGTGGGCCACCGAGCCGGGCGGCACGCAGTTGATGCCGGTGCTTGACTGACGGCATCGGCCCGCCGCTCGCCGATGCGCAGCCCCGACCACATCGCCTTCGGCGTCGCCGACCGCCTGCCGCCCCGGCTGGCGCTGGGGCTGGCGCTGCAGCAGCTCGCCTACCTGGGCGCGCTGATGGTCATCCCCGACATCTACGTGCGCACCGCCGACCTGCAGTTGCAGGGAGGGTTCCTGAGCATAGCCGCCACCACCCTGCTGGTCACCGCGGTGGTGATCGTGCTGCAGGTGCATGCGCTGCGCCGCCTGGGCGCGGGCTACTACTACCCGCTGCAGGCCACGGGCGCGGTGCTGCCGGGCATGTACCTGGTGGGCGCGCTGCCGGGCGCCGGGCAGGAGGCGGTGTTCGGCATGCTGTGGGTGATCGGGCTGACGCAGATTGGCTTCAGCTACGTCATCATGCGGCTGCGCAACGTGTTCACTGCCGAGGTCTCGGGCGTGGCGGTGCTGCTGATCGGCCTGGGGCTGGGCACGCTGGGCCTGCAGCAGATGTTCGGCAGCGGCCCGGGCGGCCACGCGCCCACCGGGGCTTCGCTGCTGACGGGCGCGGTGGCGCTGGCGGTCATGGTGGGCTGCAACGTCTGGGCGCGCGGCCTGCTCAAGCTGATGGCGCCGTTGGTGGGGCTGCTGGCTGGCCTGGGCCTGGGTCTGGTGCTGGACTTCGCGCCGGCGCGCCTGCAGGCCTGGCAGGCGCTGGACTGGGTGCACCTGCCGCAGGTGCCGGTGTTCGGCTGGCGTTTCGAGTCCGGCGCCATCGTGCCTTACATCGTCACCGGCTTTGCGCTGGCGCTGACCTCGCTGGGCACGCAGACCATCGTGCAGCGCAGCGCCGACGCCGACTGGGTGCGCCCGCACCTGCGCCCGCTGGCCGGCGGCGTGCGCGCCGAGGGCGTGGGCCACCTGCTGGCGGCGGCGGTCAACGCGCTGCCCATGGTGGCCAGCGGCGGCGCCGTCAGCCTGGCGGCGGCCTCGGGCAGCGTCAGCCGCTACCTGGGCTACTGGACGGCGCTGCTGTTGCTGCTGGCCGCCTTCATGCCGCGGCTGATCGGGCTGTGGCTGCTGCTGCCGGCACCGGTGGTGGGAGCGCTGCTGCTGTATCTGTCGGCCTTCACGGCGCTCAGCGGGCTGGGGCTGATTGCCTCGCGCATGCTCGACAACCGGCGCGTGCTGGCCGTGGGCCTGGGCCTGGTGGTGGGCACCGGCAAGCCGATGATCCAGCCGGTCATCGACCAGTTGTGGCCCGCGCTGGACCGCGTCGTGCTGTCCGGCCTGGCGGCCGGCGTGTGCGTGACGGTGCTGGCCTCGGCGCTGTTTCGCCTCGGCGCGCGCCAGGGCACGCAGCGCCGCTTTGCGCTGGCCCACACCACGCTGGACGACATCACCGACTTCCTGGAGGGCCAGGGCCGGCGCTGGGGCAGCCGCCACGAGCCGGTGCGCCGCGCCGAGTTGGTGGGCTGGCAGGTGGTGGAGGCGCTGCTGGCGCACCGCCTGGTCGCACCCGAGTCGGACGCACTGGAGATTGCCACCGACTTCGACGAATACACCTTCACCCTGGTGATGCGCTACCGTGGTCAGTTGTTGCCCCTGGCCCAGCAGCCGCCCTCGGCCGAGGCGCTGCTGGCCAGCACCGAGGCCGAGCTGCAGATGGCCGGCTACCTGGTGGCGCGCTCGGCGCATCGCGCACGCGCCAGCCGCTCCAGCGACGGCCAGTGCGTGCTGCGTCTGATGTTCGAAAACTGAGCAGCGCGTTCAGGCGCCGTCGTAGCGCAGGCTCACGCAGGTGATGTCGTCGGCCTGCGGCGCGCCGCGCTCGAAGGCGTGGACGTCGGCCACCACGCCGGCGCCGATGCCGGCCGGATCGGTCGCGCCGGTCGCCAGCAGCCGGGCCAGCGTGTGCTCCAGCCGCGCCTCGCCGTAGGTGTTGCCTTCGCCGTCGAAGGCTTCGGTCACGCCGTCGGTGAACAAAAAGAGCTGATCGCCCGGCTTCAGGTCGATGCGGGCGCTGCGGTAGGGCACGCCTTCCGCCACCGCCACGGCCATGCCGCCGGTGCGCGCCAGCGGCGTCACGCCGCCGCGGGCACGCAGCAGATAGGGCGGGTTGTGCCCGGCATTGACGTATTCGAAGTGCCCGCTATCGAGCGCCAGCACGCCGTAGAACAGGGTGACGAACATCATCTGCTCGTTCTCGGCGGCCAGCAGGTCATTGAGCTGGGTGATGCAGCGCGTGGGCTCGTCCACGAACTGCGCCGTGGCCTTCAGCAGGGTGCGCGCAATGGTCATGAACAGCGCCGCCGGCACGCCCTTGCCCGACACGTCGGCGATCACCACGCCCAGGTGCGTGGGGTCGATGAAGAAATAGTCGTAGAAGTCGCCGCCCACTTCGCGCGCGGGCGTGATGTGGCAGTGCAGCGCGATGCGCGAATCCTGCGGCGGGTTGTGCGGCAGGATGCTGAGTTGCACCTGCGCGGCAATTTGCAGCTCCTGCTGCAGGCCCGCCAGGCGGGTCTTGGTGACCAGGGCCTCGCGCAATTCCTGCACCATGCCGGTCAGGCGCTGGTGCTGGTCGATCAACCGCCCCGTGAGCTGGTTCATCACCGCTGCCAGCTGGCGCAGCTGTTCCTCGTCACTGGTGCTGGCCTGCAGGGCAAACGGCTGCTCGGTGGCTTCGGCCAGTTGTTGCAGGCGTCCGTGCAGCAGGCGCTCCTGCCGCCGGCGCACGCGCTCGCGCAGGGCGCGTGCCGCCATCAGCTCCTGGGCCGTGGCACGCAGGCGCGTCACCGCGCGGGCGATGCGGCCGATCTCGTCGTCGCCGCCTTCGGCCAGCTGCACGCCCGCATCGCCCTGGGCCAGCGCCTGCAGCGCGTCCACGGCGTGTTCCAGCGGTCGCAGGCTGCGTCGCAAATACACGTTCAGCCCCACCAGAACGGCCAGCAACAGGGCCAGCGTCCCGCCCACCGCCAGCCGGCCCAGGAACTGGCTGGCGCGCGTTTCGGGGCCGGGCTGGCTCAGCGTCACCAGGGTGCCGGCCACCTCGCCGCCCAGGTCGAGCACCGGCAGGCTGCTGGCCGTGTAGGGCTGTCCGTCCACCGTCAGCTCGTCGAGCCGCGCGGTGCGCAGCGCCACCTGCGGTGCGACGGCCTGCCACAGGGCCGGATTGGTGCTGCCCAGCACGCGGCCAGGCAGGTCCAGCAGGGTGACATCGGCCGCCGTGTGCCCGGCGAGCTGGTGCAGAACCACGCCGGCGTCGCGCCCCAGGACCAGCACCAGAGGTTCGCGCGTGGGCAGGCGCCGGGTCGAGAGCACCAGTGCGCGGCCGTTGCCCACCAGGCGCAGGCCATCCAGGGCATCGCCGGTGGTGGCCCGCTCCAGGCTGGGGTTGTCCAGCAAGGGGCGTCCGAGTTCCAGGCCCAGCACCAGCGGGGTGCGCGCCGTCCCCAGCACGGCCAGTGCCTGCAGCGCCTGACCGGCCCCCAGGCGCAGGCCCTTTTCCTGCAGCAAGGCTTGCACGGCCGCGGCATCGCCATGCTCGGCCGCGCGCACGAAGTCGGCTTGCAGCGCCAGGTGGTCGTTGATCTGATCGAGCTCGCGATCCTGCAGGGCCAGCATCTGCTGCCACTGGGCGGCCTGTGCCTGCTGGGCGGTGGCGGCCAGTTGCTGCTGCAACAGCTCTTCGCGCAGCAGGCCGGCGGCAGCCACGCCCAGCGCCGTCAGTACCAGGCCGACGGCCACCATGGCGGTGATGCGGGTACGCAGCAGCATGCTCAGCCGTGCTCCGGTGCCGTGCCCGCGCCGTGTTGGATGCGCTCGATGGCCAGGCGCAACTGGCCGTCGAAGTCGACCGCCAGCAGCTCCTCGGCATAGGCGTCCAGCGCCTGGCGGGCGGCTTGCTGCGCGGCCTCGCCGGCGGCCAGGGCCTGCAGCACGGCCTGCGGGCCGTGGCGGGCGGCGGTGGCCACGGCCGGGCCGGTGGCCAGATCCTCTGCTGCCGCCATGCCCAGGCGGGACCACACGGCGCGCCGCTCGTGCTCGAGTTGCGCGCCCGGCCCCAGTCCGGCCAGCAGCGCCGCACCCGCCGCCGTCAACACCACCGCCAGTGCCGCCAAGACGCCAGCCTGCCACAGGCTGCCGCGCAGCGCGGCGCCGCTGTCGGTGTGAACCATCACCGTGCCGGCCGGGTGGCCTGCGCGACCGATGGCCAGACTCACGGCATCCGTCGGGACGGGGCCTTCGACCTTGGGCGGGGGCACGCCGGCCGTGGCCAGCGTGCGTCCGTCGGCATCCTGCACCACGATGGCGACGATGGCCGGCTGCCCGGTCCGCGCGGTCTGCAGGTACGGGGGCAGCCCGGGCAGCTCGGCCAGCGGAATGCCCAGCCGCACGGCACGGCCCAGCTGCTGCGCCAGGGTCTGGGCCACCGACTGGGCGACGGCCAGGGCGTCGGCGCGAGCCGCCTGCAGGCCGCGAGCCTGCACCGACTGCAGGGCCCAGGTGGCGCAGGCGCCGCCCACGCCCAGCAGCACCGCGAACACCCACAGGCCCACGCGCCAGCGCAGGTCCTGGGTCCAGCGCCGGGCGGGTTCAGAGCTCGCCATCGAGCGCCTCCAGTTCGCGCCGTGCCTGGAGCTGGCGCCCGGTCCGCGTGGCCCATTGGCGGTGTTGATGGCGTGCCGCCTGGGCCAGCGCGCCCGTGTCCGCGCTGGCCGCACCCTGCAGGATGCGGGCGGCCTCGTCGTAGGGGTTCAGCAGGCGCCGCAGCGCGGCGTGGATGGCCGCGCCGGCCGCCAGCAGCGCCAGCACGGCCACGGCCAGCCACTGGGCGGCCATCAGCGCCCAGGCCTTCCACTGCACCAGGCTGGGCGTGGCGCTGGCGGTGGACAGGGTCACGACGACGCCACCTGCAGCCTGGCCCAGGTCGTTGTCAAAGCGCTGGCCGATCTGTCGCTGTTCGGGCAGCGCGCTGCGCCAGGGCCCGGTTTGCACCAGGTGCTGCAGCCAGCTGTCGGCTGCGCGCTGGCCGCGATTGTCGGCGTCCGTGCTGTAGAGCACCGTGCCCCGGGGGTTGAACACGTCGATGGCCACGATGCGCGCAAAGGCATTCTTGTCGCGCTCGATCACGTCCTGCAGCGCCTGCATCTGCTCCAGTTGCAGGCCCGTGGCCAGGTAGTCCTCCACGGTGCTGCGCAGATGGCCCAGCAGGTAGGCGTCCAGCTGGTGTTGCCAGGCCTGCTGCCGCGCCTGCTGGGACTGCCAGCCCACGCCCAGCAAGACGGCGAGCAGCAGCAGTACGCCGGCCAGGGTCAGCGCGAGCACGCGCAGCGGTGCACTCAACGGCGGCTCCCTGGCGCCGCGCGCGGTGGAACCTGCATCGGGGCGCGGTCTGCCGTGCTCATGGCGCGTGCTCCAGCCGGCGCTGGGGCGTCAGCCGGGCGGCCAGCGACAGCAACACGTTGGGCGCCACTTCGGCGGCGGCGGCCAGGGCCTCGATGGCCTGTTGGCGGCCGAACACCTCGGCCCACTGGCCGGGCTGCACCTCACCGGGCGCGAAGGCACTCACGTCCAAGGCCACCATGCCCATGGCCACGCCGCCCACGATGGGCGCGGGCTTGCCGCCCAGCATGAACTGCCCGCGGTTGACCAGGCCAAAGGGGAGGCCGTTGCCATAGCCCAGGCCCACGGTGGCAATGCGCTGCGGCCGGGGCGTGATGTAGCGCCCGGCGTAGCCCACTTCGGTTCCCTCGGCCACCTCGGCCACGCGCAGCACCGGGGCCTGCAGGCTGGCTACGGGGCGCAGGGGCGGCTGCCCGTGGACGTTGGTGGAAACACCCCACAGCGCGCTGCCCACGCGTGCCTGCCCGAAGTGCCAGTCGGGCCCGGCAAACACGCTGGACGAGGTGGCGATGCTGCGCCTGGCACGGGGCAGGTGCGCGGTCCACTGCACGAAGCGCTGGCGCTGGAGCTGGCACTGGGGCGCGGCCGGGTCGTGAAAACGCCCCAGGTGCGTGACCCACAGCCGCAGATCGGCGTGCTGCCACAGGGCGCGGCCCGGCTGCAGCAGGTCCAGCGCGGCTTCGTCAAAGCCCAGTCGCGTCAGGCCCGTGTCCAGATGCACGGCGATCGGCAGGCGCGCCTTCGCGGGGGCGCGGACCAGGGCTGCGGCCTCGTGCGGCCCGGCCAGCACCGGGATCAGGTCTTGCGCCGCCCAGTCACGGGCCGACAGGCCGCCCAGGCCGTGCAGGACGTAGATGCGGGCCGCCGGATCGGGCAAGGTTTGACGCAGCGCCATCGCCTCGTCCAGGGTGGCCACCCAGTAGTCGCGGCAGCCCAGCGTCCACAGCGTGGGCGCGACCGCCGTCACCCCCAGGCCGTAGGCGTCGTTCTTGAGCACGGCACCCACGCCGTCTCCGGGACAGGCCTGTTGCACGAGCCGCCAGTTGTGGGCCAGCGCCCCCAGGTCGATGGTGAGCCGCGGCGCGTCGCCGGCGGCCAGCCTGTGCGTCATGAGCGGGCCTCCGGCCGGGGTGGCTGCAGGCGCAGTTGGCCGGGCTTGGCGCCGGGGGCCAGGCCACGCCAGCCCTGGAGCAGCAAGGTCTGTTGCTGGTCCAGCGCCTCGGGGCCGAGCGCCATCGAGCGGGCGACATCCGCGGCAAAGGTATCCCCCGGCACGCGCGCCATCAGGTAGCGCGGCAGGCCGCCATAGCGGACCTCCAGCGCGCGCACGCTGAGCCCGCATGCCAGCAGGCTGCGCCAGCTGGCCGGATTGCCGGGTGCCGCCGTGGCAAAGACCGCGTGGCCCGTGGCCCAAGCCAGGCGCTGGTCGATCAGCACGCGCTGCAGGCCATGGCCGCGCCACTGGGAAGCCACCGCAGCGCCGGCCAGCTTGAATACGGGCTGGTGCGGCTTCAGTCCGAGGTGGGCGCGCGGGTCGTCGGCCGGCAGCACATCGTGTTGCAGCACGCCATAGGCCACCAGTGCATCGCCGTCCCAGGCGCCTTGCACACGGCCGCGGCCGTGCAGCAGGCTGGCCAGGAAGTCCAGCGACTCGGGCTTGACGATGGCCGGCGGCAGGCCGCGGATGCTGGCCTGGTGCAAGGCATGCATGGCCGCCAGGTCGGCGGGTCGCAGCTCGCGCCACTGCAGGCGGCTCGTTGAGGGAGTGGTGGCGCTCATGAGGCGGCTGCAGGCTGATCCGCCACGGCAATGACTTCCGCGTAGTTGAGCATGTCGATGGGGGGATACAGGCGCAGCTCGCGCGCCACCTGCATGTTCACCAGCAGGGAAAAGCGCTTGAGCGTCTCGACCGGCAGGCTGCCGGGCGCACGGCCCTCGGCCAGGATGGCGTAGGCCTTGCTTCCTGCCAGCTGGCCGACCGAGTAGTAGCGGCTGATCAGGCCAACCAGCGCGCCGCCCGAGCGCACCGCCAGTTCGGCGGCGCCGAACGAGGGCAGCTGCAGGCGCAGCGCCGTCGGCGTGACGCGGTCGTACATGGTGCCCAAGAAGGTGTCGGGCAGCAGGTACAGCCATTCGGCGCCGGCGCTGCGCAGCTCGTCCACGAGCTGCTCCACGCCCTCGGCCACCGGCTGGCCCCGGTCATCGGTGTGAAAGCGCCGGGCCAGCAACTGCTTGCCGTGCTGCACGCAGTAGGCGCGGGTTTCGTCCACGATGGCCACCGAGTTGGCTTCGGCACCGTTGTAGAGCACGCCCAGCGTGTGCCAGGGGCGGTAGTGCTGCATCACGCGCAATTGCACGGCCGGTGGCACCACGTGTACGGCGCCGGTCACGTTGCGCCCCGGGTGTTCGCGTTGCGCGACGATGCCCGACTGCACCGGGGCCGACACCAGGGCGAACACCACCGGGATGTCGTGGATGAAGTGGTGCTGCGGGTCCGGGTCGTCGTGCCGGCCCACCAGGGCCAGCGTGGCCGGCGTGCCCCAGACGTAGATCAGATCGGGCGCCAGCGCCGGAATGTCGCGCACGATGGCCGGCATGCGCGTGATGTCGCGCTGCAGGTCACGCACGGTGTAGCGCACGTTCAGGCCGGCGTCGGCCAGGTAGGCGCGAAACCCGCGGTCCACGTCGGTCTCGCCCCGAAAGGTGATCATCAGAATGTGCAGCGGCCGCCCGCGCTCGCTGGCCGAGCGGGCCGCCAGCGGCGCCAGCAGCGGCACGCTGGCGCACTGCAGGCTGCGGCGGAGAAAATGGCGACGAGCGGACATGCCCACAGTTTCTCACGGCTGGGGCAGCCGTCGGTCGCCACGCCCGCCGCGGGCGCTCCAGCCGTAGGCCAGGCTGCCCAGCATCACCACGGTGCCGATCAGGGCCAGGGCCGGACCAAAGCCCAGCAGCGGCAACAACCCCGCTCCCAGCGCCGGCCCCAGCGCGCTGCCGCTGCGCTCCGTGAGGCGAAACAGGCCCAGCACCGCCGCTTCATGGGCACCCGCCTGCCGGCGCGCCAGGTCGGCCACCAGGGCCGACTGGGGCGTGATCGACAGCGCCTGGCCCACGCCCAGCCCCAGCAAAACCCCGGCCAAGGCCAGGGGCGCGCTGCCGGCCGGCCAGGCCAGGCAGGCGCTGGCCCCCGCCAGCAGGCCGCCCAGCGCCACGAAGGCGCTGCGCCGCTGCCAGCGGTCGGCGGCGCGAGCGGCCAGCGGCACCAGCAGCACCATCATCAAGGGGTAGAGCGTTTGCAATCGACCGATCACGGCGTTGTCGTAGCCGGCATCCTGCAGATGCATGGGCAACAGGTAGAAGCACAGCGCCGTCAGCAGCAGCTTGGCCGGCAGCGCGCACCCCAGCAGCAGGGGCAGCAGGCCCGAGCGCTGAAGCAGCGCCCCGCGCGTGGCGCTGGGTCCAGCGCCGGCCGCCGGTGCGGGTGCGCTGCTGCCGCAGTGGGCGCGGCGCATCTGCACCCACGCCGCCAACGCCGCCAACGCACACACGGCGGCAGCCAGCCCGAAGGCGGCCGGGACGCCCCACTGGTCGGCCGCCAGTCCGCCCAGCGGGGGCCCGCACAAGCCCGCCACCAGGATGGTGCGCACGAATTGGCCCAGGCTGCGCGCGCGATCCTGGCTGGACGAGCCATCGATCACTGCCCCCTGTGCCGACACGAACACCAGCGCAAAGCCCAGCGCGCCCACCAGCCGGACACCGATCAGCGCCACATAGCCGGGCAGCACGGCGGCGCCCGCCAGGCCGAACGCGCCCAGCAGCGCGCCCAGCACGAGGCCGCGGCGCCGACCGGCGCGCTGCGACCAGGCGGCCAGCGGCCATTGCAACAAGGCCACCGCGGCGAGGAACAACACCATGGGCACGCTGGCCCAGGCGTCGGGCGACAGCCCCCAGCCGGTGGGCGCCAGGGCGCGGGCCCAGGTGGGCAAAAAAGGCCGCGTCAGCTCCTCGGCCAGCATGAACAGGAACAGCGCCGGACGAACGGCGGTGGCACTCGATGGACGCCAGGCCTGGGCCGGACGTCGGGCCGCACCATGGCGGCGGCGCCAGGCCTCGGACACGGCCAGCGCCCGCGCACCGCGCGCCCCCAGCCCCAGCGACACCCATTCCAGCGCCAGCAGCAGGCAGATGGCACCCAGGAAGGCCACGTCCACCAGCCGCGCCTGCAGCGCCCGTGTCAGCACCTGGGTGTCCAGGCCCAGTACCACGCGCGCCACCAGCGCGCCGCCAGCATCGCGCACCGGCACGCCGACGGTGCCCAGGCCGGCCGCGATCGGGCTGCCGCCCAGGAGTGTTCCGTCGGGTGCCAGCAACGCCAGCGCGGCCACTTGCGGACTGCGCTGGCGCAGCTCGGCCGTATGTTGCGGCAGGCCGGCGATGGCGCCGATGGGGACGCCGACCGCCACCGCACGCTCGATCAACGCGGCGCTGGAGCGCGCCAGGGCCTCGGCCTGCGCTTGCTGCGCCGGGGCAATCAGCTCTTGCCCGGCCTCGTTGGCCTGCCAGCCCACGGCCGCCAGTGCCACCCCCAAGGTCAACGCCGTGGCGCCCGCCAGCAGCGCGCGCTCACCGCCAAACAGGCGCAGTGCCGGGCGCCCGCGCCGCAACCGGTGCACCAGCACGGCGCACAGCAGACCAAGCGTCGCCAGCATGAACAGCAGCGCCGGCCACGCGGCCTGCCAGATCGACCTGCGCAGCGCTTGTTCGGCCGTGCGCAGATCCCCGTCGTCGTAACTCAGGCGGACCCAGCCCACGGTCTGACCCAGGTCGTTTCGAATCGGCACGCTGACGAGCGCCGTGGCGGCCGGCGTGGCCAGTGCCACCGCCGGGGCCACCTCGGCCGCCAGCAGGCGTCGGCCATGGATCGTCTCCAGTTGAAAGCGCTGCAGGGCCGGCTCCAGCGCCGCGGCCTCGCGCGTCAACAGGCCCGCCAGGGCCGTGCTGGTCTCCAGCGGCACGCCCAAGGCCAGGGCGTTTTCAGCCGCCTGGGCCGCGTGCTCGGCGGCCAGCGTGAAGCGGGCCGTGAAGGCGGTGCGCTCGGCGTTGCCCAGGGTCTTGGCCGTCAGCGCGCCGCCCGCCAGCAGCGCGGCGGCGCCGATGAGCGCGAGCAGAGCGGTGAAGCGCCACCACAGACGCGCCATCCAGCTCGCGATCGGCATGGATGCGGTCAGCAGCTCAGATGAGTTCGAGCGCCACCGCCGTCGCCTCGCCGCCGCCGATGCACAGCGTGGCCAGGCCTTTCTTGAGGCCGCGTGCCTTCAGCGCGTAGATCAGCGTCACCATGATGCGCGCGCCACTGCAGCCGATCGGGTGGCCCAGCGCGCAGGCGCCGCCGTTGACGTTGACCTTCTCGTGCGGCACCTTCAGGTCGTGCATCAGCGCCATCGGCACCACGGCAAAGGCTTCGTTCACTTCCCACAGATCGACGTCGCCCACCTGCCAGCCGGCCTTGGCCAGCGCTTTCTCGGTCGCGCCGATGGGCGCCGTGCTGAACCACTCGGGCTCCTGCGCATGCGTGGCGTGGCTGACGATGCGCGCCAGCGGCGTGCAGCCCAGCTTTTTGGCCGTCGATTCGCGCATCAGCACCATGGCGGCGGCGCCGTCGTTGATGCTGGAGCTGCTGGCCGCCGTCACCGTGCCGTCCTTCTTGAAGGCGGGCTTGAGCGTGGGGATCTTGTCGAGCTTGACCTTGCCCGGGCCTTCGTCGGTGTCCACCACGCGCTCGCCCTTGCGGTCCTTGACGGTCACGGGGGCGATTTCGGCTTTGAATGCTCCTGATTGAATAGCTGCCTGCGCACGCTGCACGCTGGCGATGGCGAAATTGTCCTGCTGCTCGCGGGTGAAGTGGTACTTGGCCGCGCAGTCCTCGCCGAAGGTGCCCATGCTGCGGCCGGGCTCGTAGGCGTCCTCCAGTCCGTCGAGCATCATGTGGTCGAAGATGCGGTCGTGCCCCATGCGGTAGCCGCCGCGCCCCTTTTGCAGCAGATAGGGCGCGCCGGTCATGCTCTCCATGCCGCCGGCCACCAGCACCTCATGGCTGCCGGCCACCAGCATGTCATGCGCGAACATCGCCGCGCGCATGCCCGAGCCGCACATCTTGGACAGCGTGACCGCCCCCGCACTCTTGGGCAGCCCGCCCTTGAAAGCGGCCTGCCGCGCCGGCGCCTGGCCCTGGCCGGCCATCAGGCAGTTGCCGAACAGCACTTCGGTGACCAGTTCGGGCTTGATGCCCGCGCGCTCGACGGCCGCCTTGATGGCCACGCCGCCCAGGTCGTGCGCGGCCAGGCTGGCAAAGTCGCCCTGAAAGCTGCCCATGGGGGTGCGGGCGGCGGAAACGATGACGATGGGGTCGGACATGGATCTCTCCTATTCAAAGGTTGGTGAGTCGAATCAGTGTGACAAGCTGAATCAGCCGGCTTCAAGTTCTTTAAGCGTCTTGCCCGTAGCGTTCTTCCACGCCGTTAGCCCATTGGCCCCCCCGCCGTGGATCACAGCGGCAGCAGCGCTGGGGCTGTCGAATTCAGCATCTTTGGTGAAAGCGAATAAGCCATTCTTCTGGACGAGGGTTCCATCGAGAACGAGCTTCTTTCGAAGAGCAATCACGAACGGATGTTGTGTCTGCGCGGATGGGCGGTTGGTCAATACAGCGGTGGAGTCTTTGAATACGACAAATCCGCCTTCCGTTCGGCGGCCCTTCGCCACTGCGCCCTTGTTCTTGCACAGCAGGTCTTCCTGTGGGTTTGAAGTCTTGGTCGATCCAACAAGAGGACTCAACAAGTCGGACCCGAGTACAGGCAAGATTTGTTGAATTCTCTCTAGAAATACCTCCATGTCCTCACGGTCCGATTCTGGAAGTTTAGGATTGCTGCCATTTGAGTTTTCCAAACGATAGCGGCCGACTTTCTTCGCTTCTTGAAGCAAGCGGTTCTCAAGATAACGAATATGTGCCTTGGTCAGGTTCTCATCCTTGCTGACAAAAACCACAACGGCGTTCCAAAAATCTTTGGCCTTGTGCTGCTTCAGTCGATCACGAATGACTTCGGCCTCACCGACATATGCAAGGGCGTCCCCGTTCTCTGTGTCGGCACCAAACAGGAAGTAGATTCCGGCACTTTCAGTCTCCTCTCGCAAGAGCAGATCATCAAGCTCAGTCCTCGGCGCGGCAAGTGCTTTTCCTGTCCAATTTGAAACTTCTCTGACACGCAGGCGTTTGGCGTCGCCATGTGGCAAAAAGAGCTTGAGGGTCGCGGATGTCATTGATGGTTGAGATTCTGAAATGAGTGCAGGAACTTATTCTGAAGGCTCTGTGGCCGTCGTAGGCGACGGCGTCTCCACGCTGGCGGGGCGCGGGTTCGCCAGCTCGCGCGTGTGGGCCACGCCGCCGTGACGCGCAAAACCTCGCATGCGGCGAATCAGCATCAGTGGACCTGCAGCAGGTGTTGCGCCCCAAAGCGCTCGGCCAGGGCGCCAAGCCGCTTGTCCAGCGTCCAGAGCCGCGCGCCTGGCGTCATCAGGGTGGACGCCAGCAGCAGCACGTCCACCAGGCCGCAGCCCTGGCCGAACAATTGTTCGCGGTCCACGAAATCCATGGCTTCACGCACGCTGGCCTGTCGCGCCGCTTGCAGGTTGTCGAGGTCGGACAGGGTCTGCTGGCGTCGGGGCGGTGTGCCGCAGGCGATTTCGCCGACGACCAGCGGATGAGCGAGCACCCGGTCGGCGGCGAGCAGCGCGGCCAGAGCGTCGTTGTGGCGCCGAAAGTGATCGACCCACACGCTGGTGTCGACCAGCACGCCAGTCATGCCGGCGCGCGCTCGCGGCGGCGCGGAATGTCCTTCATGTCGGGCCGGGTGGCGCCCAGGGCGGCCAGCCGCTTGGCCGACTGCACGCGCACGAAGGTCTTGATGGCTTCGCGAAACAGGTCGGCCTTGTCCATCTCGGGGTCGGCGACTTCGAGCGCCTTCTCGTACAGCGCATCGTCGATGGTGACCGTGGTTCGCATGGCGGGCTCCTTCAATGGTCAAGTCAATATACATCCAATTTGATGTCACATGCCATCAAAATGGATGCGGGCCCTGTCATTCCGATGGCTCTATTGCCGTTGCCGGTGCCGTGGTATCCGGCCGATCCGCGGGCGTTTCCACGCTGGCGGCGCGCGGGTCCGCCAGCTCGTGCGCCCCGGCCACGCCGCCGTTGAAGTCGAAGCGCCGGTGCGCGCCATAGGGATAGAAGTCGATCACCTCGCCGCGCTGGATGCGCTCCTTGTTGCGCTGCCAGAACTCGGGCGTCAGCAGGTCGGCGTGGTGGCGCATGAAGGCGGCGCGCACGCGCGGGTTGCCCAGCAGGAAGGGGGCGAAGGTTTCGGGAAAGACGTCGCCCTTGGCCACGGTGTACCAGACCTCGCCGCTCAGCTCGTCCTCCTCGGTGCGCGCGGGCGGCACGCGCCGAAAGTGGCAGTCGGTCAGGTACTCGATCTCGTCGTAGTCGTAGAACACCACCTTGCCGTGGCGCGTGACGCCGAAGTTCTTGTACAGCATGTCGCCGGGAAAGATGTTGGCGGCAACCAGGTCCTTGATGGCGTTGCCGTATTCGATCACGGCGTGCTCCAGTTGCGCCTGCGCGGCTGCGTCTTGCTCGCCGGCGTCGAAGGCCTCCTGCAGGTACAGGTTGAGCGGGATCATGCGCCGCTCGATGTAGGCGTGCGCGATGATGACCTCGGTCTGGCCGTCGCCGTCGCGGTCGGAAATTTCGAGTTGACTGGGCGCGTGCTGCTGCAGCTCGGCAATCAGCTCGTCCTCGAAGCGCGCACGCGGAAAGGCCAGCAGCGAGAACTCCAGGGTGTCGGCCATGCGACCGACGCGATCGTGATGCTTGACCAGATGGTACTTGGCGCGCACCTGCTCGCGCGTGGTTTCCTTGGGGGCTGGAAAGCGGTCGCGGATGACCTTGAAGACGTAGGGAAAGCTGGGCAGGTCGAACACCAGCATCACCATGCCCTTGATGCCTGGCGCGATGCGGAAGGTGTCGGTGGAATGCCGCAGGTGCCACAGCAGGTCGCGGTAGAACAGGTTCTTGCCCTGCTTGGCCAGGCCCAGCGTGTTGTACAGCTCGGCGCGCGGCTTGCGTGGCATCAGGCTGCGCAAAAACTGCACGTAGGCCGAGGGGATTTCCATGTCGACCATGAAATAGGCGCGCGAGAAGGAAAACAGCAGCAGCAGGTCTTCCTCGCCGAACAGCGCCGCGTCCACGTACAGCACGCCCAGCTCGCGGTGCAGGATGGGCAGGGCAAACGGGATCTCGCGAAAGCCGTTGATGATCTTGCCCACCAGATACGCGCCCTTGTTGCGGTAGAACAGGCTGGTGAGCACCTGGATCTGGAAGTTGCTGCGCGGCTTGTCGGCCCCCAGCTCGCGGCGCATGGCGGCGGCCACGTAGCCGGCGTCGCGCTCGATGTCCTCGAAGCGGCAGCGCAGCTCGAAGGATTCGATCACCTCGCGCACGGCGCCCGCCAGCGCATCCGGCGACGGGTAGAAGGCGCGGAAGGTGGGGCGTGCGCGCGGGTCCGCCGTCTCCATGTACTCGGTGCTGATGGCCGGGCGCACGAAGATGAAGTCGTTCTGGAAGTAGTTGCGGTGCAGGATCTTGGTGGTGACCGAGTTGAAGAAGGTCTCGGCCAGCTCGGGCTGCTGGTGGCGCACCAGCATGCCGATGAACTGCAGCTTGACTTGGTGCCACACGGACATGGGCTGCGCTCCCGCCTTGAACTCGCGCTCCAGCCGGCGCACGCACTCCTTCACCCGCAGGTCGTAGAACTCGATGCGCTCGCGCTGTGCGCGCTGCTGGCCGTGCCAGTCGCCGGTTTCGAAGCGGTGCTTGCCGCGCGCCGATTCGGTGCGAAACAGGCGGTAGTGGCGGTTGAAGCCGTCCACCATCGCCTGCGCGAGATCATGCGCCAGGGCGGCTTGCTCGGCCGTCAGCGCCGCAGGCATGGGCCTATCCCGCTTTGGCGTTTGCCGCCTGGCGCGGATAGCGCTTGATGGCGTCGCTGTAGACCTGCACCACGTGGTCGGCGCGCGACATGGTGACGCCCAGGTCCTTCACCAGGCCGTCCTTCAGGCCGTAGCACCAGCCGTGCACGGCCAGCTTCTGGCCGCGCGCCCAGGCGTCCTGCACCACCGTGGTTTCGGCCACGTGGCCAACCTGCTCGATCACGTTCATCTCGCACAGCGTGCTTTCCTGGTCGGCGGTGCACAGGTGCATCCAGCGGCCCCGGTGGCGCTGCTTGACGTCATGCACGTGACGCAGCCAGTTGTCGCCCAGGCCGATGCGCTGCTCGCGCAGCACGGCCAGCACGCCGCCGCAGCCGTAGTGGCCCACCACCATGATGTGCTCGACCTTGAGCACGTCGACGGCGAACTGGATGACCGACAGCGCGTTCAGATCCGAGCTGACCACCACGTTGGCCACGTTGCGGTGCACGAACACCTCGCCCGGCTCCAGGCCGATGACCTGGTTGGCCGGCACGCGACTGTCCGAGCAGCCGATCCACATGTATTTGGGCGTCTGCTGCTGCGCCAGGGCCTTGAAGAAACCGGGGTGCTCGCGTTCCATGCTGGTGGCCCAGGCATGGTTCTTGTCGATCAGGTGTTGGAGAGATGAGGGCATGGGGCGATTGTGCGCGCGGGCGCTCGAGTCTGCTTCAGGTGGTTTCGGCAAACAGCTCGCGGCCGATCAGCATGCGGCGGATTTCGCTGGTGCCGGCGCCGATCTCGTACAGCTTGGCGTCGCGCCACAGGCGCTCGAC
>OFJB01000139.1_pt1 | contig 41862 bp, 40 predicted proteins | sample 1775081 | NCBI WGS metagenome assembly OFJB01 (sample SAMN08195771, study PRJEB24354) | sludge metagenome | isolation source: initial sludge from phenol fed wastewater aerobic bioreactor | place: India: Nagpur | collected 2016-06-05
CCTGCTGCGCGGGCGCACGGACTATCTGACCAGCCGCTACAGCGAGCGCAGGGAAGCGGCCGCGAAGGCGCAGGCGGCCGGAGGCGGCGACGCCAAGCCGTCCTGATCGGCACCGCGAGCGGGAAGGCGCGGTGGCGGTCCGCGGCCGGAGAGCCCCGCGTTCCGCCGGGCGCTTCCACCCACGGTGCACGGCGCCGAGGCCGTCGGAGGCTGGCGCCAATTCCGTCCGTCCCTGTGACGCCCCCTTTCAGCAGGCTCCGGGGCCGAGGATCTGCTCCACGAGCGCCCGGCTCGCCGCCTCGTCCATGGCCGCGCGCGTGTTGGCCGTGAATTTCGCCAGGATGTCGCTTTTCGTCATGGCCCGGCGCGACACCTGGCGCTGCAGCGCCGCGCCGTTCCGCAGCCGGATGGCGAGGAGGCTTGGCTCGGCCTCGGCGGTCACGCGGTATCCGGCCTTCGCCGCAAGCGCCGCGACCTCCGGATCGGTCCGGCGCGCCTCGCTGAAGCTGTCGGCGCCGATCTCGCCGTAGACCAGCGCCTCGGCGAGGATGTGCGGCAGTGCTACGCGCGCGGCGGCCGGCCGTTGCGGTGCGCGCTTCTCGTCGAGGGGCTCGAATGCGAGCAGCGCTGCGTCCGCCGGCAGGGCGCATTCGATCGCCTCGACCTCCGGTGCCGCGACGCGCGCGTTGCGCCGCATGGCGAGGAGCGCATCGATGAATGCGTGGGTCACATAGCCGGCCGGATAGGGCTTCGGTTCGATGCGTAGGGTCTGCCAGTGCTCGCCGAGACCGTCGGTGACCTTGAGGAGCGCCGCGTCGTGCAGGTCCGGCACGTGGGCCCGCAGGAGGCCGAAGCGGCCCTCGATCGGAGCCCCCGCGCCGGTGAGGCCCTCGGCGGCGAGCACGCACGCCAGGATGCCGTTGATGGCGGCGCTGCCGGCGTTCACATAACGCGCGTCGCTGCCGTCGATCATCGCCTGCGTCAGGCCGGCCGAGGTGCTGGCGGCGAGGCCGAGGGCATGCTCCGTCCGCGCGGCATCGAAGCCCCATGCCCGCGCAACGGCGGCCGTAGCACCGAGGGCGCCGAAGATCCCGGTGGGATGGAAGCCCCTCCGGTGCAGCTCTCCGGGCGCGGCCATTCCGAGGCGGCAGGTTGTCTCGTATCCGGCAACGAGCGCGGTGGCGAAGGTCGTTCCTGTGATGCGGCGGCGCCGCGCCGCGAACCGCAGCGCGGGCACCACGGTGCAGGACGGGTGGATCAGCGTGTCGCTGTGGGTGTCGTCGAAATCGAGGCTGGCGGTGAGGATGGCTTCGATATAGGCGTCGAACGGGCTGGGGCTGTCGTGCGCCTTGCCGGTGCCGGCCAGCTCCTGTGCCGCCCGTCGGGCGCGCACCCCCAGCTCCGTTCGCCCGGCGGCGATCCGCACCCCCGTGGCATCCAGCATCTGAAGGCGGGCATGCGCCAGGACCTGCTCGGGGATATCCTCCCAGCGCAACCCGGCGATCCAGCGGGACAGGGCGCACGATAGCGCCTCATGCCTTTCCATCACCGCAGCGCCTCCCAATCCATCGGGTCCTAAACGCCCGGAACCGCCACCTCGAGCGCCTCGATGCGGCCCAGCCGGTTCCGCTCGAACTCGGGATGGGAATTGCCGATCGAGGTGCTGAAGAACAGCGTCCGCCGCTCGGGCCCGCCGAGGGCGCAGGCGAAGGTGTGGCGCTCGCCCGCGTCAATGGTGTGCGTCACGCGGCCGCCCTCCAGCACCCGCAGCACCTTGTGCCCGAGATGGTCGGCGACCCAAATCGCGCCTTCGGCGTCGAGCGCGATGCCGTCGGGCGTGCCGGCGATCTCGGCGAACAGCCGGCGCCGGTGCAGGCCGCCCGCGTCGTCCACGTCGAAGGCGGTGAGGCGGTTCGCGAAGGTCTCGGCGAGGATGAGCGTGCGTCCGTCCGGCGTCAGGACGGCGCCGTTGGGGAAGTTGATGTCGTCGGCCGCCACCGCCATCGTCCCGTCCGGGTCGAGGCGGAGCAGCGCGCCGTTCCGCGGCGGCTCGCCGGCGTGGCGGTCGAAGCCGACGTCGCCCACATAGGCGCGGCCCGCACCATCCACCACCATGTCGTTGCAATAGGCCCGGGCGAGGGGCGACAGATCCGCCGCGACCTCCAGCCCGTCGGGACCGAGGCGGAGCACCTGGTTCTCGCGCATCGACACCACGAGGAGGTGGCCGTCGGGCGTGAAGCCGAGCCCGGACGGACGTCCCGCAACCGCGGCCAGGACCTCCGCACGGCCGCCCGCATCGGTCCGCATCACCCGGTGGCCGAGGAGATCGGAGAACCACAGCCAGCCGTCGCGCCAGCGCAGGCCCTCGGGAAGGGTGAGATCCTCCAGCACGACATCCGGTTTCGTCATGGCATGCTCCGTCGATCGGCCCCGGCCAACCCGGTCACCGGGCCTGCGCCTTGTCGGTTTTCACGCGCACAAGCCCGCTCGGCGTGTATTCGAAGAGCTTCGGACTTTGCTCCTGATTGTCGCCCGGGCCCGCATACCGGAAGATCCCGTTGGCCAGCTCCAAGCCGGCCGTTGCGCCGAGGGCGACCCGCACCTTGTCCCGGTCGGTCGAGCCGGCGCGGCGGATCGCGTCGGCCAGCAGCAGGGTGGCGTCGTAGCCAAGCGCGGTGTAGGCCGCCGGTGATTTGGTCCCGTTGGCGGCGCTGAACGCTGCCATGAAGCGGCGGACCGCCGGCTGCGGCGCGGTCGCATCGAACGGGAAGTAGGTGATGGCGCCCATCGCCGCATTGTCCGGCAGGGCGGCCATGCGCGGGTCGGTGAGCCCCGCGCCGCCGACGATCTGCGCCGGCATCCGCAGCGCGCGTGCCTGGCTGATCAGCAAGGCGGCCTCGTTGGTGGTCGCCGCCACGTAGAGGATGTCGGGCTTGGCCGCGGCCAGCCGCGTGAGCTGCAAGGTGAAGTCCTGCTCGCCGGTGCGGAAGGATTCGACGCCGGTGACCGTGAGCCCCGCCGTCGGCGCCGCGGCCTTCACGGCCTCGCTCTCGCCGACGGTGTAGTTGTTCTGGGCGTCGTAGATGACGGCGATGGTCTTCGCGTTGCGCAGCGCCTTCAGCTGGGCGAGCACGACGGGCATCGCCTTGTCGACGATGAGCTGCACCCGGAACGACCAGGGGCTGAACTTGGCATAAGGCGACGCGGAGCCGATGGAGATCAGCGGAAGCTTCACCTCCGGGCCGACCGGATCGAGCGCCACGAACTCGACCGAGGTGACGCTGAGCATGGCGGCCACCTCAGGGTCGGCCGCGTAGCCGCGATAAAGCGCCACCGCGCGCGCCCGATCCGCGCCCGTGTCGTCGTATTTCACCTTGACCTGCCGGCCGAGCAGTCCGCCCTGCCGATTGATTTCCTGGACCGCGAGGTCGATCCCCGTCCGGGCGTCCTCGCCATATCCGGCGGCAAAGCCGCTGAAGGTCAGGCCGGCGCCGATCACGATATCGTCGGCGGCCCGCGCGAACCCCGCGGCACCGAGCAGGATCGCCGCGGCCGTCGCCCATGCGCAAAGCTTCATATCGTTTTCCTCCCCGCGTTCTTATATTTTCGTTCCCGTTGCGGCGCCCCGCTGCGCCAAGGCGCGGAGCGCTTCACTCTGGGCGACGGCTCCCTTGCGGCGTGGCGCGGAAGGTCACCCTTCGAGCGCGCTGATCTCGGCGGCGAGCTCCTCATTGATGGCGCGCATCGCCTCCACCGCCGCCGGCGCGCCGCAATAGGCTGCGGTCTGGAGAACCGCCTCCCCTAGCTCCGCGAGCGTCCAGCCGTTCTTGAGCGCGCCGCGCACATGGATCTTGAGTTCGTGCGGGCGGTTGAGGGCGATGAGACAGGAGACGACCACGAGGCTCCGCTCCTTCGGGGACAATCCCTCCCGCGCCCACACGGCATCCCAGACATGGGTGTTCAGATAGTCCTGGAACGGCTTGTTGAACGGATCCTGCCGCGCCATGGCGCGCTCGAAATAGGCGTCGCCGACGAGCGCGCGGCGTATCTCCCGGCCTGTCTTCTTTTCGCTCATCTTCCCATTCTCCCGATGCGGCTGCTGGCCCGCGGTCTCACCGCAGATAGACCCCGCCATTCACGTCGATGACCGTGCCCGCCACGAAGCTCGCGCCCGGCGAGCACAGGAAAGCGATCGCCGCGGCCATCTCATCGGGAGCGGCGAAGCGGCCGAGCGGATAGGCGGAGGGCTGGTAGCCGCGGCCCGCCGTCATGGGCGTCTCGGTCGTGCCGGGCGCGATCGCGTTGACGAGAACGTTGTGCGGCGTCAGGCGCTGGGCCAGCCAGCGCACGAATGCGTGCAGCCCGCCCTTGGCGAAGGCGTAGTGGGGGCCTGAGCGAAGGCCGCCGGTCCAGCCCGCGAGCGAGCCGCAGAACACCATCCGCCCCCAGCCACGATCGATCATCCCCTGCTGGAACGCCCGCGCAAGATTGAGCGGCCCGCGGACATTGGCATCGATCACCTGGTCGAGCGCGGCATCCCAATCCGGCGCGGTCCAGTCGTCATAGGGGCAGATGCCGGCGGCATCGATGAGCACATCGACGGGTCCGACCGTCCGCGCCAGATCCTCGACCTCGTCGCGGCGCGCGAGGTTGCAGCGGTGCAGCGGGCTATCGGCAAGCACATCGCCGACCACCCGCCGCACCGCCTCCGCGGGGGCGACGTCGACCAACCACACGTCGCCGCCCACAGCCGCGCACAATCGCGCCGTGGCGCTTCCGATCCCGCCGCCGGCGCCCGTCACGAGAACGCGCCGGCCCTCAAGGCTGAACGCGGGCACGATGGCCTTCTCACGATCCATTGGACGCAGTCTCCGCAATGCCGGCGGGCGGACGCAGCGTGTCCGGGTCCGTCCCGCCGAAGGTGGCCGTTGCGCTCATCGGGGGCTCGCGTCCGTTCGCGGCGCCGAAGCCGGGGGCACGGCCGAAAGGGCACCGCGGGCGGTCGTCCGGGCGAGCCAGCGCATCAGCACCTGGAGCGCGCCGACGAGGCCGTCCGGCATCCAGGTGGCGACGATGATCATCAGGAAGCCGTAGACGATCAGTTCCGCCTCCGGCGCGATCTTCACCACTTCCGGAACGGTGAAGAGAAAGAACGTCCCAAGTAGAGGGCCAAACACGTTGCGCTTGCCGCCGACGATGACATAGACAAAGAGCAGCAGAGACTGGTGAAAGCCGAGGTCGGTCGGCTGATAAACGCCGAATCGGTGGGCGTGGAGCGCGCCCGAGAGCGCGCCCAGGGCCGTGCCGATCCCGAAGATCAGGACGCGCAGCCGCTTCACGCGCACGCCGAAGATCTGCGACAGCCCCTCGTCGTCGCCGGTGGCGCGGACGGCGAGACCGATGCGCGAGCGGTCGATCCCCAGCGCCACCAGCACCGTTGCGGCCAGCGTGCCGAAGATCACCACGGGGCTGGTGAGATAAGGGATGCCGGAAAGCCCCGTCGCACCCCCGAAGACATCGATCATCCCGACGCCGGAGACGGCGGCGATCGACAGGGTCAGCGTGGTGACGGCGAAGAACCAATGGTGCAGGCGCAGCGTCACGGCGGAAAAGGCGCAGCCGGCGAGGAAGCCCATCACGATGGCGATGGGAATGGACAGCGCCGGCGCCATGCCGAGATGCACGCCCAGCGCGCCGGAGACATAGCCGCCCACGCCGACGAAGGGCGCCATGCCGACGTTGAGCTGCCCGCTGCGGATCTGCAGAAACAGGCCGATGGCGGCGATGGAGGCGATGGACGCCGAGAGCAGAATGGTGATCCAGAATGACATGATCCTACCTACCCTGCGGCACCGCGATCAGCCCGGACGGCTTCATGGCGAGGACCAGAATGAGGATGAGAAAGACGCTGACGTCCCGCGCCTGAGATCCGAAATAGGTGACGGCGACCGCTTCCGTGACACCGATCAGCACCGAGCCGAAGACGGCGCCGCGCAGGCTTCCGACGCCGCCAACGATCATCGCGACGAGGCCTTTTATGGCGTAGGTGACGCCCGTGTAGGGCGTGACGAAGCCGTAGGTGAGGCCGACGAGAACTCCGGCCACCCCGGCCAGAAAGCCCGTGATCGCCACCGTGGTCACAATGACGAGGTTCGGGTCGATCCCCATGATGCGCGCGGCGTTGGCGTTGGTGGCCACGGCGCGGATCTGGCGGCCGAAGCTGGTCCGCTCGACGAAGATCTCAAGCACCACGAGCAGCACCGCCGAAACCACGACGCTGAGAATGAGACCCTTCGAGAAGAAGAAGTCGCCGATCCAGACGAATTCGCGCAGCTGATAGGGAAACAGCTGCGCCTTGTTGCCGAAGATCAGCGCCATGCTGTTCTGGATGATCATGCCGGCGCCGATGGTGGCGATGAGCGGCATCTCCACCCCGGCATCGCCGTGAAAGCGGCGGCCCGGCCGCATGGCCACGCGCTCGAGGAGGATCGACAGGAGGATGACGCCGACGAGGGCGAGGACGATGCTCAGCCCGCCATACCCGGACGCGGCCAGCGCGACGACGGCGAAGGCGGCAACGATCGCGATATCGGCATGGGCCATGTTCAGGACGCCCATGATGCCGAAGATCATGGTGAAGCCCACGGCGAACAGCGCATAGATCCCGCTCGCGAGAAAGCCGCTGATGATCTGCTGCAGCAACATGATCAGCTTCCAAGATATGCGGCCTTGATGGCCGGATCGTTCAGGAGGTCTGCGCTCGGCGCGGCGCGCACGATCGCGCCGAGCTCGAGCACGTAGGCCCGCGCACAGAGCTTGAGCGCGCGGTAGGCATTCTGCTCCACGAGGAGGATCGTCATGCCGGAGGCGTTGAGTGCGGCGAGAGTGTCGTAGACAACATCCTGGATGACGGGGGCGAGGCCGAGCGAGGGTTCGTCGAGCAGTAGGAGCTTGGGCGACGTCATCAGGACGCGGGCGATCGCCACCATCTGCTGTTCGCCGCCGGACATGGTGCGGGTGATCTGCTTCCGGCGCTCCTTGAGGCGGGGAAAGAGGTCGAACATCTGGTCCATCTTGGCGGCGCACTCCGCCCGGGAGAGGTGGCGCCCGCCGATGAGCAGCTCCTCCTCCACGCTGAGCCCGGGAAACAGCTCCCGCCCCTCCGGGACATAGCCGATGCCGAGCCGGGCGACGCGGTGGGCGGGCAGGGCCCCCAGGGGCTTCCCGAAGAAGCTGCGGGTGCGGGCGCTCGAGGGGATGAGACCCATGATCGCCTTCAGCATGGAGGTTTTTCCGGCGCCATTGCTGCCGATCACCGCCACCGCCTCGCCGAGGCCGATGTGCAAGCCGACCGACTTGACCGCCTGCACCGTCCCGTACGCGACATTGAGCCCCTCCACCGCGAGGGCGGCGACCGAAGGCGCGAGCTGCGGCGCGTTCATGCCGATACCCCGAGATAGGCCGAGATGACCTCGGGATTGCTCCTCGCCTCGGCGATGGTGCCGGTCATCAGCGTGCGGCCGAAGTTGAGGACGGTGACGCGCTTCGACACCTTGGCCACGAGGTCCATGTGATGCTCGATGAGGATGACGGCGATGCCCTCGCACACGATGTCCTGCACCAAGTCGCCCAGCGCCGACTGTTCGGACAGGTTGAACCCTGCTGCCGGCTCGTCGAGGAGAAGAAGGCGGGGGCTCGTGGCGAGCGCCCGCGCGATCTCGAGACGCCGCTTCTCGCCGTAGGACAGTTCGGCCGGGCGAACCTGCGCCTTGTCGCTCAGTCCGAGCCGCGCCAACAGCCGGTCGACCGTCGCGCTGCCGCGTTCGCTCCCCTTCGGCCCGCGCAGGCGGGGCAGGGCCACGGCATTCATCCGTGCGAGCGCCACGTGTTCGTGGCAGGTCAGATGGTCCCAAAGGCGAAGGTTTTGGAACGTCCGCGAAATTCCCCTGTCGAGCAGGTTGCGTGGCGTTGTGGGGGGCTGTTCGATGCCGTCGATGAAGATGGCGCCGCGATCGGGGCGGATGACGCCGGTGATGCAATTGATCAGGGTGCTCTTTCCCGCGCCGTTGGGCCCGATGACGGCCGTCACTTCGCCGCTGCGCGCCAGCACCGACACGTCGTCGAGCGCCAGGAGCCCGCCGAACTGCTTGGACATGTTCCGGATTTCGATGTCCATGGCGCTCACACGGATCCCGCGCGACCGCGCCAGGTGGCTGGGAAGGAGAGGTTCCAGCCCCGCGTCGCGAACGGGCGACGGTGTGCCGCTGGCGGCCGCGGGCGGCCAATACAGCCGGGAGCAGGCGCAGCCTTCGGAACGGATATGCTTCGCACTCGTCTCCCTCCCTTTCGACGTCCACGCCACAATGGGAAATGGGACCTGCCTGTTTGCCCCGGGCGCCGGATGTTCCACCGCCCCGGGGATGTCGCGTTCGATGTGCGGTCGGCGAGGGACCCGCGTACAAAAGTGACTACGTGATCACTTTTGTACGCGGACCCCGCTGCGCCTGTCGGCCTTGTGAGACAAGCGGACACGTCTTCGGCAAAGCGGCGTGCGGTGCTTCTCCACGGTGCCGAGACCTCTGCCTCGGCACCGAGGCTGGACTTCGCCGAAAGTGGCTCCGCCTTGGCGCTCAGGCCGCATGGGTCGCCGATATCGCGGTTCGACGGCGCACGGATGGCCTAGTCGGCGGGCGTATAGCCATTCTCCCGATAGATCAGGATCCGCGGCCTCTGGGCCGTATTGTCGCCGGAGCCGGCGTAGCTGAACTGGCCGTTCACGCCCTCGAAGCTTTTGGTCTCGCCAAGGGCGCGGCAGACCGCGCTGCGCTCGGTGGAGCCCGCCCGGCGGATGGCGTCCGCGATGAGGCCGATCGTGTCGTAGCCGAGCGCATTATAGGCGGAAGGCAGGTCGCCCCGGTAGCGCTCCTTGAATGCCGACACGAAGCGCTGAACCACCGGCCGGGGGTCCTTCAAATTGAAGAGCGCGAACGTCATCACCCCGTCGGCCGCGCCGCCCGACAGTTGGCCGATGCGCGGATCGTTGAGGCCCGCTCCGCCGATGATCCGATAGTTCATTCCCAGCGACCGGGCCTGGCTGATGATCTGGGATCCCTCGTCGGTGGTCGCGGACACCCACAGCAAGTCGGGCTTCGATTGCTGGATGCGGGACAGTTGAAGCGTGAAGTTCTGCTCGCCTGTATTGTAGGTCTCGATGGAGGCGAGCTCCATGTTCTTCGACGCAAGGCTTGCCTTCACGATCTCTGCCTCGGCAACGGTCTGGTTGTTGCTTTGGTCAAAGATGATGGCGATCCGCTTCACCCCTTTGGCGCCAAGCTGGTCGAGAACCGCACCCATGGCGTTGCTCAGGATCAGATTGACCCGGAAGGCGCAGGGGCTGAAGTCCTGAAAGGGAATGACGGAGCCGATGGAGATGAAGGGCAGCCCGGCATCGCGCGACACCGGGTTCACCGCGACGAACTCCGACGACGAAATGAGCAGCGCGGCGGCGACCGACGGATCGGCGGCGAACTTGCGATAGATGGCGACGGCTCTCGCCCGGTCGCCGCCCGAGTCTTCATACTGGGCGCGCAGCTTCCGGCCGAGGACGCCGCCGTTGCGATTGATCTCGTCGATGGCGAGCTCCACGCCCGCCTTGGCATCCGTTCCGTAGGACGCGAAGGGGCCGCTGATCACCAGGCCGCCGCCGACCACGATGTCGTCGGCAGCCGCTGCGGCGGTGTGAAGCCCCAGCAACAGCGCCACGATCAGGATGAAATTGCGCATCATTTCCTCCATCTGCCGCTCGCTTTCGTTGTTTGCCTGTGCGGCATTCTTGGTCGCGCGATCCCGCTGGACCTGCGCGTGCGGCTTGAGCAATGTTCATAGCAGACGACGGGCCGGCCTCAAAGCATAAAATGATCGTATGTTCATCTTATTGCGCGGCCGTCCATTGCCGCATGGATCTCAATAGGATATGGCATGAATGGGGATGCAGGTGCCGTTCAAGAGGCGCGCATTCCCCTGAGCGATGGAAAGTATGAATATCGAATGCAGTATTCAGCATGATGTTGGCAAAATCGACGGGCCGCTGACTTGCCTGCGCCCGTCGGGTACCATTTTCAGATCAGACCTCCTGCAAACCGGACGTCATGCCCCGAAGCGCCAAGGCACCACGCGGAGATAGACTATATGGTAGCCGAAAACCGCTCATTTGTTCGGCCCGACGACTTGCGGCGCGGCACGCCGAGGACGATTCGGAGCGAGGTCACCCGTGCGGCCCTGCTCGATGCGGCGGCGCGGCTGATCGGCGAGGAGGGCTATGCCGAGGCAACCATCTCGCGCATCACCAAGATGGCGGGCGTCGCTCAGGGCACCTTCTACAATTATTTCGGCTCGCGGCAGGAGTTCATCAATCAGATCCTGCCGAAGCTCAGCGATCAGATGCTGGAATTCATTCGCAAGCGCGTGCTGGACATTACGGATCCCGTTGCCCGGGAGCAGGCGCAATTTTGTGCCTTCTTCGAATTCCTGGTCGAGCGTCCTGAGTTCTTCCGCGTCCTCCATGAGGCGGAGCAATACGCGCCCGATGCCTACCGCATGCACCACGCCAAGGTGGAGCAGGGGTATCTGCGTTGGTTCGGCCGGCTCCAAAAAGGCGGATACCTCGCCAATTACGGCGACAAGGAACTGAAGGTCGTCGCCCAGATTCTCATGGCGGCCCGCGACTACATCGCCACCATCTATTCGCTCAGCAACGGCAAGCGCGCCTTGCCGGTGCCGGAGGAGGCCGTTTCGGCCTACATGAAGCTTCTGACCATTCCCGTCCTTGCGGGGCCGGAGACGGGCAGGAGCACCTCGCGCCCGCCCGCCGGGCGCCGCAAGTCCTAGCCGCACCCCGCGCCGCCGCGCGAACGCAGGGCATCACGGCGCGGTGCGCGAAAGAAGCCCCCGCAGCGCCGCAGCGATCCCCGTCGCGTCGAGCCCGTAATGGCGGTAGAGATGCGTCGGCGGCGCCACCAGGGCGTAGCCGTCCGGAAGCGCGTGCCGCCGGAAGCGCACCGTCGCGCCGGCCTCCGCCAGCACTTCGGCGACCGCGCCGCCAAGCCCGCCGTTGGGGTTGTGCTCCTCCACAGTCATCACCGCGCCGGTGCTTCGGGCAGCATCGAGAATCGCCTCCACATCGAGCGGCTTGATGAAGGTGCCATCGAGCACGCGAACCGAAAGGCCGTCCCCGCTCAGCTGCTCGGCGGCGTCGAGGGAGGGGCGCACGCAGAGTCCGGTGGCGATGAGTGTCGCATCGCCCCCTGCGCGCAGCGGCGTCATCCGCCCCACCTCGAATGCCGGAACCTCACCGTAGACGACCGGCTCCACGCCGCGCCCCAGCCGGATGTAGACCGGCCCGTCCACGTCCACCGTCGCCCGCAGCACGCCCCGCACAGCCGCCGCGTCACACGGGGAGGCGACCGTCATGTTGGCCATCGAGCGGGTGATGGCGATGTCCTCCACTGCATGGTGCGAGGTGCCGTAGAAGCCCATGGAGATGCCGGCGTGATGGGCGAGGATGCGCACCGGCATGCGGGGATAGGCAAGATCGGTCCGCATCTGCTCGGCCCCGAGGAGCGAGGCAAAGGAGGCGAAGGTCGACACGTAGGGGATGAAACCGCTGGCAGCCAGGCCGGCGGCCACCGAGATCATGTTCTGCTCGGCGATCCCGACGTTGAAGAAGCGATCGGGAAATCGGTCCTGGAAGATCTTGGTGCCGTTGGAATACATGAGATCGGCGGTCAGGACGACGATGTCATCCCGCCGGCTCGCCATGTCTGCCAGTTCTTCGCCCATGGGGAAGGCGGTCAGCTTCGGCAGCGAGGTCTCGATGTTCCAGCTCTTGGGATCCAGGGGCATCATAGCGCGGCCATCCTCTGCTTGATCTCGCCCTCGGCCATCTCCTTGTCCAGCGGACCGAGGTATCCGAGGTGCCAGAACGGCGTCTGCTCCATGAAGCTCACGCCCTTGCCCTTGAGCGTGCGGGCGACGATCGCGTGGGGCCGCCCCGCCTCCTGCGCCCGGAGCAGCGCGGGCACCACCGTTTCCATGTCGTGGCCGTCGATCTCCTCCACCGACCAGCCGAAGGCCTCGAATTTTGTGGAGACGGGCTCGATGCCCATCACCTCGTCGACCTTCCCGTCGAGCCCCCAGCCGTTCGCGTCGACGATGGCGATCAGGTTGCCGAGCCGATAGTGCGCGGCGGCCATGGCGGCTTCCCAGACCTGACCCTCGTTGAGCTCCTGGTCGCCCAGCAGCACCCACGTCAGGTAATCCTTTGCGCGGGTGCGGGCGGCCAGCGCCATGCCCACGCCGACGGACAGGTTGTGGCCGATGGAGCCGGAGCTGAAATCGATGCCGGGAACCTTGGTCATGTCGGGGTGATCGCCGAGCGGGCTGCCCAGCCGCGTGTAGGTGTCGAGCCATTCGGCCGGAAAAAATCCGAGATCGGCAAGACAGGGATAGATGCCGATGGCCACATGCCCTTTGCCGAGAAGAAGGCGGTCGCGGTCCGGCCAGTCGTCGTCGTCCGGCTTCAGGCGCAAAATCTTGTAGTAGAGCGCGGCGAGCAGTTCAGCGCAGGAAAAGACACTGGAATAGTGGCCGCTGCGCGCGATCTCCACGAGGCGGATGGTTTCAAGCCGGATCCATTCCGCCCGGCGTTTCAATGCGCCGATGTCGGCATCGCGGTTGCGATCGAGTATGGCGTTCAGCGTCATGGCAATCTCCGCCGCTCACGGCTTTCGGGTCAGGTGGCGCGCTGCGAGCGGGTCGCAGGGCGGCTGTCAGAAGGCGGGCAGGCCGAAGACGGTGAACCCGCCGTCCACCACGAGGGTGTGCCCGGTGACGAAGCCCGCTCCCTCGCCCGCCAGGAAGGCGACCGCGTCGACGATCTCGGCGGGCTTGCCATAACGGCCCGCGGGGATGCGCGAGAGATAGGATTGCCTGGCCTCAGGCGAGAGCGTCGCCGACATGGGCGTTTCGATGGGTCCAGGCGCGATGGCGTTCACCGTGATGTTGAATTGCGCGAGCTCGACCGCGAGTTGTTCCGTCAGGGCGATTACCGCCGCCTTGGAGGTGCCGTAGGCAATGCGCCCGAACGAGGCGCGCAGGCCTGAGACGGAGGCAAAATTGACGATGCGGCCGTGGCCGTTCAGCTTCATCTGCCGGGCGGCGGCGCGTGCGCAGAAGAAGGTCCCGTCGACGTTGATCTCCATCACCCGGCGCCAGTCCCGCGGCGGGATGTCGAGCGCCGGCCTGAGGTCGATGGTGCCGGCGGCGTTGACCAGCACGGACGCGGCACCGAGATCGTCGCTGACCTGTGCGAACACCGCCTCCACCGCGTCCGGATCGCGGACGTCGAGTTGATACGCCCGCACCTGCTGGTTGCCTTCGCCGATATCGGCGGAGGCCCGGGCGAGCCCGTCCGCATCGAAATCGACGAGGGCGACGGCCGCGCCCTTCTTCGCGAAGTGCCGCGCCGTCGCATTTCCAAGGCCCGACGCGGCGCCGGTCACCACTACAACCATGGCGTCCTCCCAGGGGACCGTTCGGCACGGGCTCGTCGGAGCCCGGCGCAGCTTCGCTCCGGTGCGTTCACAGGCGCGCGTGCGTTCGCAGCATCTCGTCCTTGAGCTGCCGCTTCAGCACCTTGCCCGACGCGTTTCGCGGCAGGCCGTCGCGGATGACGATGCCCGCAGGCAGCTTGAATCGTGCGAGGTGACTGCCGCAGTGGGCGATGAGTTCATCCTTGCCCAGCGACATGCCGGCATGGAGCACCACCACGGCGAACGGCCGCTCGCCCCATTTGGCATCCGGCAGCCCGATCACCGCGACCTCGCTCACCTCGGGCAGCATCTGGATGACCCGTTCGATCTCCAGCGAGGCGATGTTCTCCCCGCCGGAGATGATCATGTCCTTGCGGCGGTCGGTCAGCGTGAGGTAGCCCTCGGCATCGAGCGTCCCCACGTCGCCGGTGCGGAACCAGGGACCGAAAAAGGCGGCCTGGGTCCGCGCCGCATCGCGCCAGTAGCCTGGGGTGACTTTCGGGCCGCGGATGCAGATTTCCCCCTGAGCTCCGCGCGGCAGCTCGGCACCCTCCTCGTCCCGCACGGAAATCTCCGCATGGGGCACCGGCAGGCCCACCGAACCGATCTTCTCGATCTCGCGCCCCTCGGGCATGAAGGTGTCGCCGCTGCAGGTTTCCGTCAGGCCGTAGCTGTCGACGTAGCGCCCGCGCGGGAAGAACCGGCCGAACTGGCGGATGCGGCCTTCCGGAGTGCGCTCGCCGCCCCCGATGCACCAGCGGAAGGAGGAGAGGTCGCGCGCGGCGGGATCCTCCTCCAGGAGCCGGCTCATCATGACCGGCGCCATCCAGGCCCCGGTGATGCGGTGGCGCTCGATGGCATCGAGGACGCTCCCGGCATGAAAGTCTCTGTGGATGCAGAGGCTGCCGCCGAACAGCAGGACACCGAACCCGGGAAGGTCGAAGGCCCCCACATGGTAGAGCGGCCCGCAGACGAGCAGGCGATCGGCGCCGGAAAGGCCGAGCACGATGGCGTGGTCCAGGCACTTCCAGAAAAAGTTGCTGTAGGTGTGGACCACGCCCTTGGGATGGTCCGTCGTGCCCGAGGTGTACATGAGGCGGAAGATGTCGCCGGGCATCCCGGCGCCCGGCTCGAAGGCAGCCGTGGGCAGCGATCCGGCGAGCAGCGAGCTGTCACGCATGGAGGCCTGGTCGAGCACCACGGCGGGCAGATCGAAGCGCGACGGCAAATCCTCGTCGACGCACAGGCACTTCGCGCCGGAATGGTCGAGGATATAGGCAACCTCGGGTGGGGACAGGCGGAAGTTGATGGGCAGGAAGATCGCCCCGAGGCGTCCGGCGGCGAGCGCAAGCTCGATGAACGCCGGCGAGTTCCGCATCAGCAGCGCCACCACGTCGCCCTGCCGGATGCCTCGCGCCGCCAGGATGCCCGCCGCCCGGTCGACCCGCCCGACGAGCGCGCCGTAGGTAATGGCGCGGTCTTCGTAGATCACCGCGATCCGGTCGGGATCGGTGGTTGCATACCGGCGGAGCGCTGAATCGAGGCTGACCATTGCGCCCTCAATACGACCTCTGCATGCCGAGATTTTCCCGGGCGATGAAGTTCAGCACCATCTCTTCAGACACCGGCGCCATGCGGAAGAGGCGGGCATCGCGCCACAGGCGCTCGACGTGGCTCTCCTTCGCATAGCCCATGCCGCCCATGGTCTGCATGGCGCGATCGGTCGCCGCCGCCGCCGCCTGTGCCGCAAGCAGCTTGGCCATGTTCGCTTCTGAGCCGTAGGGCTGGCGCTGGTCGAACAGGGTGGCCGCCTTGTAGTTCATGAGGCGCGCGGCCTCGTTCAGAGCATAGGCCTGGGCGAGGGGAAACTGGAGCCCCTGATAGGCCCCGATGGGCGTGTTGTTGAACACCTTCCGCGAGGCGGCGTAGTCCACGGCAAGGCGCAGGCTCAGGCTGCTGGTGCCGACGAGGCCCGAGGTGGTGACGATGCGCTCGGTGTTGAGCACGTCGAGCAGCTCGTACCAGCCCCGATGCAGCGTGCCGAGCAGCTCATGGCCTTCGACCCGCACCTCGTCGAAGAAGACAATGCTGGCGGCTTGCGTATTGGTCCCGGTCTTCTCGATATTCTGATGCTTGAGACCGGCGCGCGCGACGTCGATCAGAAACATGGACAGGCCCTGGGTGCGCTTTTGAACGTCCTCGGCCTTCTGGGTGCGCGCGATGACGATCATCTTGCTGGCCTGCGGCACGCCGGTGATCCAGATCTTCTGTCCCGAGAGCCGCCAGCCGTTGCCATCGGCGCTGGCGAAGGTCTTGATCGCCAGGGTGTTGGTCCCGGCGTCCGGCTCGGTCAGCGCCATGGCATAGAGCGTGGAGCCGGCAACCACCGCCGGCAGGTGCTCCGCCTTCTGCTCCGGGGTTCCGAACAGCGTCACCGCAATCCCGCAGAAGATCGGGTTGTTCATGAAGAGCTGGCCGACCGTGGAGCCACCCCCCATGGCAGCGAGGGTTTCCACGGCAAGCGCCATCTCCATCATGCCGAGGCCCGAGCCGCCGAATTCCTCGGGAATGGCGATGCCGCTCAGGCCGGCGTCGCACGCGGCCTGCCAGAAGGCCGACGGATATTCCTTCCGTCCATCGATCTCGCGCCAGTAATCGAGGCCGAACCGCCCGCCGACAGCCTCGGCCGTCGCCACGAGCATGCGCTGAACTTCGTTGAGTGAGAATTCCATGGCGATGGTCTTTCGATCTGGCGGAGCAGCCGGGCGCGACGGCGGGTCAGGAGCCGCTGAACTGCACCGGGCGCTTCTCGAGAAAGGCGCTGCAGCCTTCGTGGGCGTCGGCGCTGTCGTAGACCAGGCTCGCCATTGCCTGCTCATGAGCGAGCGCAGCGCCGAGCGGCATCTCCACGCCGTCGCGCAGCGTCCGCTTCAGCAGCTTCAGGATGAGCGGCGACTTCTGGGCAATGCGCTCCGCGAGGGTCAGCGCCTCATCGAGCACCGCGGCTTTCGGCACCACGCGGTTGCACAGGCCGAGGTCCACGGCGGTCTGCGCGTCGATGCGGTCGCCGGTGAACATCAGCTCCTTGGCGCGGCACAGCGGGATCTGGCGTATGATGCGCTGGGTGCCGCCGGCGCCGGGGAACAGGCCGAGATTGATTTCCGGCAGCCCGAGCATCGCGCTGTCCGCGACGAGGCGGATGTCGATGGACAGCAGCAGCTCGGTGCCGCCGCCGAGCGCCCAGCCGTTGACGGCGGCGATGGTCACCTTGTCGGAGCGCTCGATGCGGCGGAAGACGCGGTGCAGCAGCTCGGCGAGCTGTTCGTAGTGGGGCAGGCCCTGGCGGGAGTTCAGGTCCGCGATGTCGCCCCCGGCCACGAAGGCGCGCTCGCCCGCGCCGGTGATCACGATCACCCGGGTGCCGGCATCGGCCTCGGCTTCCATGAACGCCGCCTCCAGCGCGAGCAGGCAGGCGGAATTGAGGGCATTCAGCGTGCTCGGCCGGTTGATGGTCAGGATGCGGGTTGCGCCCCGCTGATCCTTGAGAACCATATCGTCTTGCATGGAAATCTGCTCCCCGCGATGCGGCCGCGAGTCGGATGCGCGTTCGCCCGCCGTTGTTGACGAAACCTACGAGGCGGCCGCTGCAGCGTCAATAAAAAATGATCGTATAGTCATTTTTCTCATTGGAGCTTGAATCGCGTCCCGCGTTGGCCTTTAGTTGGCGTGCGCCTGTCGTCCGGCCGGGTAGATGATGAACATCGCGCATAGGCGCGACTGAACATACGGGCGCAGCGCATTTCGCCGGGCTATCCGGCGTCGGCGCGATCGGGGTGGCGGGAGTGCGGACGCGGGCGCACGGCCGGCGTTCAATATGAATGACAGTTCGAATGTCGTGCGTGCGCTGGCTTTCCCTTCCGCAGGCGGCGCGACGCGGGCCTTCTCACCAAGTCCAACACGACGGGGAGTGACATGTGCAGTTTCCTGAGGCTCGGCGACACCACTGTCCAGTCGATCGTGGAGCAGGAGGGGCCCTTCTTCGATCTGCGTCCGTTCTTCCCTGATCTCACTGATGCCATGGTCGAGGAGAATCTCCCCTGGCTCGTGCCGCACTACATCGAGCCTGGAACGAACAAGGTTATCCTGCGGATCCAGAGCTACCTCGTGCGCACGCCGCACCACACCATTCTGGTCGACAGCTGCGTCGGCAACCACAAGCCGCGCCCGGCTCGCCCCCACTGGGACCAGATGACCAGCGACCGCTACGAGCGGAACCTAGCGGCGAGCGGCGTCCGCGCCGAGGACATCGACTTCGTCATGTGCACCCATCTGCACGTGGACCATGTGGGCTGGAACACGCGGCTGGACAACGGGCGCTGGGTGCCCACGTTTCCCAATGCCCGCTACATCTTTTCGGACAAGGAGCTCGGCTTCTGGACCGAACGCCATAGCCGCGAGGCCGACCAGGTGCCCTGGATCACCGATTCGGTGCTCCCCGTGGTGCAGGCCGGGCGCGCCGACATCGTCAGGAGCGATCACGTGCTCGACGACCACGTGCATCTGATCCCGACACCGGGGCACACGATCGATCATTATGCGGTGAGGGTGGGCCGCAGCGGCCCGCGCGCCCTGATCGCCGGGGACATGATCCATTCCCCCATCCAGGCGCGCTACCCCGAGCTGGGAATCTTCGCCGACTACGACCGCCGCCAGGGCGGAGAGACGCGCCGTCGCATCTTCGAGGCCCTCTGCGATACGCCGGATGTGCTGTGCTCGGCCCATTTCCCGGCGACCTCCATCGGGCGCATCTCGCGCTGGGGCGACGGGTTCCGCTTCAACCCGCTCAGCCCGGCGTGAGCCACGCGAGGCCCCTGAAAACCAGTTGAGGACAGGTCGAAATGACGGATCAGAGGATGGCCGGGAAGGTCGCCATCGTGACGGGCGGGGGATCCCGCGCCGAGGGCATCGGCAACGGCAGGGCGAGCGCGATCCTTCTCGCCCGCCATGGTGCCAAGGTGTGCGTCAGCGATGCCACGCTCGCGCATGCCCAGGAGACGGCGCGCCTCATCGCGGACGAAGGCGGCGCGTGCATGGTGTGCGCCGCCGACGTGTCCCGCCCCGACGCGTGCGAGGCCACCGTCGCCGCGGCGGTCGATCGCTGGGGCCGTCTCGACGTGCTGGTGAACAACGTGGGCATCGACGGCCCGCCCGGCGCCGCGACGGAGGTCGATCCCGATGCCTGGGACGAGGCCATGCGCGTCAACGTCAAGTCGATGATGCTGATGGCCAAATATGCCGTCCCGCAGATGGTGTCCCAGGGCGGCGGAGCGATCGTGAACATCGCCTCCTTCGCCGGGCTTGTCGGGGGTCACCCGGCGCTGCTCTACCCGACCTCCAAGGGCGCCGTGGTCAACATGACCCGCGCCATGGCGGCACACCACGGCGCGCAGGGCATCCGCGTCAACGCCGTCGCTCCCGGCGCGGTCTACACTCCCATGGTTTCCGCGGCGGGGATGAGCGAGGCCGCGCGGGATGCCCGAAAGAACCGCTCGCTGCTCAAGACGGAGGGCACCGGCTGGGACGTCGGCCATGCGGTCCTCTTCCTCGCCAGCGATGAAGCGAGATGGATCACCGGCGTGATCCTGCCGGTGGATGCAGGCGCCAGCGCCGGCCTGCCGCTCCTCTCGTCCGCCCCGGCCGGAACCATGCAGCGCTGAGCAGGGCGGGCGGCGCGGAGTTGCCTCAGGTGGGACAGCGCCGGGACGGGCCGGCGTTTGGCCCTTTAAGCGTTCGAACGGCGGCCGTAGCCGATCGCGGCCGCGGACCTTGCGCCTAGCTTCCCGCCTCAAGAATAGCGCGGGCCCGCTCCAGCACCGGGCGGTCCACCATCTTGCCGTCCACGGAGATGGCGCCGCCTCCTGCCGCCTCGGCTGCGGACAGGACACGGCGGGCCCAGCTCAATTCGTCGGCGGCGGGCCGGAAGGCGTCATTCACCACGGCCACCTGGGCGGGATGAATGCAGAGCTTGCCGCCGAAGCCGAGATTTCTGGCGCGTCTCGCTTGTGCCGCAAGGCCCGCGGCATCGGCGATATCCGGGTGGACGCCGTCCAGCGGCGGGGACAGCCGGGCGAAGCGCGATTCCAGCACCAGCTGGAGGCGAATGGGGTCAAGCTCCCGCGCTTCCTCCTGCATGCCTGCGTCGAGCGCGAAATCGAGGTTGCCGAAGGCCAGACGCAGGTGCCCGCCCATTGCGCAGGTCTCCCGAAGCTGCATCACCCCCGCGACGCTCTCCACGAGCGCGACGACCTCCATTCCCGCGCCGCATGCGTCGGCCACCGCTTTGATCGCCGCCGGCTCCGCCTTGGGAATCATCAGCTTTTTCAGCCCGCTGCGACGCGCCAGCTCAAGATCGTCGGCGAACCAGGGAGTGTCCGCGCCATTGATGCGCACCACGGCCTCCCCGCGTCCCGCCCAGGCCGCAACCGCCCGGCGTGCGCCCTCCTTCGCTCCCGGCGCCACCGCATCCTCGAGGTCGAGGATGACCTGATGGGCTCCTGACGCGACGGCCTTGTCGAAACGGTCGGGCCGGTCCCCGGGCACGAACAGGAATGAAGAGGGGAACGGCATTGCACGCGCCTCCTAATAATGCATTATGCATCCTATGCACGCCTTTTCCCTATCGCAAGCATATGTTAATTGCGAGCGAGGCAGGGGGCGGGAGGTCTGTCTTCCCCCGCCGCCGCTGGACTTGAGGGGCGGTCGCGACGGCACCATGGAATACCGAACCAAAGAAGAGCAGGTCGCCGATTATCTGCGGGAAGGCATCATCTCCGGCCGCTTGCCCAGGGGAACCCGGCTCAAGCAGCAGGAGATCGCCCAGCAGCTGAAGATCTCCATCACGCCCGTGCGCGAGGCGCTGAAGCTGCTCGAAGCCGAGGGATATATCGCCAGCGATTCCTATCGCGGCGCCACCGTGGTGCCGTTCGACATCGGCACCTCCACCGAGATCCTCAAGCTGCGGATCATGCTGGAGGCGCAACTCGTGGAGAGCGCCGCGCGCAACCTCACCTCCGCCGACATCGCCGAGCTCAAGGAACTCGCCGACCAGTTCGAACAGGCGGCGCTGGACGGTGACAGCAAGCTCGCGCGCGGCGTCAACTACCGCTTCCACCGTCGGATCTACGATTTCGCCAAGCTGCCGCAGACCCTTCACTTCGTGCAGGTGCTGTGGGCGCGCTATCCGTTCGACGTCATCAACCGTGTGGATGGGCGCGCCTCGCGCGCCGCCGCCGAGCATGCCGAGCTGCTGCGCAACTTCATCGAAGGTGACGCGGCCGGCGCCATGCTCACCATGCGCCGCCATATCGAATCCGGCTGGGACGAATTCCGCACCAGCCTGGAGAAGCGCGAGGCGGCGGCCGCCGCCGATGCCGCCGTTTCCGTCCCCTAAGGCTCAACCGGACCGGAGTGCCATGAAACCGTCGATGCTGCTGGTCATGGACATGCTGAACGATCTGGTCCATCCGGATGGAGCCGGCGCCAGGAGCTACGTGCCGCTGATGGCCGAGCGCGATGTGCTGGGCCGCACCCGAGCCGTGATCGACAAGGCGCGCGCCGCGGGTGTTCTCATCGGCTATGTGCGGGTCGGCTTCGCGCCGGACTATCGCGATTGTCCACCCAGCTCGCCGCTGTTCGCCCGCGCCCGCGACAATGGACTGTTCAAGCTCGGCACCTGGGGCACGGAGGTCCACGAGGCGGTTGCGCCGGAGCCGGGCGACTTCGATTTCGTCAAGCCCCGCGTCAGCCCGTTCTACGGCACCGCGCTGGAGCCGGCGCTGCGGGCGCGCGGCATCGAGCGCCTCTATCTTGCCGGCGTCTCGACCAACGGCGTGGTCCACAGCGGCGCGCGCGAGGCCCACGACCGCGACTACGACTGCATCGTGCTGGAGGATTGCTGCGCCGGGGCCACCCGGGACGAGCATGACGGCGCGCTGAAATGCCTGGCACGCTTCGCCGCGATCCGCGACGGTGCGTCCGCGACGTTCGCCTGAGGGGCGATCGGCGGCCAGCCGGCGACAACGGGGCATGAGGGGCTGCCGCGCCCGTTTCCAATGTGCGCGCCGGTTCGCGTGACGCATCCTCGCGCGACCCGGCCTGCGGCGCCCGGCGTGCCGGGCTGCGCTCCGGAAGGCCGGCGTGGCACCTCAGGCCTTCATCCAGCGGGCATCCACCGCGTCGCTGAATGTCACCTGCTTCACCGCATCGCCGAAACGCAGCATGAAATCCCGGTTCTGCTCGAACTGCCGTTCGGTGAGGACGGGAGGAACCGCGACGGTGGCACGCTGGTCGGAGACCGTGCTGGCGATCAGCTCCACATCGGTCTGCTTGAAGAATTCCGCCTGGAGCAGCTTGCCTGCCCTTGCCGGATCGGAGTGGACCAGCTCCGCGCCTTTGGTGAGGGCGCCAACCAGCCGGCCGATCACGTCGGGCTTGGAGGCGAGGAGCTCCGGCTTGGCGCCAAGCACGGTATAGAGAAAGTTCTCAAGGCCCGGCACGGTGCCCTGGGACGGCCGCGCCAGCCAGACCGCGATGCCGTCGTCCACCGCCCGGTTGTTGGCCGGCGCCGTGGTGTTGAAGCCGTCGATCTGGCCGGATTTCAGGGCGGCATACATCTGGTCGAGCTTCACCACGGTGAGCGTGACGTCCTTGTCCGGGTCGATCCCGCCGAGCGAGAGCAGGTAGCGCCAGAGCTTGTCGGTGCCGCTGCCGCGGCCGGAGATGGCGAGCACCATGCCCTTGACCCGGGACACGCGCTCCTTGAGCGGCATGTCGGCGGTGATGCCGGCTTTCTTGGCCGCCGCGACGCTGATGACGGCATCGCTGGCATATTGCGACATGAGGGGGGCGAACGCCTGCAGCTTCTGCCCCTTGGCCGACGCAAGGATGATGTCGCTCATGACGAGGCCGCCCACATCGACGCTGCCCGCAAGGGTCGCGGCAAGCGCGTTGGTGCCGCCGCCGATATTGGTCAGGGTCGCATCGAGGCCCGCCGCTTCCAGAAAGCCACCGGCCTTGGCGACCAGCAGCGGCAGGAAGGCGAAGGTGTAACCCCCCATGCAGATGGTCAGCGGCGTGCCCCCTGCCCGCGCTGGTGCCGGGATGAAAGCCGCCGGCGACAGAGCCGCCGCCGCGCCGATCGCGGAGAGCCGTTGCAGTGCCAGGCGTCGCGTGATCATGGATTCCTCCCCTTTGTCGTTCTCGTTTTGCGGTCCGGGCGCCGCGCCGGCCCTAGCGCCACCGAAAGATCCAGTGCTCCAGCCGGCCGAGCCCTTCGTTGAGCAGGGTGGTGACGCACATCAGCGCAAACAGGGCTGCGAACACGCCGGCCGTATCGAGCTGACCGGCGGCGTTCTGGGTGAGAAAGCCGATGCCCGCGTTCGAGGCCATCATCTCCGCCGCCACCGCGCCGACGAAGCCGTAGGGCAGGCCGAGCTTGAGCCCGGTGAACACCCAGGGCAGGGCGGCAGGAAAGACCACCCGCCGCTGGACGGTGAGCGGCCCTGCGCCCATGATCCGCAGCGCGTCCACCATCTTCCGGTCCACCTGGCCGATGCCACTGAGGGTGCTGAAGAAGACGAGGAAGAACACGCTCACCGCGGCCAACACGATCTTGGGCGCAAGCCCGATGCCGAACCACATGATGAACAGCGGGGCGAGCGCCACCTTCGGCACCCCGTAGACCGCGGTGACGAAGGGATCCACGGTGCGGCGGACCACGTCGCTCGACCCCACCACCAGCGCCAGCAGCACCCCCGTGGTCGCGCCCAGGACGAAGCCGATCAGGGTCTCCTGGAAGGTGACCATCAGGTGGTGCTGGAGCAGGCCGGTGCGCGTCCATTCGAACAGCGTCTTGGCGATGGCGGAGGGGCTGCTCACCCAGAACGGATCGAGCAGCGTCCCCGATGCGGCCTGCCACACGCCGAGGAGGACGACGAGGAAGACACTGCGATAGAGCCATACCGGATCGAAGCTGCGCTTCCTGGCGATCCCCACGTCGGCCTTCAGTGTCTCGCGCATGGTCATGGCCGTCCTCCCACGTCGCCGATTTCGATGGCCGCCCACAGGCGCCGGTAGTGGTCCTCGAAGCCGTCGGCGAACCGGGCCTCGTGCACGTCGCGCGGCCGGCCGATGCCGATGACCTCATCGAGCTTGATGCGCGAGGGACGCCGCGAGAGCACGATCACCCGGTCAGCGAGGGTGATCGCCTCGACGATGTCGTGGGTCACGAACAGCACCGTCTTTCCCGACGCGCTCCACAGCCGCAGCAGCTCCGCCTGCAGCACCAGCTTGAGCTGTGCATCGAGCGGGCCGAAAGGCTCGTCCATCAGGATGGTGGGCGGGTCGTAGATCAGTGTGCGCGCCAGCATCGCGCGCTTGCGCATGCCGCCGGAGAGCTGGCCCGGATGATGGTGCTCGAAGCCGGCGAGGCCGACGTTCGCGATCATTTCCCTGACGCGCCGGTCACGCTCGCCCGCCGCGGTTCCCCTGACCTCCAGCGGGACGGCGATGTTCTGCGCCACGGTCAGCCATGGCAGCAGGCTGTCGTGCTGCGTGAGGTAGCCGATCTCGGCATTGACGCCGCCTAGCGGGCGGCCGTGGCAGAAGACCGAGCCGCCGGTGGGATGCTCCAGGCCGGCGAGCAGGTTGAGCACGGTGGATTTACCGCTGCCGCTTGGCCCGACCACCGCCAGGAACTCGCCCTCCCGAATAGTCAGGTTGAAGTCGCGCAGGACCTCGACATGCCCGCTCCGGGACTTGAAAACCTTGCCGACGCCACGCAGCTCGGCGGCGATGCGCTGGGGCCGCGGCGTTGCATCCGCGGCCGGTACGGCATGTAGAACTCTCCCCATGGGGCGGTTCCTCCCTATGCATGGTCGGGCGTGCTTCACGCCCGGTTAGCGGTGCCGCAGGACATGGCCGGTGCGGTTCTCTTTTTGCGGGGCGGCATCCGGTTGCGCCCCGATCCATCTGCCGGCCGTCGCCGCGCCGGGCATCGTCGCCGTTCGACGCGCGCAGACGCGCCCGGTCACCGTTCGAAACGCGCCGTGGCACGCATGGCGAGTTCGCCGGACGGGCCGCGGGCCCAGAGCTCGAGCGTGTCACGCCCGCCCTCGCCGCTCTCGCCCCTCTTGGCCTCCAGGCTGAACGGCGCGCTCACAAACAGCGGATGGACGCCGCGGAACTCGAAGGCGACAAGGCGCGCGTCCGCCCGAAGCTCGCTGGCGAAATTCTGCAGGAGCGTCGCGGTCAGAGGGCCATGGACGACGAGGTCCGGATAGTGTTCCTCATTGCGCGCATAGGCCTGATCGTAGTGGATGCGATGGCCGTTCGAGGTCAGCGCCGAATAGCGGAACAGCAGCGTCGTGTCGGGCACCACGCGCTCGGTCCATTCCGCACCCTCCGGCGCCGCGGTGAGCGCGGCTGCGGGAGCTCCGGCCACGGCGGCCTCGCGATAGACGATGTCCTGCTCCTCCTCGACGCACACGCGACCATTGCAGGCGATGCTATGCGCGACCGTGACGAACACGAGCTGTCCGGCCCGGCCGGATTTCGCCTCCACCTTGCGGATGGTGCTGGTGCGCACCGCCTGTGTCCCCACCAGGAGGCGGTCCGGGTAGGCGATGCGGCCGCCGGCCCACATGCGGCGGGGCAGCGGCACCGGGGGCAGGAAGCCGCCGCGCCGGGGATGTCCGTCCGGCCCCAGACTGCGCCGGGGCATGAACGGGTTGAAGAAGATCCAGTGCCAGCCCGGCGGCAGCGCGTCGCCGGGCACCGGATGCTCTTCGATGTCCAGGGTCGCCGCCAGCGCGGCGACGCGGTCGGGCAGGATGAGGTTCTCGCGCGTCTCCTGGCGTCCGACCCAGTCTTGCCAGTCCGCCGGAAGCGGCTCGGCTGCAACGTTCTTGATGGTTTCGTTCATCGCTCGCCTGCCGGGTTGCCTAATAGATGACCTGCGCGTCCCGGAGCTCGGCCCGCTCCGCGGCGCCGAGGCCGAGCAGTTCGCCGAACACATAATCCTCGTCCTCGCCCAGCCGCGGCGTGCCGCGATCGAGGCCGGTGGTGGCCTCGGCGAAGCGCACCGGCACCGCCAGCGCCGCGCGCCGGCTGCCGGCCGCATCATCCACGTCGATCACCATTCCCCGTGCCCGCAGGTGCGGATCGGCGACGATGTCGCGGGTGTCGCAGGACAGGTGCGCGGCCACGCCAGCGGCCTGCAGCGCCTGTGCCGCTGGCTCGGCCTGCTGGCTGCGCGTCCAGCGCTCGACCTGCGCGTCGAGCTCGGCCCGATGGGCGTGGCGCGCGTCTTCGGAAAGATAGCGCGCATCCTCGCGCAGGTCGGCCCGCCCCATCACCTCGGTGAGCGCGCGCCAGGCGGCGTCGGAGTTCACCGCGATGGCGAGCCATCGGTCGGGATGCTTCGTGGCGTAGACGCCGTGCGGTGCCATGCGCGGATGTTCGTTTCCCATGCGGCCGGGTGCGCCGCCGGCGGCCGCGAGCAGAAGCGCCTCGCCGGACAGTGCGGCCGCGACCTCGCGCGCGCTGACGTCCACATGCCCGCCGACCCCGGTGCGCCGGAGCCGGTAGACGGCCGCGAGCACCGCCATCGCCGCCGTCATGCCGACGCTGTGGTCCATCACGTGGCGCATCTCGACAGGCGGCCCGTCGGCATATCCGGTGAGGAAGCCGAGCGCGCCCCAGGCGCCGAACAGCGGTGCGTATCCGGCGAAATGGGCGTCCGGCCCGGTCTGGCCGGAGGAGGAGACCGAAAGCATCACGAGGTCGGGCTTCACCTGCGCGAGCTCCGCATAGCCGAGGCCGAGCCGGTCCATCACGCCGGGGCGGAAGCTCTCGCATGCAAGGTCGCTGACGCCGACGAGCCGCTTGGCAAGGGCGATCCCGCGTGGCTCCTTCAGGTTGATGCGAACCGACAGCTTGTTGGAGGCCACCTGGTCGAAGCTGGCGGGCCCCATGCGTCCGTAGACCGGATGCGGCTTGCGGAAGATGTCGGGGCGCAGTGCGCTCTCCACCTTGATGCATTCGGCGCCGAGCTGCGACAGCATGTGGGTGCAGAACGGCCCGGCGGCATGCACGGTGAAGTCGGCGATGCGTAATCCCTCAAGCGGCTTCATTGTGCCTCCGCGGGGTGTGGTGCCGGCCGGGCCTGTGGAGGGCAGCGGGCGAGCAATGCTTGGTGGGCGCCGAGCTCTGGAACGCCGCCGGCAAGGGCGAGCGGGGCTCCCGAGACGTGGAACGGCGCGACGAGGACCGGACATGGTCCGACACCCGGAATCTCGATGGCCTGGAACAGGCCGCGGGCGCGCTCGTGTGGGCCGTCCAGCACGTCGGCGGGGCTGGCATATTTGGCCATGGGCACGCCGAGGCGCTGGGCGCGGGCCACGAGATCGGCGGTCCTCTCGCCCTTGGCCCAGGCACGGATCTTCGCGTTGATCTCGGCGCCGCGGCGCCCCCGCTCCAGAGGATCGCTCAGGGCCGGATCGGCGGCCCAATCGGGGCGGCCCATCAGCTCCACGAGCCCGGTCCACTGCCGGTCCTCAAGGGTGAGCAGCTGAAGATAGCCGTCGGCGCATTCCAGAACGCCGCCATATTTGAAGGAGCGGGTGAGACGGTGCTCCAGCGACCCGTCGCCGAGACGCTGCACGGCAAAGGCGCCGACCGCGAGCGTCGCATCCTGAATCGACACATCCACCGCCTCGCCCCGCGCCGGCTTGGGTCGCGCGCCCTGCCGGCCGGGCGCCACGAGCGCGGCGAGCGCTCCCAAAGCGGCGACGATCCCGCCTTGCATCTCGGCGAAATGGCCGTGGATCTTGATGGGCGCGCGGTCGGGAAACAGCTCGGCGGAAAGCCCGTTCGGCAGCAGGAAGCCCTCGCCAGCGGCGTGGATGAGGGTGATTTCCTCGCCGCTCCACCGCGCCTTGGGGCCGTGGGCGCCGAACGGCAGAACGGACACCTCGACGAGGTCCGGATGCTGTGCGCGGATCGCCGCCGCGTCGAGGCCCGCCGCGACGCGCTCGTCGAGCGGCAGGTCGCAGAGAACGACGTCCGCCTCCCCGAGCAACCGCTGGAGGTCGGCGAGCCCCGTGTCGGCGGCGAGGTCGCAGACCACGCTCAGCTTGCCCGCCGAGAGGTAGCAGAAGAGCGCGCTGGCGTCGGCTCCCGGAAGGAACGGGGGCTCGCCGCGAAGCCTGTGGCCCGCGGGTGGTTCCACCAGGACGGTCTGCGCACCGAGTGTGGCGAGGAGGCGGCCGGCAAAGGCCGCCCCCACGCCGCTCGACACCTCGACGATCCGCAGCCCTGCCAGGGGCGTTCCGGCGGCGCTCTCCATCGTGCCCTCCGTCAGCGAACCATGGGCAGGTCGAGGTCGAGCCCGGCCCCGTCGAAGAAGGAGCGCAGGTTCACGTCGCGGGAGGGCAGGATCACCGTGGCGAGGCCGGGCGTCGTGAGTTCGCCGCGCTGGTTTTCGCCGGCAATCTCGATATCCACCAGCGCGTAGCCGTCCTTGAGATATTTGCGGGACACCTTGCCCTTGCACCAGGTGGAATCGCCCATGGTGTTGAAGCGGCGCATCTGGGTGCGGACCCGCTTCAGGAAGGCGGCGTCGCCCATCCAGTTGGTGACGAGGCTCGCCATCCAGGCCGAGCGCTGCGGGCCATAGTCGTAGGTGCCGGGCACGCCGACCTCCTTGGCGACCGATTCCCGGTGGTGGCCGATGCCGGTGTACTCGATGCCTCCGCCGGCCTCCGGATTGCGGAAGAAATGGCCGGGATGCTTCACCGCCGCCTTCAGCACGATGCCGTGGGTATGGCCGCGGCCGCAGCCGACGAGAAAGCCCATGGTATCCATCAGCGACAGCGGTCCGCGCACGATGGGCGGCAGCACCTCGCCTTCCTTCACGTCCTCCCAGTAGCGGACGTTGGCGCCGCGGATGCGCTCCTCCTCCTTCAGGATCGCCTCGTCGAGGGCCGCATACTCGTCATCGGTATATTCGTGGGTCTTGATGTCCTTGTACTTGCCGGCATCGCGCGCGGCCTTGCGCTCGTGGCGGGTACAGGTGCCGAGGGCGCGCGCCACCAGCTCGCCGCGCTGGTTGGCATAGGTGGCCTCCACATATTGCAGCACCAGGCGACCGGAGAACTGGCTTTCCTTCTCCTCGACGCCCACCACCCGCTCGATGGCGGTGATGCGGTCGCCCGGGCGGACATGGCGGAACAGCTCCCAGTCATTGCCGGCATAGAAGCCGTGCACGCCGGGCAGGCCCCAGCGGGTGCGGCCGATCCAGCCGAAGGCCATCGGGAACATGGGATGGGCGACCACGCCGCCGTGCCGGCAGAGACGGCCGTGCTCGGCATCCCGGTAGAGCGGATTGAGGTCGCCGATGCCGTTGCAGAAATTGCGGATGGTGTCGGCCGTGGCGTCCTGAAGATACGGTCCCTCGGGCCGTAGCTGCAGGCCGATCATGGACCGCGCCTCGACGATCGCCTCGTCAGTGATCTTGCCCTCGGCCGGGGCGTGCCCGACATCCTTTTCGAGTACCTCGGTCATGACTTTCTCCAGGTCTTTCGTCTTGGTTCGTTTCTCTTGAATGCTTCTTCAGACAGGTGGCCGCGGTGGATCACGATGCCTTCGCCGCAACGGGTGCCCAGACCGGCGCCCCGGGTTTCGGCACGATCGCGCTGCCGGAGGCGATCAGGGCTTCCCGTTCCTCCCCGCTGAAGCCCAGCGTCGCGAGCATCTCTCGGGTGTGCTCGCCCAGCAGGGGCGGCGGCCGTTCCCCGGTCGCGGCGGGCGCCGCGTCGTACGGCAGGTCGGGCAGGTCGAACGGCAGGTCCTGGAAGGTGAGATGGGCGACCTTGCGCCCGTGCTGCGCCTGGGGCGCGTGGAGGACGCGATCCATGGGCAGGACCTCGGTGAAGCCGAAGCGCGCGGCGCCGAGCTGAGCGGAGAGCGCGTCGTAGGTCAGGCGCGACACCGCGGCCCGCACCAGCGCCTCCACATTGTCGCGCTGCTTCTTGCGCGCGCGCAGGGTGGCGAGGGCCGGATCCACGGCGAGGCCGATGGCCGCCCAGAAGTCGGCCCAATGCCGGTCCGTCAACATGACGAGGTAGATCCAGCGTCCGTCGGCGGTTTCGTAAGCGCCGTATCCCGGCATGCTGAACTCGCCGGACGGCTCCGGGTCGGGCCGCCCGGTCAAATGCATTTTCAGCTGGACACCGGCATAGTCGCGCGCCGCGACGTGCAACCCGGTCTCGTAGAGGCCGACCTCGATCTTCCGCCGGTCCGCATCGGCGGCCGGATCAAGCAGGGCGGCGAGGATGCCGATCACCGCATAGCAGCCGGCGAACTGATCGTGATAGGACGGCCCCAGCCGGCTCGGCCGCCCGTCGATCCGGTGCGCCTCCATCACGCCGGTCGCGGCCTCGGCGATGGGGTTCGAGGCGAGATCGTCACCCTGCGGGCCCTCGTTGTAGCCCCGGATGTGGCAATAGACCATCGCGGGATTGGCGCCGACACAGGCTTCGTACGTCACGCCCAGGCGCCGCGCCGAGGCGGGTGCGAGGTTGTGGAGCACGATGTCCACGGTCGGCAGCAGCCGCGTGAGGACCTCCTGCCCGCCCGGCGAGGCAAGGTCGACGCAAAGGCTCCTCTTGCCGCGGCTATAGGCGATGTAGGTGCCGCTCGGGCCGCCGCGCACCAGCGTGCGGGTGGGGTCGCCCACCGGGGATTCCAGCTTGATCACGTCCGCGCCGAGCTGCGCCAGGATGTGGGCTGCGAAGGGAGCGGCCAGCATGGTCCCGATCTCCAGAACTGTCTTGCCGGCCAGAACGTCGCGTCTCATCGAGCCTCTCCAGATCACCCGGCAGCCGGCCGGCGGGGCGTCGCCCGTGTTTACTGTGCATAATGCATTATATATGAAATGGTCAACCGTGGAAGTCGTCGATGCCGTTCCGGATGCCTGAGAAATCGTCGATTCCGGCGCTGGTAGAGGCCAGATCCGGTCCGGCCCATGCGGGGCGGATCGGTCATGCCGCTCCGATGGCCCGCCCATGCCGGACTGACACCTGCGGTCGCCGAGGGGAGCGCGGGCGGGACGCGGACCGACGTCGTCCACGGACGCCGTCCGCACGGGACGGGGTCAGCCGTGCGGCAGCAGTACCTGGCGCACCGAGTGCCCGTCGGCCAGATGATCGAAGCCGGCATTGAGCCCGTCAAAGCCGAAGCTGCCGCTATAAAGGCGGTCGACGGCCAGGCGTCCGCTCTTGAAGAGCTCGATATATTTCGGAACATCGCGTCGCGGCACGCAGGAGCCCATGTAGCTGCCTTTGACGGTCCGCTCGTCGGTTACGAACGCCGCATGGCCGTAAGAGATGGTCTTCGTCGTGTCCGGCAGGCCGGCGCTCACCGTCGTGCCGCCGCGCCGGGTGATGGCGTAGGCGGTGGACATCGCCGGGATGGAGCCGGCCATCTCAAAGGCGAACTCGACGCCCCCGCGGGTGAGGGCCCGGACCTCTTCGGCGCATTGATCCCCGGCGAGAACGCCATGGGTGGCGCCCAGCGTTTTGGCGAGCTCCAGCTTCGCCGGCTGGGCATCGACGGCGATGATAGGATAGGCACCGGACGCCACGAGCCCGAGAAGGGCGCTTAGGCCCACTCCGCCGAGCCCGACCACGGCCGCGCTCACACCGGCTGGCATCTTCGCCGTGTTGAGCACCGCACCGACCCCTGTGACCACAGCGCAGCCGAACAGCGCGGCGATCTCGAACGGCACGCTTTTGTCGACGGCCACCAGCGAGCTTTCCGCACACACGGCATACTGGGCGAAGACGGACAGGCCCGAATAGTGGTTGATCTCGTCGCACCGGAAGTGAAGCCGCCGCGCGCCCGATTGCAGGGTGCCCTTGGTGCGCGCCTCCTTGGTCGCCTCGCACAGGTTCGGCCGGCCGGCATAACAATAGGAGCAGTTGTTGCAGGCGGTCACCACCACGGCGACCACGTGATCGCCGACCTTGAGGCCCGTCACGCCCTCGCCGACCTCACGGACGATGCCGGCCGCCTCGTGGCCCGGTATGGCCGGCAGCTTGCGCGGCCGCGACCCCTCGATGGCCGACAGGTCGGAATGGCACAGTCCGGCGGCGCGCACCTCCATCAGCACCTCGCCGGGACCGGGCCCATCGAGATCGACCTGATCGATCATGAGGGGCGTGCTGTCCCGATAGGGGCGCGGCCGGCCCGCTTCGAACAGGATGGCTGCTGTCATTTTCATGGAACGGTCCTGCCTGGGAACTAGACGTTGAAGAGCACGAAGCGCGGGTCGGTCATCTCGCGCACGGCGTAGCGCGGACCTTCCCGGCCGATTCCGCTGTTCTTGATGCCGCCATAGGGCAGCTGGTCGGTCCGCCAGGTGGATGAGCCATTGACGATCACTCCGCCGAACTTCAGCGCCCGGATCGCCTGGAACGCGACCTTGATGTTCTGGGTGAAGATGCCGCAATGCAGGCCGTAGGGGGTGTCGTTGATCCGCGCGAGCACCGCGTCGAGGTCGGTGAAGCGGTGCACTAGAACGACGGGGCCGAAGATCTCCTGCTGCACCACCTTCATGTCGGGCGTGGTATCGACCAGCACCGTGGGTTCGATCTGCGCGCCGGTTCGCGTGCCGCCGGTCAGCACCCGCGCGCCGCCGGCCACGGCTTCGCGCACCCAGCTCTCCACCCGGGTGGCCGCGCCCTCGTCGATGAGCGTGCCGACATCGGTCGCATCGTCGAGCGGATCGCCGACCTTCAGCTTCCCGACCCCCTGCACAAGGCCTTCGACGAACGCGTCGTAACGGCTCTCGTGGACATGAATGTTCTGCACCGAGAGGCAGCTCTGGCCGGCAAGGCGCATGGAATTGACGGCGCACACGCCGCTGCTCTCGGCGATATCGGCATCGGAATGCACGATGGTCGGCCCTGTGCCGCCCAGCTCCAGGGCTACCCGGCGCAGGCCGCAGGCCTGCTTGATCTCGGCCCCGACCCGGCTCGACCCGGTAAAGGAGATGAAGTCCACGCGCGGGTCCCGCACCAGGGCCGGACCGACCGTATTGCCGTAGAGCACGTTGACCCATCCGGCGGGGATGCCCGCATCCACCACCAGCCTCGCCAGCTCGTTCACCACCAGCGCCGCCTGGGGCGGTGCCTTCAGGACCACGGCGTTGCCTGCCGCGATGGCGGGAGCGATCTTGTGGCAGGCGAGGTTGAACGGAGCGTTGAACGGCGTGATGCCGGCGACGATGCCCACGGGAAAGGGCCACATCACCGCAAGCTTGCCCGCCCCCATGGCGGTGCCGTCGAGGGGGACCTGTTCGCCCTCGATCCGGATCGCTTCCTCGGCCGACAGGGTGATCGTGTCGAAGGAGCGCGCGATCTCGGCGCGTGAATCCTTGATCGCCTTTCCGGTCTCCCGCGACATGACGAGCGCGATGTGCTCGACCCGTTCCTGCAGCAGCGCCGCCATGCGGTGGAGCAGGGCCGCCCGCTTGAAGCCGGGCGTGCGCCCCACTTCGGCTTTGGCGCGCATGGCGGAGGACAGCGCGGCTTCGAGATCGTCGAGACTCGATTCCGGCGCCCGGCCGATCTCGTCCCCGCGGTAGGGGTCGTGCACCGGCACGTCGTGGGTGGCGCGCCGCCAGCTCCCGTCGATCAGCATGGCGATGGGGCCGAAGGTGGGAAGCGGCAGGTCGGTAGGGGTCGCGGCGGGCTGTGGGGCTGGCATGGATGTTTCGCTCCTCGCGGTGCCGCGATGGCGGCGGCCGCAACTGCGTCGGGGATCGGGGAGGTGGCTATTGCAGGCGCTTCAGGCCGTCTTCGCCGAAGACGAAGAGCTTGGAGGCCTGGGTGAGGTTGTCGCCGGCGCCCTTGTAGCTGTAGCTGCCGTTCACGCCCTGGAAACCGGTGGTTTCGCCCAGCGCCGTGCAGACCGCCGCGTGGTCGGTGCTGCCGGCGCGGCGCACGGCGTCGGCGATGACCCTGACACCGTCATAGCCCAGCGCCGCATAGGCGGGCGGCGTCCGGCCTCCGTTCCGCTCGCGGTACGCCTTAACGAAATTCTGCACCAGCTCGCGCGGGTCGCTGGCGTCGAAGGAGAAGTAGGTGATGGCGCCATACGCGCCCGCACCGGGCAGCTCGGCGATGCGCGGATCGTTCATCCCGGCGCCGCCGATCAGCGTCGCGTCGAGCCCGATGCCTTTGGTCTGGCTGATGATGAGCGCCGCCTCGTCGGTGGTCGCCGCCACGTAGAGGATATCGGGCTTCGCCTCCTGCAGGCGGCTGAGCTGGAGCATGAAGTTCTGATCGCGCGTGGTGAAGGATTCGATCCCCTTGAGGTCGAGGTCCGCCTCGCGCGCCGCCACCTTGATGGATTCCATCTCGCCGACGGTGTAGGCGTTCGCCGTGTCGTAGATCACGGCGATGCTCTTGGCTCCCTTCAGTGCCTTGACCTGCTTGAGCACGCCGGGCAGGGCGCGGCTGACGATCAGCGTCGTGCGGAACGCGCAGGGCTGGAACGTCGCGATGGGCGCGGACGAGCCGACGGACACCAGCGGCAGCTTCACTTCCGCCACCACCGGATTGAGGGCGACGAACTCGGTGGACGAGATCGACATCATCGCGGCGACGTCGGGCAGGGTGCCGAACTTGCGGTAGATCGCGACCGCCTTGGCCCGGTCCGCGCCCGTGTCCTCGTAGTCGATCCGCAGCTTGCGGCCGAGCACGCCGCCCTCGCTGTTGATCTCGGCGGCGGCGATGTCGGCGCCGGCCCGGCCATCCTCGCCATAGGCGGCGAGCGGCCCGCTCAGCGAGAAGCCTGCGCCGATCACCACGTCCGCCGCGGCCGCCGGCACCGCCCACGCGCAGGCGAGGGACAACGCGATTGCGCTCAGAAACCTCATGGCTTTCCTCCCGTTATTGCGCCGCCTGCTCCTTGTTCGGCAGGTCGTTCGCGCCCAGGCCTCACCCTTTGAAGGGCGATGCGAAGGTCTCGTTCATGTCGAGCCAGACGCTTTTGGTCTGCATGTAGCTCTTGAGCATCTCCGCCCCGCCTTCCCGGCCGATGCCTGATTTCTTGAAACCGCCGAAGGGCGAGAGCTGCGAGGTGACGCGGTAGGTGTTCACCCACACCGAGCCCGCCTCCAGTCGGGCAGCCACTCGGTGGACCCGGTTGACATCACGGCTCCAGATCCCGGCGGCGAGCCCATATTCGGTGCCGTTGGCAATGCGGATGGCCTCGGCCTCGTCCGTGAAGCGGATGACTGCGAGGATCGGTCCGAACACTTCCTCCTGAGCGATCCGCATGTCATTGGTGACGTCCGCGACGATGGTCGGCTCGATGAACAGGCCGGCACCCTGGGCGCCCGCCAGCGGCTTGCCACCGCAGACCAGCCGGGCACCCTGGGACTGGGCGACGTCCACATAGCGCAGGATCTTCTCGAACTGCGGGCGGTTGGCCACCGGGCCGACCTCGGTGGCCGGGTCCATGGGGTCGCCGAAGCGGATCTTGGCGATCACCTCCAGCATCCGGCCAAGGAAAGCCTCCTGGTCGATCGCCGCGTCCAGAAGCAGGCGCGAGCCGGCGACGCAGCTCTGGCCATAGGATCCGAAGATGGCGGTGACAGCGCCGACGGCGGCGCGATCGAGATCGGCATCGGCGAACACGATGTTGGCGGACTTGCCGCCGAGCTCCAGCGCCACCGGCTTGATGTGGCGGGCGGCGAGCTGGTAGACGGCGGCACCGCCGGCCGGCCCTCCGGTGAAGGCCACCTTGGCCACCTGGGGGTGCGCGACGAGGGGCTCGCCCACCTCGGGTCCGAGGCCGGTCACCACGTTCACGACGCCGGGCGGCAGGCCGGCCTTGGTCAGCAGTTCGACGAAGGCGATGGTGGAGGTGGAGGTGAACTCCGACGGCTTGACCACCACGGTGTTTCCGGCGGCAAGGGCGGGCGCAAGCTTCCAGCTGAGGAGGCGTACTGGGGAGTTCCACGGCGTGATGGCGGCGATGACGCCAAGGGGCTCGTAACGTGTATAGTTGAAGAAGTTCCGGCGCTCGGTATGGAGGACCTCTCCGCCGAATTTGTCAGCGAGACCTCCATAGTAATAGAACCATTCCGCGACATTGCGCATTTGACCGCGCATCTCGGTGATGGTCTTGCCGTTGTCTGTGACTTCCGCCTGAGCCAGCATCTCCACGTTGTCGATCACCGCATCGCCGAGGCGGCGCAGCAGCGCGGCGCGCTCCACGGCCGTCATGTCGGCCCACGGTCCCGCGGCGAACGCCTGCCGGGCGGCGGCCACCGCGGCATCCACATCGGCCGCATCGCTGCGCGCGATCTGCGCCCAGGCGTTCCCCGTGTAGGGGTTTTCGGTGTCCATGAAGCGCCCGGCTGCGGGGGGCATCTGGCTGCCGTTGATGAAGTTGCCGAACTGGACCATCGCCCTCTCGCATCCTCCCCTCGGTGTCGCGGCAACTTTATTCAGCGTGATTTACAGATGCAAGATATAAGATGCATTATTATTCGGACGTTGGCGATAACCGAAGAGTGCGCCTATTTCCGGGTATTTGGTTGAGCTGCACCGTTTTGCGTCTCCGAAAGCGGTTGACGCGTCGATATCAAACTATGCATTATGCATCATAATCCGCTGGATCACGTCAGCCAAGCGAGCTCCAGCCTAAAATCAAAATGGAGGAAGCAATGTTGCCGTTTTGGAAGGGCGCAGGCGTCGCCGCTGCGCTGGCCGCATGGCTCGGGTTGATTCCGGCGCCGGCCCAGGCCGAGGGGGACGTCGTCGTCGGGGCGGCCCTCGTCATCAGCGGCCCGTTCGCATCCTACGGAACGGACGCGACGTCCGGGATCAAGCTGGCCGCCGACGAGATCAATAAGGGCGGCGGAATTCTCGGCCGCAAGCTGCGCGTGGAGTTTGACGACACCGGCGGCGACCGCGCCAAGGCCGTTGCCATCTACCGCAAATATGCGGCGCAGCCGGACGTGGTCGCGGCCATGTCCATCTCCTCGCCCGAGTTCGTGGCCCTCGATCCGGTCGCTGCGGAGCTGAAGCTGCCGCTCATCTCCATCGGCTCGACCATTCCGTCGAGCAAGTTCAGCCCCTACACCTTCCGCACCAACATCATCCTCAGCAACTCCGTGGGCTCGGTGCTGTCCGGCCTCGGCAAGCAGGGGCTGAAGCGCCTCGCCATCCTCTATGACAACGGCGCCAACTACACGGTGGCCGAAATGGAGGGCGTGAAGGCGGGGGCGCCGAAGGCCGGGCTGGAGGTGGTCGGGGTCGAGGCGTTCACCACGGGTGACCAGAACTTCACCCTGCAGCTCACCCGGCTCGCGGCGCAGAATCCCGATGTGGTCTGGGTCGCCGGCACCACGGACGAGGCGGCGCTGATCATCTCCCAGGCCCGCGCCATGGAGATCAAGTCGAAGATCATCGGCGGCGCCGGCATGAACGATCCGCGCATCGGCGCTTTGGGTGACGCCGCCCAGGGCGTGATGACCTTCGCCCTGTTCAACGCCAACGACCCGCGGCCCCAGGTGAAGAATTTCGTCGAGAACTTCCGCAAGGCGAATAACGGGCAGGCGCCGTCCGCCTACAGCGCGCTCGGCTATGACGCCATGTGGCTGGTGGCCGATGCGCTGAAGCGGGCGGGGACCGTCGATCGCGAAGCGCTGCGCAAGGCCCTCGCCGGCACGGAGAGCTTTACCGGCGTGAACGGACCGTTCCGCTATTCGGGGTCGGGCGACAACCTTGCCCAGAGCCCGAACCTCCTGGTGTTCCGCGGCAACGCCTTCGCTCCGCTGTCTCTGAACTGAGTTCGCCCCGAGACGCGGCGGCCGGGCGGCGCGCGTGGCGCTGCCCGATCCGCCTGGCCCAGTCGACACAGGAGCCCTCGCATGGTCACAACCGCGCCTGACACCTATGAGGTCTACGCCATCCGCTATGCGGAAAATCCGCACCGGCGCCGCGGGCAGAACATCATTCTCGATGGCGATCCCGAAGCGCTCCACCCCATGGATTTCTTCACCTGGGTGCTGGTGTCGCCGCAGCGAACCCTCGTCATCGACACCGGCATGAGCCGGGAGAAGGCCCAGCACCACGGACTGCGTTTCCTGCGCGAGCCCGCCGACGGGCTGCGCGCGCTCGGCATCGCGCCGGAAGCGCAGACCGAGGTGATCCTCACCCACATGCATTACGATCACATTGGCAATGTCGATCAGTTCCCGGCGGCCCGCTTCCTCATGCAGCAGGCCGAGATGAATTTCGTGACCGGCCCCGACATGCGCCACTACTGGTTCCGCCGCCCCTACGCGCTGGACGAGGTGGCGCGGCTGCTCGGCTATCTCTACGACGGCCGGCTGACGCTGCACGGCGCCGAGCTTGAGGTGGCGCCCGGCGTCTCCGTTCACCTGGTGGGCGGGCACACCGCGGGGCAGGAGATCGTACGGGTGCACACCCGCCGCGGCTGGGTGGTGCTGGCTTCCGATGCGCTGCATTACTACGAGGAATATGAGCGCACAGTGCCCTTCACCGTGGCGCACAACCTTTCGGACATGCTGAACGCCCACGAACGGATCCGCGCCCTGGCGGAGTCGGACGACCACGTCATCCCCGCTCATGATCCCCTCATCATGGAGAAATACCCGGCCGCCCGCGCCGACCTCGCCGGGATCGTGGTCCGCCTCGATGTCGCGCCCCGTCAGGCGTCGGCCGGCACGGTGGCGGCGGTGGCGGCGCAGGCGGTGACCGATCATGTGGATGGTCACGCCCATGCGCTTTGATGTCGATGGCATCTCCAAGCGGTTCGGCGGCCTGCAGGCGCTGCAGGACGTCTCCCTGAGCGTGCGCTCGGGCGAGGTGACGGCGGTGGTGGGGCCGAACGGCGCCGGCAAGAGCACCCTCGTCAACTGCCTCACCGGCATGTTCTTCATCGACAGCGGCGCGATCACCATGGATGGCGCGCCGCTGCGGCGGATCGAGCCGAAGCGCCTGATCGAGCTCGGCATCACCCGCACCTTCCAGAATATCCGCCTGTGGGAGCACCTGTCGGTTCTGGAGCACGTGGTTCTGGCCGGGCTCAACTACGCCCGCTCGGGCCGGGCCGCGGACGTTCCGCGGAACCGCGATGTCCGGAGCCGCGCCCTGCACCTGCTGGCGCGCGTCGGCCTTGAAGAAAAGGCGCGCCTGGCACCGGCCGCATTGTCCTATGGCGAACGCCGGCGCCTCGAAATCGCCCGCGCCCTCGCCACGCACCCGAAGATCCTGCTGCTGGATGAGCCTGCGGCAGGCTTCAATCTTTCGGAACAGGCGCGGCTCGGCACGCTGATCCGCGAGATCGCCGCCGAAGGCATCGCCATCCTCCTCATCGAGCATCACATGGACCTGATCGCCAGTGTTTCCGACATCGTCGTCGTGCTCAATTTCGGCCGGGTGATCGCAACCGGCCCGTACAGCGAGATCCGCGAGAACCGCGAAGTGATCTCCGCCTATCTCGGTGTCTCGCAATGACCGGCGGGTGCGCCGGCGATGCCCTCTGTGTCGAGGGGCTCAGCGTCTCCTATGGTTCCATAGCGGCGGTGCATCGCGTCTCGCTGACGGTCGCGCCCGGCGAGGCGGTCGCGGTCATCGGCAGCAACGGCGCCGGCAAGACGAGCATGCTGAGCGGCATCATGGGCGTGGTGCCGGCCTCCTCCGCGCGGCTTTCCTTCTTCGGCCGGGCCATCGCTGGCATGCCGGCGCACGAGATCGCCCGCGCCGGCATCGGCTATGTGCCCGAAGGCCGCCAGCTCTTTCTCGGCATGAGCGTCGAGGAGGAGCTCCTGATCGGCGGGCGGCGCCTCGGCACCTCCGCGCGCGAAGACAAGCTGGCGCGAGTGTTCGACCTGTTTCCGCGCCTCCGGGAGCGGCGGGGGCAGATCACCCGCACCATGTCGGGGGGCGAGCAGCAGATGCTCGCCATAGCACGGATCCTGATGGGAAACCCCCGTCTGCTGCTGCTCGACGAGCCCTCCCTCGGGCTCGCGCCGGTGATCCAGGATGTGGTCTACGACACCCTCGCGGCGCTGCGCCGCGAGGGCCTGTCGATCCTGCTCGTCGAGCAGAACGCCTACCGGGCGCTGAAGCTGTGCGACCGCGCCTATGTGATCGAGCTCGGCCGGGTGACCCATGAGGGCACCAGCGCCTTCATGCTCGACAACCCTGCCATCCAATCGGCGTATCTCGGGGGCTGACGTGCTGACCCAACAGATCCTCAGCGGCTTTCTCGCCAGCGGCGTCTATGCGCTGTTCGCGGTGGGATTCACCATGATCTTCGGCGTGATGGGCGTGCTCAACATGGCCCATGCCGACTTCGCGACGGTCGCGGCGCTCACGATCATCATGGTGGTGGGCGCCGGCCTTGGGCCGGTGCCGGCCATCGTCATCACCCTGCTGGTGACGGGCGCCGTCGCCGTGCTGGTGGAACGGGTGGCCATGCGGCCGGCCCGGCGGTTCAAGGGGGATGCGGCGATCGAGATGCCGCTGATCGCCACCATCGGCGCCGGCATGATCATCCAGAACGGGGCGGCGCTGATGTTCGGCAACAAGGCGCTGGTCTTCCCCTGGCGGGCGCAGAGCTTCATCAAGGTCGGGGGCTATTTCGTCTCCCAGGGCCTGGTCTACAGCATGGTGGTCGCCTGCGCCCTGCTGGTCGCCCTCGAGGTGCTGGTGCACCGGACGGATTTCGGGCGGCAGATTCGCGCCGTCGCGCTCAATCCCATGGCCGCCCGCGTCATGGGGATCGACGTCAACCGGGTCATCGTGATCACCGTCTTCATCACCTCCATGCTGGCCGCGACCGCCGGCTGCCTGGCCGGCATCAGCTACGGCCTGGTCTCGCCCCTCATGGGGATTCCCTACGCGATCAAGGGGCTGGTGGCGATGATCGTGGGCGGTGTCGGCAGCCTGCGCGGGGCCGTGCTCGGGGCCATGCTGATCGGCGTCAGCGAGGCGGTGGCGGTCACCTATCTCGGCTCCCAGGCGCGGGATGTGAGCGTGTTCGTCGTTCTCATCCTTGTTCTGTCCATGCGGCCGGGCGGGCTCGTCCCCACGGCGCAGATGCGGTGAGAGTCATGGATTTCTGGATCACCATCCTCATCTCGGCCTTCATTTCGTCCATCGCGGCGACCGGGCTGTTCCTGCAGATCCAGAGCGGCCAGCTCAATGTGGGCATGGCGCCCTTCGTCGGCATCGGCGGCTATGTCTCGGGCGCGCTCTGCCTCCATCTGGGACTGGCGCCGGCGGTCTCGATTCCGCTGGCGATCGTCGCCGCCTTCGTCATCGGCGCGTTGTTCTCGGCGCTGACGCTGCGCCTGCACCACTGGTTCTTCGCGGTGACGACGCTGACCCTGTCGGTGGCGGCGGTGTCGGGCGTCGGGATGATCGGCGTCTTCGGCGGGCCAACCGGCCTCGTGAACATCCCCTTCGTCAACAGCCCGGTGCCGGTGGTGATTTCACTTGTCGCCACCGTCGCGCTCGCCTGGGGGATCCAACGCTCGCGGATCGGCCTCGCCATACGCGCCACCGGCGACGACGAGCGGCTCTCGGAGATCTTCGGCGTGCGGGTGAAGCTCCTGCGCGTGCTGGTGTTCGGCATCGGGTCGGCGATGGCCGCGCTCTCGGGCGCGCTGCATGCACACCGATTCGGCATCTATCAGCCGTCGGACCTCGGCTTCCACCACTCGCTACTGCTGTTCGTCTACGTGATCGTCGGCGGCAAACGCAGCGTGTTCGGCCCGCTGATCGGAACCTTCTTCCTCTTCCTCGCGCCGGAGGTCATCAAGGTGTCGCCCGAGGCGGAGCTGATGGTGTTCGGCGCCCTCATGCTTGTGGTGGCGACCTGGATGCCGGACGGGCTCGCGGGCGCCGGCAAGGCGCTGGCGACGCGCCTGCGCTCACGCTGCGCCGACTTCGGCCAGGGGGGCGGGTGGGGCAGGCTGCGCTCGATCCCGGGGAAATGGATGGGCTGACGGCGCGCCGCCTCACGCGGGCTACATCCGCAGGCCGGCCACGTCGCGCAGTGCGGCGGCGGCCGTCTGAAGGCGGGGTAGCACCTTGCGCTCCAGCTCGGCCGGCGCCATCCGGCTTGAGGCGACGCCCACGTTGAGGGCGGCCACCACCCGTCC